>JAABUK010005908.1_pt1 | contig 18631 bp, 22 predicted proteins | sample 5559141 | NCBI WGS metagenome assembly JAABUK01 (sample SAMN10711869, study PRJNA513367) | rock metagenome | isolation source: Antarctica rocks | place: Antarctica: Victoria Land, Pudding Butte nord | collected 2016-01-03 | reverse complement strand
TCAATTGGTATGCAAGTACTGTAAATATCATGAGATCAATAAGATTGTGCTATATAGTCCTGATCACTGCAAACGCTCATGCTACTAAACAAGCCACTCTTTGCTTCGTCACACATGTGTATGCACAGACCTGGCACTCAGCCCAGAGTCTGCTGCTGTTCCAGACATGCAGTCAGTCAGTAACATTGGCAACGGTGTACATGCGCATGATGAAAAAGTTTGCAGTACTGTACTCGTATGTGTCAGCATGCGCGGCAGTAAAAAAAAACACCAGAATATGCTTGTTCTCAACTGAGCCAGACATGCCCGCAGGTCAGACTCTGTCCTCCAATATTGATGTTTGACTCCCTTGCCAGAGCAGCCCGCATCAATGCGTAGATCTTAGTAGAAGTAGAAGTAGAAGTAGAAGTAGATCACAGCAACCACATCTGAGCCTGCAGATCTATCCCAGATAGGTTCACAGGTCTCCTGTGTGAAAAGCATTTGGCTATACATAAATAGTCAGGGATTTGGTCAACTGAAGTATGCTTTTTCTCAAAACCGTTGCAAACTGCCATGGTAGTATGAAGTATGCGCCATATTTGCGCATGCACATCTGCTAAATTCTACATTTGGTACACAATCCTGTAGTCAGAATTGCATGTGAGACTTGAACACTGAACACGCTGCGCTTCAACAGGATCAACAGCTCCTGTGCTGAACTTTGACAGGGGCCGCAGCTCCTGCCTGCAGCCAGCCCATGCTCTGCCAAGACTTCAGAAAAGCTACAATCTGTCGACACCACTTGGTGACACAGCCCGCATAGTCCAAAGCTTTTGAGGGATGGCCCTACAGGCTTTGCAGGGCTGCATTTGCATGATATCCAGACAGCTTGAAAGTTGGTGTGTGTCATGTTGCCCATTTGCACTTCAGGTCACTTGCTGCAGCTGCCACCACCTCCTTGTATGCCCACCAAGTGCAGCCTGCAAACCTTGCAATAGCCACGTCTTACCAACAACACCATGCCGCAGTGCTAGCTAGTACAGTATGTTAGCACTGAATGATCAAGCATGCACATGGCAAATGAACCATGAGGTCTGCCAATCTCTTCCATGATGATAATGCACAGGCAGGCGTCGCTTAGCGACTGATTAAGAAAAGAAAAGAAAAGAAAAGAAAAGAAAAGAAAAGAAAAGAAAAGAAAAGAAAAGAAAAGAAAAGAAAAGAAAAGAAAAGTTTGCGTTTTTCAGCGATCATAACGGGAGCCTCCAGAGGCGGCAGCCCGGAGCATGCGACTGATTAAGCATGTGAGAAGCATTCAATGGAACATGATCAATGCAGGATTGACTAATACACAAAGTAGTTTTGACCAGCCTGTCAGGCTACACAGAATCGGTTTGACCAGCCTGTCAGGTTGGATACCCTGGCATTGCCTTGAGATGACACAGATCATGCTTCACTGTGAAGCGTGTTGAAAGCTACCCAAGCCAAATCAGGATCAGCTCCTGACAGTATCAGATGTTCTCCAGCCAATGTGGGAAATGGGCTCTATGCGCCCCACGACATTGGCCTGGAGAACACCTGATAGCCCCAACAAACCAGCTCATGACTCAGTTCTAGCTGCTGACAGCATGCTGCAATATGACAGCACACCCCACACATGCTTTTTCCTGCCATATTTTTTGAATGCAGCTTTGCTCTTTGATGGACATGTTGACAAGCTGGCTCCCATGTGCAAGGTGCATGGCAAGACTTGTGACGGCATTATGAATGCAGATGTGCTTGGTTGCTGTCAAAATTGTAAACGCTACCATTTCATATACTGTACACTGCAAAACAAATGTGTATGTTCGTGTGGTGGTCAGCTTAGTGGTGCTATGTATGCACCCGTACAGCTGTTGTCCCCACAAGTCAATCCCTGTGTGTGATCACCTGACTGAAGGCACAGGCAGAGTTCTAAGGTGCACAGTTTCATGTGAGACACAGCTGGCACACCCGTAAGTCACTACTCTGCAGGCTGTGTGATGCACCAATATGAAATGTGACAACATGCAGGTCAATGCATCAAGAACACTCTGCATATCGTGTGGGCAAACATCAGTGAGCAACCATCAGAATCCAGGAGCTCAGGAACAACCTGTTTGCCATGCAAGTAGGATGCGCTGTCCAGCACAGCACACATGCAGAAAGGAGGTACTTGCATGGCTCAAGCCAGGTTGCTGGCAGCTGCGCCCACCTTGTCTGCAAATGAGATTGACAATCGTCTGTAGCCAAAGAACAAGCCGTATTTGGTGCAATTTTGGTGCAATTTTGGCTTCTCTACACGGCTGATACCATGGACTGCCTATAAGAGCAGCACCAGAATGACATCAATATCATCATGCTGTTTGAACTGACCATCCAGTTGCATCCACTGGGTCAGATGAGATGAGTTGAAGTGCAATTTACACCCAGGACACTGTGTAACACTGTGCTAGTTGAGTTGTGAGAGTTGTGGGGTCGAGTGCTTTATGCTACATTTGTACATTAGCTCATCAAGCTGTGGCTACTATATCTCAGAGCTCCTGTGACACGTGGTGGTAATTGCAAGCCAGATAGGTCTTGCAGCACAGGTGAGTGATGGTGCAAGCGAGCCCAAGCTGGTCAGGCTTACAAGCACCTTAAAGCAATTCAAATTTGGAGCTTATAAGCATGTGCAGCAGTCTTTGCAGCAGTCAAAGATACCTTAATTAAGATGGGCCGTGCACACCATAGCTTTGCAGCCACAAGGGCTTCAGATCATACTTCTGTGGCCTGATCTATGTCACAGCAGCTGATGGTCACTTGGCCAGGGGAGGCACACAAAGGGGACTCCGGGCTCACGCACTTGGATCCCCTTGTGCGAGCAGCCTGAGACACGCAGGGCGGTTATGTACCATACCACATATAAGCTAAAGAGGAAAAACCAGGAAAGACCCTGCACAGCAAGCGTAGCTGCGAGAACAACACGTCTATGGTACTCTTCGAATTCGCCTGCACACAACTGTCTGCGTGACCTAAGCTTGGATACTTGCCTGCACAAAGACAGGTTCGTCGATGTCTTGAATGGATAGCGGTAATTAACACCGTCTCAGCACGCTTCGCACCCCGCAGCCTCCACCGAGGTGTCAGCCGGCTCAGGTCCTGGCCGCGCAGCAAGCCCAAATTGCAAGACCGGCGAAACGACTGTGGCGGCGCCGCGCCGTGAAGAAGCGCCGGCGCTGAAATGTCCATTGAGCGAATCTATACCAGTCTCATGGCGACAGCCGCCTGGTGGCGCACCGTGCTCTGCAATCCTCGTGCAGGATGTTTGCAGCTGTTTATGTAAAATCGGATGTTCGATTGAGTCAGCGGCGTCTGACAGCCAAGAGATGCAAGCGCATGTGGAAGGCATGTGATATTTATCAGATATGTATCGGATGACTCTCTGAAAGATCTGCAGTTGTGAGAGGAAGGCAGCCTGCAGCCAGCTGGCTGTCCTCCTCTAGCCACACCTTCTGGGCAGGCATGATGCCATGGAAAGCTGTTGGGCAATGCCCAATGATTAACAGTTATTCCACCATTTCTGCATCAAGGCGCTGGTGTTCCCTGTTTCTCATATCCGTGTCTGAAGCTGATGCTCATCTGCTTCGCAGCTTCCAGCACAGGTTGCGCCAACATAACTATGGACATCTGTCGTGAGCATGCAGATGCATTGCACATTTCTGAGGCAGAACAGCATCACTCAAGTGCATAGCATTGAACGTCTTGCAGGTTGATGTCCATGACATGTCAGACATCTAGCAATTCCGGACTGAGTCATCAATGGCCTTGGCCAAATACTCAGACTTGGCCTTGTTGAGCCCGGCCAATGAGATTCTGCCATCCTTTGTCATGTAGACATGATGCTTGTTTGTCATGTTTTCTACCTGCACACAAACATGCAGTCTGGTCAACACCCACACTGGGTGCCACTAAAGGTGAGAGCTTCTGATGAGGACAGTACTCAACATGTAGCCAATATGGGCTGATGGGCATGTCTGTGTCAACACAGAGGACATAATGGCTTGGGCAGGGCCAATGACAGAACAAGAGCGCATAACACATGTGCATCTTGAGAGCATATATCGCTTGATGCCAGACAGAGCAAATGTACATTGGGCAGTTCCCTAGATTTGGTTGCCTTCTTCTGACAGCTATCAGTGGAGGATATAAATCTACTGCCATGCCATCACTCCTTGCAGCACTGAGACCCAAAGAGCTGATAGCATTACATCCATCAAGCACTGGTGGCTGTATGAAAAAGCATCGCCAAACAACGCATGCTTGCGGATGCAATCAACTGCATGTGCGGCCCAGATCAGACTCCAGCAATGGTCGCATTGTGAAAAAGCATTGGCAGAACAAACAGCAGTGGTGACAGGGTGAAGATGAGAAGAAGAGCGGACCTGAGGGGGCGTGAGACCAGTGAAGGAGAACATGCCAATCTGGCTGGTGATGAAAGACCAGTCCTTGTCGGGGTTGATTTTCTCCAGGTTATCTCTCAGAACTTGTCGCACAGTCTGCAGCACACAGCTTGTATGGGTTCAGGCACTGTGCTTACCAGTCAAGTTGTACTTGAGGTCCCATAAGCAAAATGGCGGCTGACTGCTAATGGATGACGGCTAATAGCTATCTGCTTTTGTACGCGAACACACAGACATACTGACACACCCACAGACACAGACACAGACACACACACAAAGCACAGATAGACAGACAAAGCGCATACAGCCAAATTGGAGCCACTGTGGATGACTTGCAAGCGGACAATCAAGTGTGCAGGCATGCTTGACACTGAAACACGGATCTTGTGTTGTCTGTGTGCACAGCATCGGTGACAAGCTAGAGCTGCAGAAGCCATGCTGTGCATGCTGACCTTGATGCGGCCAGCCATTCCCTCCATTTCCTGCTTCCACTCAGTGAACATGTCTTCGTTGCCGACGACTTCAGCCACAATGCGAGCACCATGCACAGGAGGGTTGCTGTAGATTGCTCTCGCTATTCTTTTCAGCTGACTCAACACTCGCTTAGCTGCACCGTCATCGCTGAGGACAAAACTGAGGGCTCCTACACGCTCTCCGTACAGACCTGCGCACAATAAGAATAATGAATTATTTCCACTGTTTGATGACGATGAAGAATTGATTGGTGATGAAGGCAGATGATAGCAATTGGGTTTAAGCTAGCATGTGCAAAGCGAGTCTTGTCTCTCCAGAGCAGTCTGTTCGGCACACAATGGCAGATGTTGACTGCTTCGACAAGGGAACGTGTTTGGTCATGTATGTTGTGATCCAGCCATGACCATGCTTTCTGACCACTGGCAGCATCTGAGTCGCAGCTTGCAGCACAAAACTGACACTGCTTTGATGGCGATGAGTACTGTGGGACATGCCGGCCATTCCCAGAACCAGAGGGGAGAGACCCTGCCATGATACTTTCGCATTGTCAACACCAGCCATGTAGATGTGCACATGCACAGTCACCCCATGTGTCATTCGCTGCATGATCTAACTCCAGTCCTGAAATGCAGCGCCAACTGCCACCAGACCTACTGAGTGGTGAGTGCTGATGTGGAGGCAGCAAGACAGCTCACCCAGGTTCTTGGAGTAGGATTGGGAGACCATGACCTCCAGACCCTGGTCCACAAAGAAGCGTGGTGCAAATGCGTCATCATCTAAGCTGCCAGACGCAAATCCCTGTGAAGCACACCAGGACACTCACAAGACAAGCACTTAGCATGACGGCCACACATGTCATGTGAAGTCCTGCTGTGATGAGGTACGTGTGCAATGGTGTCACATAAGGGTGTCACATGAGGGTGTCACATGAGGGTGTTTCATGAGGGTGTCACATGGAATGTGCACTTGTGCTACATCAAGGCGCACAGCAGTGGGTTATGCATGGGTACAGTGTGTCAGAATGCGCAGGCATGAGAGGAAAGGATGGCACATGCAGAAGTCGCGCTAGCCATGTGTGAACCCATGTGAGCAAGCAACAATGGAATGTGCAGATAAACGCTGAGAAGACGGCAGGAATGTCAAACATCACAAGAAAGAGTACCTGGTACGCGACGTCAAAGAATGGCAGCAGGTTCTTGCTCTTGCAGATGTCTGCAATCTTGCCCCACTGCTCCTGAGTAGGGTCAATGCCTGTGGGATTATGCGCACATCCTGCACAAAACAATAGAAAGAGTTTGCATGGAACAGTTGATGTGACTTGCACACATTTTGCACAATGTGTTTACACACAAAGGATGCTTGTTGAGCAAGGATTGATGGCCCATGTTTGCATGTGATAGCTCTTGTCAGCTGGAGTACTACGTCAGCAACCATGCCACACTAAGAGGCTGCACAATGTACAGTATCTTAATGGGCACAACCCAAGCGTGGTGTTGTCCTGCGCATTGCTGCATGCAGAGCACCTCAAACTTGCCCTTATGTCATCACAATGACCACACAGCAAGTACACAACAGCTGTCACAACGTCTCTACAGCAACATGCTGCACACAAATGTTCTGACTAAGATGTGCGCCCGTAACTCATGGTAAACATCCTTCAGCACTGGTGTGCTTTGTGTCAATGGGTCAGAATGCTACATCACAGCAAGCCAGGTGTGTTCTCAGAAGACAGCATACCATGCAAGACAATGATAGAGCCTTCTTGTGCAGCCTCTAAGTCTGAGCACATGCCCTCAAAGTCAAGACCCACTGTCTCAGGGTCAAAGTACCTGCATGTTTGATGCTCACCATTACACAATACATTGTCACCATAACACAATGCATGGTCACAAGTATCGCAGAACTCACTGGTTACACTGTAACTGGGAGAGAGTGCCTGTCAAGTTCAGCTTTGATTCTATAGCCATACCTGTACAGCATGTTCTTGTAAACATGTGCATGCATAATGCAAGATGTGAACCGTTTACAGCAGCCTCAAGGCCAAAAGAGCACTTCCTATGACATGGGACGGAACTAAAGGCATGCTGCAGAAGACACAGGGCATTTGCCACTACGGTTAACTGAACAACAACATTGTATGTCTGTTCACTTCCTGACATGAGGTGCACCAATTTGCAGTCAGGATTCAGATGAACCAAAAATGAAAGCACACAGCATGCCTGAAATCAAGGGGTTTCGTTGATACTGACCTGTACCATTTCCATTCAACTCCAGCATCTGTGAAAATGTTTTTGTGGTTGCCCCAAGTGGGATTTGAGAGGTATACCTTGGTACCCTTCAGGAATTTGGCGATGAAGTCTGCCCCTACTCGCAACGAGCCTGTGCCCGACAGGGACTGGACGCATGCAATACGGTTCTGCAGGCAGAACAACGAGTGCTAAAAAGGCAGTAGCACACATTGAAGCGTGAGATGTTGCATGATTTGTGGCTTGAAAGGGTGCTTAAGATTTTCTGTATGCAAGTTTATGCCACAAAGAACAGTGTGCGTGGGTCAGGGTCTCGTCATTGCCATCAGTTGAACCAGTCATGCATGCTGATGGCCCAGCAGTGAGTATGCATTAGTGAAATATTGCGAACAGGCAAAGATGCCATGCGTGAAATTTTCAGGTTGCCTGCATTTCGGCACTTGTCTGATTTAGCCAGTGAGCTATGTCACACAGCAATGCAGCATTCTTGTGTGTGATGGATAGGTGCATGTTCTGAAGGGGTGCCTGACCTCTTTGATAGCAGCATGGCCAGACCCTAGAAGCAGCTGTAGAGTGGCCTTCTTGAAGTCTGCCAGGCCATCAATAGGCAAGTACTCCTTGTTCTCCTCAGCCTCAATCATGCGCTTCTCTGCCTACAGGAAGCACAGCTTGTCTTGTTGCAAACCTGCTACAATGGTCAGCAGCAGAGGCTGCGCACCAAGGCTCAGTTGGGCCAGTCAGAGTCTACTGCTATACCTTCTTGACAACATCAAGAACATATGGCTTCAAGTCTTCAGTACGGTAAGCTCCAACCCCCAAGTTCAGCTTATCTGGTGAGTTGTCAGCTTTGAAAGCTTCACTGACACCAAGGATGGGATCAGCAGGCGCTTGCTCGATTGCGTCTAAGCGAGAGGCCGTTGCGGTTGCAGCTGACATGCTAACTCTGACGCAAGACTGCCTTGCAGGCCGACTGATGGCAGAGTGCATCAGTGCACGCCCGCTCTGCGCAAAAGCAGACTTTGCTTGTATACAGTTCACTTTGATTGGTACCGGTCAAACTGGTAGCCCGCCTCACCTGCAATCTGTGCCCGCATGGTAGGGTGCATGCAGCTTGACTGACGAATGCCATGTTCATGTAGGCGAAAATGCAGTCTTGTGCTGTAAAATCTGGTGCCGCAGACCTTTGGCAGGGGCAAAGATGTAATCGCCCTGTAGGGCCGTCTCGATTTATGTTAGTCATGGCTTCTTCACTGTTCATAGGGAAGGTTCATGGGATGTGCGTTAGTTCTGGCGCTCCGCTCAACAAACAGGACCGACGACATTGCATGAGAAGCAGTGCTAGCGCTGAATCACTTCAGTATCCAGTTGCTACCTAAGACACGAAACCGAAGTCTCGGGCGAACACATGGTTAAAGAGTACAGACTATCAACTTTGATAGACGACACCAACGTTCAGGTGCGACCCAGGTTGCAAGAACTTAATTTGAACGATCGATCAATGTAGCGCAGCGCGGCGCGGTATGTGTTTAACGTTTGCGCTACAGGACGTATATCAGGCGATCTGGGAAGATAGCAGCGTCTGGGCGGGCTATCATCATAGCTGTGACCATCCTGATGCAAGTGTATCACCTTGGCAGAATGGCGAGCGACGAGTGACTTTCTCTACCCCATTGAAAGCCCCGGCCTTTATGAAAAAGATCGTAGGTCAGTGCGTCTAAGGTGATGGCTTGCTGTCTCAGCAAGCTGCAGTCTAGATGGTCAAATCAGGCATGCAACACTCTCAAGCAATAGGAACTTGTAGGGGTGGAGGTGCTGGAGATCATAGAGACACAGCTACTGCAGCGTCGTCCTGATGGCAGCTTGATTGTGGAGTCTAAGCCAGTCCTGGCCGCGCCAGGTGCCTCAAAATTTCTTACAAATGCTTTGTTCAGCATGTCAAACGAAGTCAATGGCAAGAAAAGCTGCAAGGTAGTTGCTCGAAATGCAACCTGGACACCTGAATGACATGCTGTGACAAGTGTGATTGCCTTGGTGCCCCAAATGCATAGTTCAGACCATGCCACAGCTGTCTTGACTTTGGTATTGTTGCCAGGTCTTGTGAACACGTTGACTCCTCGGAAATGCAACAGTGGCCTACATATACATAGCTTACGCTGGCATAAGTCAATGTTTCATCGCGGCTATCATAATCACCACAGCTGCATCAGAGACAATGGCAAACACGCCACTGACGGCAAACAAATGATTCCAAGGTTTGCTGTACACTGCAGATTGAGGTGCAGATCACATGCACTTGCTCAGTGTGGGGCATGCAGACCACAGTAGAGAGTATGATGATAAGCCAAGCTGAGGAGAGCGTAAGCAAATTTTTTGCATGGGCCGACAAAAAGTTCCTTGAAGTCAAGCAGGTATGCCCCCTTTCTAACACATATGTTATGCTGACCAGGCGTTCATCTGCATAGCACTTGAGCATGCCTTGCATGCATTGCCCAAGCACCATTTTCTTGTCACACCAGTATTTGCTCAGACGCCCTCTGTCAATAGGATGGTACAGCCACTGGTACAGCCTCTATCATTACATCATTACTTCCACAAGTCAAGAATGCTGCATCTGCAATACAGTCAGACAGTCAAAACTGCAGCAGCACCATTGCAGCATCACCACATCAGGCAGTTTCGTTGTACACAGAGTGAGTGATCTGCTTCAACATTTGCACATATGTGTGTCTGTGTCCTGCAGGCTGCTGCAGTAGCCAGGCCTGTGCCAAGTGTTGTGGTTATGGGTCAAGATGAGTTCCACGATGCACTGGAATCTGCAGCAGAAGCTGCCAGCACTGCTTCAGGCTCATCTGACAGACAAGCAGAGTCAGGTCAGCAAGCTTCTGCTGCTGCCTTCATATTTATCGCATTACAGCTGCAATGACGAAAAGCCGACTTGTGTAGATGCACTGTTTCTCATGCATGTCACAGTGTTGAATGGCACTGTGAGCGATCCATTAGCCTATAATGCGTACAAGATGCCGTAGTATCATGTTGCATGTGGCCTTTGCATCTGCTTTGCATCTACTTTGCATCTGCTTTGCATGTCAGGATTATCCATGCCGAACTCTGGGAACAGACATTTTTCCTGCGCTCAAATGAGTGAGCAAGCAAAAGTGTGAGTGAGTAAAGGAGTGCTTGCATAGATGACATGTCTGCACCTTATGAAAGAGACAGGATTTGAATGAACAAAGAAACACACCATCTATTGGTTTTATGTCCGCATTGAATGTATTGATCCAGCGATCTCAAAGCTGCCACAGAACGCTGTTCTTTGAGAAGATCATGCGACCACATCAGCTCTATAAATGCTAACGTTTCCATGCAGTTTCAATGTGAGATGTGATGTTTGATTTGCTGCTGCTGCAGAAGAAGAGGAAGAGATGCAGACAGGGGCAGGGCAGCTTGCTATCAGGGCAGCAGACATGAGCTTTGAGCAGGCCATCCGGCACTACATGGATGAGATTGCTTGCACAGCACGGGACACAAATAGCCAATTGCAGACGCTGGACAACAGGCAAGGCTGCCATCATGTCCCTGAAACCAATGTGTGCAGATTTGGTTGTTTTTTGCGTCATTGCTGCGATCTGGGACAAAATATCCACCCTGCTGTCCTTACTGCACATGCATGATAACAATGATTGTAGTAATATCATAGTATCAACAATCATTGTCATGCTTTCTGGCTCATCATGTGCTAGGTACATGCAGGGCAAGTCTTGTCTCTGCAGACCAGTCTGTTCTGAGTATCCCTATCAGTGCTACAATTACGATTGTTGCATGATGTGCCTGCATCCTATGAGGCCAACAGCACTTTCTGTTCTTCTGTACAGAGACAACACTCTGTTTCATCCTGCATCATAGGCTGCAATGCAGGCAAGTGTCATGGACCGCTGTGTTGCAGGATACAAGAAATGACAGAGGACATTGCTGCACTGCGCAATGCTGTTGTACCATCACGCCACCATGGGAGGCCAAGCTCAAGTCAGTCCCTACTGGGTTCAAATCTGACCTGGTACATTGGCGGCACAGCCATTGCAGCTGCTTCCTATGCGTGCTTTGTGTACTTTCGAAGTAATCGGTCAAGTGGTGGCAGTCAGCTGCTGTAGCATGAGGCACAACCACAGCTTGTATAGATTGGTCCACATCTTGTACACGATGTATAAGTATTTGCAAAAGTTGCATATTCGTGATCAAAGTCAACCAAAGTCAACCAAGATGTGCTTCTGAATCAGAAAATTGCCAGCAGTCATTCACGCTGCTTAGGCGTGTCCAGCCACAGGCTCATAAGACCAGATTGCCAAGGTGAACCTTTCAGATGTAGCTGAGATGCCTAGACAAGGCGCTGTTGCAAGTTGAAGCTGGTGGTGTCTAGTGCAGCACAAAGTAATGTATTCAACTACTTTTGCTCTGCACATCGTCTCAAGAGGATGTGAAACATAGGATGCTTGCACAAGCGCAAAACATGCCAGCAGAAGGATGCTGACGCTGGGCAGCTGATCTAACTTGCATTAAATCACTGTTGCTATAAACTCAAGAATCACCTGCAGGCTGCCTTGGGCTTACACCTTGCACTGTATACGCTGCTTGCAACACATAGAGCGGCACTCTTGTACACAAAGTGTGTTGCATGGTAGCTTTGCCAATCAACCGTGCAGCATTTGTGCTCCGTCAGGCTAGACACATATACATGGTCTATTCCACTTGCCAAATGTGATGTATAGCTACAAGCCATGGTAGGGTTGCACAACAACATCATGTCAGAAGTTTGTTGAGGAATTTCTTCTGCGCAAAAGCCAGCCAGTACTTGCTTGGGGCAGCATCAGTGTCAAAACATTTCTCTACCAGCCTTTGACCAGCCTGTTCCCGGCACTGCCGCACATACAACCTGAATGCCCCTGCAAGTGGAGAGCCAGGTGGGACTCAGCTGGCATCAGGAGTAGAACGGCCAAAGGGCACTGCACCAGTACCAGGTCAGCAGTTCAGCAGTACCTTCTTCTTGCTTGTCCACAGGAGGGGTGAGCAGCCCTCCAAGAGCAAAGCCTGAATCTCCAGGAACTTTAAAGACCTCATGAGCAAGCTGAAATACTAGTGCGCTGGCGCCTGCCTTGTTCACTCTGGTGTCTGCAATGCCTGCATGGAAAATCTGTGTTGTTCACTGAAGCACCTTTTTGAGATAAAAAGCACAGCATCAGCAATGGAGCAAAGTGAACTCAGACTCACGTTTCAGGCATAGGTTGATGAACAGAGTGAGGTAGATCAACAGCTTGTCAGCAGCTCCTTTCACCTCAAAATTGCGAAACAGGATATTTGAACGGAAGGCGTACAGACTTTCATCCACAATATCGCGAGATCTGCCTTCTGTGGCGGTATGATCTGCTCTACTTTTTAAAGGGATGAGCGGCAACCCACAGGCAAACTGACATTGTGAAGTGTCCAGCTGTGAGTGGTAAACCATTCATGCACACTGAAGAGGCTTCAATTGACGCCGGACACCTCTGGCAACGGTGTTTCCTCTGACGGGGGTCAGGTGCTTTGCACCGTGATCTTGAAAGAGTCTCCTACGCGATCAGTGCTGTCTGTCAGCCTTGATAGCACAGACTCAATCCACTGACGGCCCTGAGCCTTCGCAGCTTGGATGCTGAATCCGCTGATCTAAAGCCGAAATCTTCGGACAGCTCCAAACATGTCTGGAAAACTTATGCATGAAGCTCACTGCATGCAAAATTCTGCCGTTGAGATACACAATATACAGCATCTCTAGCTGATCAAAATCTTTTTGATGACTTGTGAAGGACATATGGCAGCTCTTATACAACCCCCTCGTTTGGCAAACAACCGCGTAAGACCATGGGTGCATACAGTGACGGGCTTAGATTTGTTACTGAACATGACCCTCATCCTTGTTTTGCTTATCGACAGCAGAAGCAGTTGGCACAACAGCTGCCAATGCAGCAGACACAACAGTTCTATCTTGCGTCGCCGTCTGACCACTCTCTGCTTGTACAGCAGCACTAGCGTCAAAGTTGTGCAAAGAGTCAGACTGAAACATGCTGTTGTCATCACCCAGATCCTGTTTAGCTGCCTCAGCAGCTTCACTAACAGCTTCAGCAGCCTCTTCACATTTGTCATGACCATCATCGTCACCATCATCCAGATCTATCTCCTCTGGATTTGCTGCTGCTGTTTCATCTATTGGCAGCTCATTTGGGTCAGGTTCTGCACCCAATCAACGAGCAACTCAAGCCTCTTGTTCAACACCAAAGACAGCATAAATGACATAGACAGTCACCTTCCTGTATGTACACACAGGGTTTGACTGTCTCACAACAACCTGCAGCGCTGAGTGGTACTAGCTCATCCACGGTAGATGACACAGACAGGATGTAATGACTTTGTGTTGCATCTTGAAATCTTGGTCAAGCAGTGCAAGTAAGATCCTGAATTCTCACAGCAGCAGAGCTTCAAATCATGTTGTTGTGCAGTATTGCCATACATGCACGCCCTCCTTGAGGCATTTCCAGAGTTTCCCTGAGCATTTCCAGAGTTCCCCAGAGCATTTTGAGTACTCAGCACACAGCAGAGACTCACTGGGTGGCATAAACTGCCTAGACTGCTGGCCAAGGTTGTACGGCAACCCCAGCATGTCCAGGAATCGCTCTGTCTGGCGGTTCCTGGGGCTTTGCCTTGGCATGCGGCCTTTGGGATTGGGTGCCGATGGATCGTGACCAGGGGCAGTAGGCACAAAGTTCAAAGGGATGGCACCACTGTTGTGCTGCTGCAACTTCTCTTTCAACTGCTGAAGCTGAGCATTAGAAACTGCAGTACGGCTGCCACCCATACCTGCAGAGGCGGACCAAGCTCGGTCTCAACTACACATAATCAAGTGATAGGTCATGAATTTGGCGAATTTGCAGCGACCGAAGAAAACCAATTCATAAAAGCAGCAGAAAGAAACATGATTCATGTGCATCAGGCTGTGGGTTGTAGTACAATGGCCCAACAGCACTTTGCAAATGAACCATTGACAGCGTTTCACTCTCTGCACATGCAGTTCCATGCAGGATCATGACATGACAGCCACCTCCTGCAATGATACACAGCAGCACTCACAGGGGTACATATGTACTGCAGACGCAACAGAGATGCATGTGAGCTTGCAGCATGATAACAGAGCTTGCGGTGGCAGCAGCCTTGCACACAGGGCAGTGCAACAAGCTTCAATTTGCATTGCAACCGACAAGGCCACACAACCAGCTGATGGGATTCCAACCCAGCAAACTCAAGTGTGAGCTGACAAGGCATGACCACAGACATGCATCCACGGTGTTCACACTGCATGCATTGCTAGGCAGCCTGATATCTACTTGACGCCAAAAGGTGTAGTGTTTTCGTTTCTTTGCAGTGCATGTGTTGCTTCAGCTTGCCTGGCAGTGGAGTCTGCTGTCTGTTGGTGCTCATGAGGTGGTGGGTGGCCTGCAGGACCCCCACCCACTCCTCATCATACCCAAACTCCAGAGGCCCCTCCACATCTGGGAATTCCACCACCTGAAATGATGATTGATAGTACAAACAAGAATAGCTATGTTACCAAACATGAACGCCTACTAGCAACAGTCATGCTGCTGCCACTCTTACTGATGCAACTCATAGCAATAGTGTATCATGTATGTGTATCTGACAATATATGTATCTCCAACGACAGATGTGAATGTGACAACATATGCTATAGACTTACACCATGCAGAGTTGGTTGTGCAGCTTGATTAGCCATGGATGCTTGCAGCTGGAGCTTGAACATCAACTGCCATGTGACACCATAGGTGCATATTGGCAAGAGTGTGCTGAAGCTTGCAGCGACAAATGACAAAGAAACCCCATCACTCACTGCTCAACTGCTTGCAGCGTTTGCCTGATGAGGACAATGCTGGTGTGCAAAATGCTTGTGGGCAGCATTGCAGGCAAACATGGCAGATAAGCTTCTACCATGGATGCGACGTGATTTTTGCCAGAATAACCACATTGCAAGTGCAGTGATCTGCATGCTTCGCTGCTCTACCCAGCACAGTTGCAGACAGGACAAAATGGAGAAGGCAGGAGGGGGGACTGGAGGGGGAAAGGAACAGGAGGGGGGGGGAGTTGAGAACGATGATTCATGTCTGCAGCCAATTGACCACACTAATGAACCCCGCAGATCTGCAAAACCCACCTGCAGGAACCCTCGTCTAGGCAGGCACTTGTCCAGGGCCAAAAACTTGGTGAACTTGTCCCTGCCCTTCTGCCCCTGCCCCAAGCCTGGAGGTGGTGAAGGGCCCCTGCTGGGGCTCTTGCGCTTCTGTCCCCTGCCTTGTCCCTGCCGCTGCTGGTTGTGCTGCTGGTGGGAATGTGCTACCAAGGCTGCATACTTGACGTGTAAGTGGGCGCTGAACCAGTGAGATGGTTGCAGCTCGTGCAGGATCTGCTCCCCCGGGGGGCTCCCCAGGCTGCCCTCCTCTATCTGCAGAGGCATGCAAGATGTTTTTCAAACCAGGATGCTGACGAGGCCACCACATCTGTACAATTTAGTCAACTTAAGACTCAAATTTAGACGATTTGGTCATCTGAAGCTGCAGATATCCTCCCTTCCTCCTCCTTTTGAACTCAGCATTGTCTACAAAAATGCTTTTTAGTAGACCCCGTGTTGACAGGTGCTGTCTCAGCAGCTCACAAGGTGTGATGTCGCGCATGCATGAAAGACAGAGCAGGCAGCTTTCACCACGTCAATGGCCTTGATGCAGATTTGCCAATGTCACTGGACATCATGTGCTTTGCTCTGTGGAAGCAGCATCCTGTACATGTGTTTGCATCACAAGCCATGCCTGAAAGCACAGCGGCCTGCTACTGATCAAAACAGATGCAACAAAACAGCTGACTCGTACATACATCACAACACATTCGGGCACAAGGAAAGGCAGAGGCTGAAAGTCACCTCTTGCCGCAGGAAAGGCTTGGCTCGGAACAGCTGAGCCTTGTTGCCATGGTGTGCAATGCCACGTGGCCAGTCATGGGACAGAAACACGTCCAGGGGTCTGTGGATCTGAAGCAGCCTGTAGACATCCAGTTCCCTGACATGGTATGCACTGCGCATGCTGCTGTTGTCATATGGTGGCTTTTCCCAGTGACCCTGTACGGATCACCGCAAACACTTGGTGTTGATCTTGACGATTGGTTTGTGCAAACAAATGCTGCTGCTTGGTGTGCAGGTGATTGCGTCTCTGAGATGTTGTACTGGGTTGCAGTGTAGCACAAGCTAGTGTGTCAAGCCCACTTGTGCATTGTATGTCACGCTGGATGAACGTCTTGTGGCAGTGTAAAAGATGTAACCCTACTGTGAAAGCTGCTGAAGACTGACGACTACTGTTGCTGCGAAATCCAGTATGCAGCAAGATTGAGGTTGCCTGTCCAGTGCTGCAAGATAAACTTCAGCCGGAAAAATGGGCAGACCCCTTGTGCTCTATTGCCAAGACATGCAGAACTCACCTGCTTATAGTGGCCTGCATTAAAAATGCCAGACATGCCTCCAACGCGTATGCCTCCAAACTTGACCACCCCAGCATGGCCTAGATAGTAGATGTTAGGGGCAACCCAACCTCCATAGTACAGCTCCCATAGGTAGTTCATTGCTTCATGATTTCCTCCAACTGCAGGCAAAGCAACTCCTGGCGACTGAGGAGTGACAAGTGGGGACAGGAAAGGCTTTGCCAGATGCTGGGCGTACTGAACAGGGTTGGGTATGGCGCTGTTGCACGCCCTGTATAGTACTTCCAAAACGTGTTGAGGGCTCTGTATTTTGGAGGACATGCTAAGCACTCGAGATCATCTAAGTTTCTGACAGCCTGCATAGTACAGGGAGAAGCTGAGATGCATGCCTTGGGTTCACGGCAAAGGCGGAGCTTGGGTGCAGACCTGAAAGTCACCACAACATATGAGCAGGTCGATAGCTTTTCCACTCTGCGTTTCGAGGTGTCTCATTGTGTCGTAGATCTTATCAAGTTCTCCGTGACAGCACCCTTCAACCGCAACCTGCGTCAGGAGCAGTTGGTGTCGGGTTAGTGATCACATGCGCCATGCTTTATGCGCTTCAGCTGCACGTACTCGCAGCAACCGCTTGCCAGCCATCTCGTCGCCACTGGATATCAGCAATGAGCGCTCCAGACTGTTGCGAGGTTGACAAAGCAATCTGCAGTCGCGATCAAGGGGTTTGCAAGGAAATGCCTGTCGTCACATTCGGCAACTGGAGCCTTTCGATAGAGGCCAAGTCTGCCTTAGTAGGACAGCTGGAAATGCAAGAGAGGGACTACAATGCTTTAGCCAGCCCACAGGTCTGATCATGATATGCACATAGCCTGAATGTTCTGCTCGGGTAGTCAACAACATAAGACAGTCATTACAGTATAATTCAGCCTGTCAAGTCAGTGAGATGTAGCTGCTGTGACTTACTTAGTACGATTGTGACATGCTTACCACTGCAGTGCAAGTAATACTGCCCAGTCATCGATGCTATGCCTAAACAATTCTGGCTATACAGCAATGCCCAGAAGAGTGGAAACTGAGTTGCACCACAGGAAAAAAAAGATATTTAAGGTCTACCAATGCTTCATTGAGGTTTATCAGAAGAAAAAACAGGTGCGTCACATCATCCTACTAGAGATACGACTATCCTAATAACAACGGTACTGCGTTGCTTGCCAGCACAACATTTGTGCTGTCAACAGTTCTCCCAGAACAGAGATAAATCGTCCGTTGCCCATCTCAGGGCAATAATAAGTTGCCATCATGCTAAATATTGAACTCACATACCAAAAAAGAGGATAATATAAACAAGAAAGAAATAGAACAATATTGTGCTGAGCATAAGATCAACCCAACAAGTGGCCAAGCTATCTCAGATTGCTGGCACTGCCACAATGCACTGCAGCCCATGGGCAGGAGCAACCCTCTCTGCCTTCTTGGAAGGAGTATGGGAGGAGAAAACCCTGCCGCTCACCAGGGTATTGCCCAGGTGCATCACATGCACAGGCTCTGGAACACCTTTGAATCTGAATGAGCCCACATGCCACACCTCCATTTGCACCTGCAGCACTCTTCTGCTTCTGTGCTGATACCATAGTACTGAATCTGTCCTCATCACAAAGGCTGTCATATCAGTCATGGAAAAGACAAAAGTGTTGCGGGATGTTCTGACTGAGGGTCATCTTCACTCACAACAAAGTGTGGGTCACTGATACATTGTCTACAAATAGTAAAGTTGGTTGCATATGTTGAAAACGAACCAATAAAGAAAAGAGTAGCATGGCTCTGACGCAGAGATGCCATATGCATGCATGCATACATTGAGAAATGGGAACCATGGGGGGGCGGGGGGGGGGGGGGGGGGGGGGGCAGGTAAAA
>JAABUK010005905.1_pt1 | contig 18635 bp, 23 predicted proteins | sample 5559141 | NCBI WGS metagenome assembly JAABUK01 (sample SAMN10711869, study PRJNA513367) | rock metagenome | isolation source: Antarctica rocks | place: Antarctica: Victoria Land, Pudding Butte nord | collected 2016-01-03 | reverse complement strand
TCATAAAGCGAAACTACTATTGATCATTCATGCGAAAAACGATAGATCAATATATTCAAAACTGCTATATCTGTCAACGTTCAAAGACATCTAGAAATAAATCAAATGACTTGCTTCAATCTCTATCGATATCTGAACAGCGATGACAAGACATAGCAATAAACTTCATTATCAATCTATTTGATTCAAGCGAATACAACGCTATTCTGACAATCATCTGCAGATTGTCAAAAGAAAGACATTATATTTCTTGCATCATTGATGATGAAGATATCACTGTCGAAAAGACAGCTGAAATGCTGATTCAATGAGTATATTGAACTCATGATTTATCAAGCTTCATAGTATCTGATCGAAATTCGCAATTCATCTCTATACTATGAAAGTTTCTTTGCAAATGACTGAGCATTTCTCTTTGATTGTTCATCATCTATCATTCTCAGATCAATGATCAAAACAAACGAGTCAATTAAAACATCAAGCAATATCTTTAATTCTTCTGTTCATATATGCAGAACGACTGATTCAAGTGACTACTCATGATTGAGTTTGTCAACAATAACGTCTTGTTCTCAGTCATCTTCTTGACTCTTTTCTTCATGAACAAAAGCTTTCATTCTCATATGAGCTTTGACTCTGACATCATTGAGTATAAAAGCACTCGCGAACGCTTGCAGATTGATCAAGTCAAGAATATATTTGAACAAATGAACAAGACATTGATTTTCGCTCATGAAGCTCTGATCAAAACACGAGAACAAATGATGAATCAAGCTAACAAGCATAGAAAGAAGATCAATTACAAGATTGAATCAAAGATGTTTCTGAATGAATGAAACATCATTACAGCGAGACTCTTCAAAAAATTGAATGACAAGATGCTTGATTCTTTTCAAATCATCAATCTCATTGACTCATTCTATAAATTGAAACTACTCGAGACTATGCATATACATAATGTATTTCATTCAGAACTTCTTCGTCTTGTCATCAATGACTCTCTGTCTGATCAGAAGAATGAATCTTCGAAATCAATAGTGATAAACGATGAAGATGAATGGGAAATTGACGATATATTGAACTTTCGATGATATCAAAGACGACTTCAATATTGAGTTAAATGAAAAAGCTATGACAACAATCTCAACTGATATAATGCTGATGACGATAAATTCATGAACGCTCAGAATGTTGTTGATGACTTTCACACTTGATATTTTAATCGAGCGCACTAAGAAAATACATTCATGCGAACATGAATAGTTGAAGAGAAGAAGTAATGTTACGATTCTCGACCTATTTTCAACTCTATTCTCGACCTATTCTCGATTCTATTCTCGACTCTATTCTTAATTTATTCTCGATCTCAACTATCTTTAATTAAATCTAGTGAGCATTCGAGCTAGAGATGATGTCATTGAGTTTCTGCGTCATCTGTGTAAGACATCAACTCTTTCAAGTTTAGCACAGAGGTCAGAAACACATATAAGTTGCAAGTTCTTCTCTGTAGATACTTTTCTTTCTTAGCATTTATCTACTAGTTAAATGACATTCATATGACTCGCTCTATGCTGATTTTTAACAGTCTTGTATCTAAATTTTATCAAAGTAATAATAATATCAGTCTTTTATATTAATAGTATCTTTAGTTTAGCTCAGTCTTTGACATTATGAAAGATCTACACTTTCTGCAACATTTTCATACATTGAAATCTTATTTAGTTATTCTTTTGCTTAAATGAAATCATCTTACAATTTCTTGATCAACGATGAGTGTGCTGTTGAACAGTTCACTCAAAGTATGATCGAAAATTCAGTTGAAATCTTTCGCGTAATGTGAAAGCTTCAAAATCAAGTTTAACAACATGATGTTATCATTTCATCTTCATTCATCATTTTCAGTTCTTCAATCTATATAAAATTGAATTCTCAATCTCTCATGATGATAATTCAGATCATTGCACAAATCTTGAATAATCAATCTTTTTTCATCATTCATCTTTTTGCAAATTCTGTTGCTGTCTTCATTACTTTTAGATTCAAGAAGTTTCTTGATATATTTAAATATGAGAAAAACAAAGATTAATTGAATGCATGAAAGCAGAGTCTGATACAGCGCATGAACATGAACGATGATCATTATTTCTTTCATCAAGTCAAGATCATTTATGTTGAGTCACAACTTATCATAAATAAGAAGACTTACAATCTAATGAGTCAATATTGAATTAATGATCTTTGTATCATTTTCATCTTTGCAAATTAATGACATAAATTATATCATTGCTGCAACAACTCTTTTAAGACAGAAGATGTTCATTTATATCTTTGTAAAACTTTGAAGCAAGACATGAATAACTTTGTCAACTATTACAATCTTTTCTATCAAAAGAAAGAACATTCTTTGATGAAAGATTTTTCATTGATTGACTGTTTGAAGTGTAAATGTGTAATGTCAATTATTTCATTCAAGTCATCGTTTTCTTCTAACAAAACTTTAATGAAACTCAATTATTCATCTTTTATTAATGAGTTCAAGCATTTTCTGACATTGATGAAGAGCTTCAGCAGTTTAAGCATCATTAATCTCACTTTGTCTTCATTATTGTTTCATTCATTAAAGTTAAGAACATCTTTGCATTGATTAATAATTCTTTAAATTCAAAAATCATCATTTCTGTGACTGTTGTTTTAACAATGTCTTCATCTTTCTCTTTCTCATTTCTTGATGAATCAATGAATTTAAGCTTTATCATTATCATCATTTAAGATAAGACTTTAATCGTTTCTGAGATCAAGAAAATCTGTAACAAGTGAAAGCTGTGCTACTATTGCAAATTGCAACATTCAAGCAAAATCATTAAAGAATGCTCAAATAAGAAGTTCTTTACTCTGCATATCATGAATGTTTATGACAATGATGTTATCAGTATAAATGAAGAAGTCTTGCTGTCTGCAAGAAAAGTTTAGTTTCTAAGCTAAGTCATGCTCAAAAATCTGTATACATATCATCTTGTTTATTAGTCTCAATCTTTTCACTCTTACTTCAATCATATAGAAAGTTTTTTGCTAAATTTATCTTGAAACTCTTTGAATTCAATTTGACATTCAAAGATAGTCACATGATAGTATTCTGTATTCTACGTCAAACTCAATTTAAAGTTCTCACTCTTGCTCTGATTGATAGTGAAGTCTCTGCTTATATCTTTATGAATAAATTCTTCACGCAACAACATCATCTTTTCTTGCATCAATTAACTTACTTTTGCAAACTTCAAGAATTTGATGATTAAACTGCTTTAATCAATAATATTACTTATATTATTAAAATCACAATGATTCTTGATGAATACATTGAAAGACTATTCTTTTATATCATTGAATTAAATCAATATCTTATCATCATGAATCTGTCATGACTTTGTCATCACGTCATTGATGTTAATTTTGAACACAATATTCTCATCTTGTTTTTCTTTCTCTGTCTTAATCATTGTTATTAATTTCTCGTCAAGATCTATGATTTTAATCAACAAGAAGAAAATTTCTCGCTTGAAGTTAACAAAGTAACTTTTCTTCAATCTTGTTCTTAATTCACTCAAAAGAAGCAATTCAGTTTTCAGTTTGCTCACAAGAAGTAACTCAGTTCATAAATCATTTACAAGAAGTAATTCAGTTCACGAATTGCTCATAAGAAGTAATTCAATCTACAGATTGCTTAAACTGATCATTAAGTTGAGTTTCAATATCAATCTTCTGACTTAACTCAAGTACTTGATATCAATCTTCTGACTCAACTTGAATACTTGATTTCAACATTCTGACTCGATCTGATATTGATCTTGAGTTGATACTCGATTCGAGTTCTCGATTCAACTCATCAAGAAATTGAAAATAATGTTAAATGTCAAGATTTACTATTTTTGAATCTATTACGTCATTATATTTGAAAGACTTACGTGAAACAAATGAATTTATTTCTTTTCTCGTTGTTTGCATTATCTTGTTGCATTATCAATAAAATATATTGCAAGATGTTTGATTCTAATAAAACATATGAATTATCAAGATCTTTGATCGAGAAAGAATTTAATTTCTCGATTGTTCATTCATTTACTTTCAGTAGTATTCATTCTAATGAATTTGCAAGTCAAGATTCATGAAACATCAATTAGAATTTCGTTGAAAAGAAATGAACTTTTCAAGAAGCAATGAATAGAATTCATCGCGATACTTCTCTTTTAATATTAAGAGAGAATAATCAGTATGTTGAGTGAAGTGCTGATATCAATGCTCAATTTCAACAATGATGATTACAGATGTCTGTTGACGAAAGTGTCATCAACAAGACTCAAAGAAAGATAGATAATTCACTTTGAACTAAGAAGATTGAAGTGAATAAACAATTCAACATCTGAAACAACTTTATTTAAATGATCTTGACGTTGAAAAAATATTCTAAGATTTCATGCAAGAATTGTCTTAAAATTCTAGATCATTCTATGACTATTGATGAATCTAGTACGTTCAATATGATCAAGCATCTCAAGTCAAATGCTTGTCAGAAACGAAAATGACTCAACTCTCTTTCACAGCTTGAGATATCTTTTGATCATGTAAGTTCAATATGATAATGCAAATAAATAATGCAAAGTTGATGTATTTATAGAAGAAAAGTCATATCAACTTATCATCTCAATTCAATCAACAAAATTGAAAAAAGATATTGTGTCAGATCTTCGTTGCATTGAATTTGTCTTTTCAAATCATTGAAAATAAGCATTTTCAACAGTTACTACAAATGCTTCATTCAGAAATTACTCTTGTGCATTGCACTAAATTGTCAAACATGATTTTCTTGAAATATGATGAAATTCAAGCAAAGATAAAGCAAGATTTAAAAGAGTTATGACAGATTTCTATTATGTTGAATGCATGATTTAGTTCTTAAAAAGTCGCTTATCTGAAAGTTTTGATATATTGAATGAATGTTACATTTCAATATCATGAACATTTCATTGAATTTACGTCTTTTCAAGTTGAGCATACTGATCATCATTTAATGCAAAAGCTGTTCAAGATTTTAAATACATATAACATTAAGAACAAGCTTTTTGACGTTGTTATTAATAATGCAAGCAACAATGACATTCTGAAGAAGAAGCTTGAAAAAGCACTCAATTGACGCGACATTTCATGAAATAAAGCACAAAACTCAATATCTTGTATGATTCATATCATTAATCTAATGACTCAAGAGTTTATCAGAGCTATTGAATCAAAGACTTTGAATGACAATCTTGTTGTATCATTGAATGATGATTAAGTCAAGAATGTAATCACAAGCAATGATCTTTGCACTGTTATCAAGAAGATATTTATCAAGATGATAATGCAAAAAGATAATGCATTTACTAATTAATGAAACAGATTCGCACTATTACTATTGCTATCAACAGTTCTTTTCAATGAAAGCTTCGCTTTTTAAAGTTGCAAGCAACAAGATCTTGAAAATTGATACAAGACATTTGCATTCATTGAAACTCTATTTATTTGATGCTTCGACGTGCATATTAACTGCGTGACATGATTAATACATGAGTTGAGAAATTCTTGACAGATGCAAAGATTCAAGCTATTTAATTAAAGAAGAATGAATGATCACTAGTATTGCTTATTGACAACATGTTAAATTCTTTCTACAAGCTAACTTTAATTGTATTTAGAATCATTAATGTTGACATACATTTAGAATTTTGAATGTTTGATGCTCTTTTCAATCATCTCAATGTTATTGAGACAATAGTACGTGATAATGCATGTACTTCACAAGCACTTGTTCTTTGAGCTTGCGAACTAGCTTTTAACAAGCTTGCAAAGTACTATTTCAAGACGAAGAACAAAGATGAACTGATATACAATCTCACTATGATTTTAGATTCTACTCAAAAGCTGAATTTGTATCAAGATTGAGATGCAAATGAGAATGATTCTCATTTTTATTATGACAAGTACAGAAAAGAGTTCAAGAACTATTTTCATCATCATTATGAAAAGAAAACTACAATTGCAGAAGTCAGAGCGCAAGTGACTAGTGATGTTGATCAGATAATGCAATATGATAATGCAATTGATTATTTGTTAACAATGCTATAGTTTGTTGTGATGATTACATAAACTCTTCTTCAAAGAACTCAACGTCACTCTGTATTTGTTAATGAAGATGATCAATATCTTTGCACTGATGCTATTGTCAAGAAGTTTTCAACATGAAAGTATTAAAGAGACAACATCTTGAACTATTCAAGATTGACTCAAATGACTAAAAATGTTCTTTCATGTTCAATATTCTTTATAGATATTGAATGAACATTCAGTCTTGCAAGAAGAGTTTGTCAATGAGATCAATCACAAATGACTTCAAAATCAGTTGAACAAATAATGCTTCTCAAGTATTATAATTGTATCATGAACTTGAATTCTGAGAAGACTATCATCAAAGCATGAGATATTTATCATAGAGAAGAAGATGAAAATAACGCGATTGATGAATCTGATGATTCTTTCAAGACAGATTTGCAGAATGTTTTATGTTCTATTAGTGTTTAAATGTTCAATATTATTTCATTTGAAGTTGCTTTTGCATTGTCAATGTATGTAATATGATAACACACTTACAAGATAATGCAAAGAAATAATGCAGTTCATAGAGTGTATTGCTATGCTAGATAGCTTGATTTGATCAAGTTATCACGAATGCTATTTCTATTCATGATTCAACTGAATTTCAAGATTGCACATCAAAGTCTTCATGAGTATCAAATTTCTTTACTGAATGATTATTCACTTGACATGAATAACAAGAAGATTGCTATCTGCATATGTAAAGCATGATATCAGTAAGTGTTGTAAAACATCAAGAGTAATGCAAATGAGTAATACATTTACTGACAAGAAATTCACATAGAAATGCTTCTGTAATCTTTTGAAAAGTAAGCAGAGTCAAAGCTTGAATTCTGTAGTTTTCATCGCTCATTTTTGAACTAAGTTGATTCATATCAGTCTCATTCTGAAGAATTTTTCATACTAGTCTTTTGAATGAGATCTTAAATATTAACAAATTCGCAGCTTTCTGATAACGATGAATTTCTCAAAGAACGATGATTTCTGACTTTCATTTTCTCTTTGTCTGTTGCAATAAATTAGCTGTTGATTGCTTGATGCATTATCTGTTTGCATTATCTTCTCAATTTTATTTATCTTGCTTTCAAGCAAGATTTTGCTTTCAAACATGATTTTATGATCTTGTCTTGATTCTTTCTTAATTCAATCTAACAAATATTTATCATCATAAGTTGACTTTTTCAAATCATCACATGATGCATCTTCACTCAACTTTCGTTCTAAATCAAGTCTGTCAGCAATGCACAACAAGAAATGCATTATCTAAATGCATTATCTGTTTGCTTGCAATGTGTCATGAATATGATGTAAATTATTCAATCATGATTTGAAAAGTTGCAATAATTGAGTAGAAAATTGCAATAATTGAGTAGAAGATAGTGATAATTGAGTAGAGTGAAAGCAAAGTGAAGTATGATGTCAACAAGAAATAATGACTGAACAAATTATGTTAATAGTATCACTTTTATGATGAATGTGTTGATTGTATCACTATTATGATGAATGTGTTGATTGCATCACTGAGATGATAATTGTGATGATTGTGATTTTAAGATGATGAATGAATTTCAAAATTCAGCTTTAACTTTAATTTATTTACATCTCACATTTATTCTAACACTAACTTTATTTACGCTTTATGTTTATTCTAACTTTAACTTTATCTACGTTTCACATCTATTTTAACTCTAACGTTGTTTAACATCACTATCAAATAAGAAGATTGTTATGCATTATTTATATGCATTATCATTGAGACTAATCAAGATTGCAAAATGTTCAATCTATTTATCAAGTTGCAATTCATTGCAAGTAGAAATTAAGTCATTGAATGAGATGAAAATCAAAAAACTCTTTATATCAAGCAGAATGCAAATCGAGTCATTCTTCACAAGCAACTGACAAAGCTGAGAATTATCAGCGTATATCAAAAAGTCTTGAAAGAGAAGCAGATGAACATGAAAAGCAATATGCAAGATACAATCACAGATGATTGAGTGAGAAAAAATCTGCATGATAATGCATTTGAGTAATGCATATGTGTTTTAAAAGCTGATTGTATAATAGCTCAATGCTTTGAGATGAATTTAATGAAAAAGACGAGAAAGAAGAAGACTGCAAAGCGAGCGAAGCTCGAAGCAATAGTCATGAAGATGATGTTCAATACTACTTCTACTGTTGATGTATATACTGTGTTTGATGTGAAAGACAAGACTAATGTATGCATTAAACTATTGCACAACAAGATGAACTTGAGAAAAACATGTCAAGATACATGATATCTACTATTGAACTAATTCAGCAACGCATTTTACATCATGAAGAATTGAATAAATTGAAGATAATGAACGATTCAGATGTCATACAAGAATTCAACAAATTCATGAGCGCATTTTTGAATGAAAAAAATGCGATTGATCGAAAGATAGTTAATTCATTAAATTCATCAAATGATGAATCTGATGATATCATCAAGATTGATGATGATGATAAGAAGATGAAATTTAGCAAGAGAAATGATGATGCAGATATGATTGAGAATGAGAATAAGTACAAGAAGAAGTACAAGAAGAAGAAGAAGAATGATGAGATAATAGTGATCTCAGATTAGCAGTAGTAAATAAACAAGTATGAATTTTCTTTCATCAATTGCATTACATTATTGCATTATCAGACATTCAGATAAATATTAGTAGTACTTTGCTTCATGTCTTGACGAGTCGAGTTGAAAATTTCAAGTCGATACTCGATTTCAATCTTCTGACTCGACTTGAATACTCAAGTTGAATCTTCTGACTTGACTTGAATACTCAAGTCAAGAATTTTGACTCAAATTGAGTTTTAATGAGTTGAGTACTCGACTTGAACTTAAGTACTTAACTCAACACAATCAGTTTAAGATTGCTTATAAGAAGTAATTCAGCACTCAGTTTGCTTGCAAAAAGCAATTCAGTTCTCAATTCACTTGCAAGAAGTAACTCAGTTTTTCATTTGCTTACAAGAAGCAATATAATCTTTCGTTTACTCATGAGAAGCAAACTAATACTCAGCTCATTTACAAGAAATAAATTTCATTCAATCTTATCTTTTATTTGAAACAAGAAACTTCTAGTTGTATTCTTCAAGTTATTTAAAAGAGATACTCATCAAAAATTAAATGTCAAAATTCTTCTTTTTTTAAAACTTTTGTTGTTTCTCAAGCAAATCAATTCAATCAATCTTTTATACAACTTGACATAGTTAAGTTAAGAGCTTGAAGCTTTGATCATGCTACTCATGTCAAAAACATTAAAGTGTTTAGCGTAATTCTAAAGAAAATTGATGTTTTCTTGAATCTTGAGTTAATTTTGTCTTTTAGTTTAAACTTTGATGAGTCAAAATCACATCATGCAACTTTGACTATCTGTTCAAAGAACAGTTCAACTCTTGCTCAGTCTTCATCTCATCTTCAAGACAGTATATATGATAAGAATCATTATCTGAATCTTCATCAAATAAAAAAGAAATTTCATTTGACTGCATTCACGACACAAGAAGATTTTGAAGTTTATTAACAAAGTAAGAATGTTGATTCAGTCACAATTTTATCATTCAAATATTTCAAGTTTCTAGATGTTTTTTTCAAGAAGAATGTTGATATCTTGTTTTTGCATTAAGCTCATGATCATGTCATACATCTTAAAGAAGATGCTCAATTCTCAGTCTTCACTTTGTACAACATAAGTCATGACAAAATTCTAGAACTTTGACGTTATTTGAATGAAAATCTGAGCAAAGATTTTATTTGAGTCAGTTGCTTTCAGATAATTATCTTTGTTCTTTTTATCAAGAAACTTGAAGAAGAACTTTGTTTCTGCGTGAACTATCAAGATCTGAATACTATCAAAATCAAGAATCAATATTCTCTGTTTCTGATTTCAGAAACGCTGAATCATCTAAATTAAGCTAAAATCTTTATCAAGCTGAATATCATCTTTGCATTCAATCAACTTTGAATCAAATAAGAAGACAAAGCTTTTATCATCTTTCACACTTGATTTGAATTATTCAAGTATCTAGTCATGCTTTTCAACTTATGTAATGAGTTTATCTTGTTTTAGAAGTACATCAACAATACTCTTTGCAAACATTTAAATAAGTTTTATACAGCTTATCTGAATGACATCTTGATTTATTTCAATAATAAACTCAAGCATGAGATTCATGTCAAGCTTATTCTGCAAAAGCTGCAAGAAGCAAATCTTCAGATAAATATAATTAAATGCAAGTTTCACGTCATTCAAGTTTTGTATCTAAAATTGATAATCATCATTGAAGAGATCAAGATGAACTTTTTTAAGATAAACATCATTGTCAATTAACTCATCTTGATCAACATTAAAGACATTCAAAGTTTTCTAAATTTCACGAACTTTTATAGAAGATTCATTTATGATTACAGTAGAATAACTATCTTGCTCATTCATTTTATCAGAAAAAATGTATTCTTTATCTGATTTCAGAAATGTTAAAATGCATTCAACATTCTTAAGAAAGTCTTCACTTTCAAGATTATTCTTCATCACTATAATTCAAATCATAAGATTGTGATAGAAATTGATGCTTTGAACTATGTGTTCAAAAACATTCTTTCTCAATATGATAAGAACGAAATTCTTCATTTAGTCACTTACTTTTCGAAGAAGCATAACTCAATCAAGTGTAACTACGAAATTTACAACAAAGAATTCATGATCATTGTTTGCACTTTCGAGAAATGATGATCAGAGCTTGAAAACTTTATTTATTCTGTCGAGATGATCATGAATTACAAAAATCTTAAGTATTTCATGTCAATTAAACAGTTGAGTTATCATTAAGCTCATTGAAGTAAGTTTCTGTTTAAATTCAACTATCACAATGCTTATCATCTTAACAAGATCAATGACAAGTTGAATGCTTTGACACGTCGCTCAGAAGATCTTTTTAAAAAAAAAGATACATTTAATTCTTGATATCAATATCAACATCAAACAATTCTGAAAACTCATGTTTTAAATCTTAATATTATTAAGAATCTTACTCTCAACATTTTTGACATCAAAGTCATGAAGCTTCAGTCACAAATCATCGCTTTAAACTCAGTTCAGTTACATCTGTTTTCAGTTATTTCAGCATTCTTGCAAATTTTAGCTCTTATGAATCTAGAAATTGAAGAATTCGATGTTGAAAACATCAAGTTTCAGCTAAATCAAGACATTTTGAATCTTGATGAAGATTCTGCTGATACTTTCATTCAGACATTGTGAAAGTAAGTTAAAATCAATGACAAATTTGCAGCTCAGATAATTGAAGCACTTTGCAATAAAGCATGACATCACAACAAGATTTCTCTAGTCAAGTGTGAAAAACATGAGAATCATCTGTACTTTCAAGAAAGAAAGTACATGCTCAACTCAGATAAACTACGTTTTTGCATCATTCAGCTCACTCATGATAGTGTTGTTAATGATCATTCAGAAAGAGCAAAAAGCTATGAACTGATCAGTTAAGTTTACTGATGATCAAATATTTATAAGTATGTTCAATGTTTCATATGAAACTGTCATGTGTATACATGTTTCAAACTTTCTAAACAATAAACTCAAGAATGATTGTATTCTCTTTCAATCTTCAAATGTCATTGACGTGATGTTTTCATGAATTATGTAAATTCTTTATCACTCAGTATCTTCATGAGTATCACATATAAATATATTCTAGTCTTCATTGATCATTTTATCAAAATGAAATATTTAGTTCTCATCACTTTTATGAAAGTTGAAAAAGTTATTAACTGCTTCTATGCTTATGTTTGAAATTCTCATGATTTACTTCAGTTTTTCATGTTTGATTGAGATACACAATTCATCTTTGATATCTGAAAGCATTTGTGTAAAATGTTAAAAATAAACATCAAGTTATTCATGATGTATCACTCTGAGATTGATGATCAAATCAAGAGAATTGTCAGAGACTGAGCTAAACTAAAGATATTATTAATATAAAAGACTGATATTATTATTACTTTGATAGAATTTAAATACAAGACAATTCATCAGATAATGTACAAGATAAAAGACAAAAAGTGAAAGAAAAGAATGAAAACTCAACTTTTATATACATGAATCAAGCAGAATCAAGACTAGATAGTAGTTTTATTGACTTAAGATTGCAAAAGTTCATGCATATGACTGAGATGATTGAAACAGAATTGCTGAAACTAGATTAAAATGATAATAATTAGATTAATGACTTAATTCATTGAATTGCAAAATAGATTCAATGAATCAAAATTATTTAAAATATCAACAATTTATATTTTAAATTGAGTTGATGATCTGACATCATGACAGTAATTTTTCTCTTCAAGACTGAGCTTCTGCAAAATAATGAGAAGAAACAAGATGAAATAAGAAAGAATTGAAAACAAAGATTAAAATGAGATGAGAATTGATGTGAATGCATTTTAATGTAATGAAGCACAGATAAAACTGAAATAAATCTGAGTTACATTTGAGTCAGATCTGAGTAAAATGTTTAAGTTAAATCTTGACAAGATTTGAAAGATGAAATAAGATGAGACGCATTTTAACATGATAATGCACAGTGAAATTAAAATACATTTGAATCACATCTGAATCAGATTTAAATGAGATGTTTAAGTCAGATTTAAACAAGATTTGAGTTAAATCTGAGTAAAAAAAAGATGAAATGCAGTTTAATATAATGATGCACAGTGAAACTAAAATACATTTGAATTACATCTGAATCAAATTTAAACAAGATGTCTGAAACAAATTTAAACAAGATTTGAGTCAGATTTGAGCTGAATTAAAATGATGAAGATTAAACTTAAAGTTCTTAACATTAATATTAAAACATCACACACAATAGTACATGTGATTCTTCGATGATAAAATTGACGAGATAATATTCATTAAGCATTTACTCATAATTATTCAGAAGATTGAAAGACTTTCAAGTAAAAAAGTAATCTTCTCAATTGATGTAATACTTGAGCAAAGATGAGCTATAACATTTATTACGCTTGAAGTTTAGTATGCTGTTTACATATCAGAATCTTTCATCATTTTTAATGATAATGAGTTTTTAAGATTTCTAACGTTGACTTGAAAGAAAATCACTTGTGATATGATTCAAAAGAATGACATGAAAGATTGAATGAATTTTTATGAATACTGAAAGATTTAACTCAATGATCAGAAAATTGTTCTTGAAAACATGCTTGATCTTGAAAAGATCAACGTTATGATCATTTAACTTAACAGCAAAGTGAGTAATGTTGAGATTGTGAACATTCAGTCAAACTTCATCTTCGACGAAGTATTTAAAACAAGAATGATGAAAGTGATTGACATTGAACTCATAAATGACTTAAGCTATAAGCATCTCATCACATAAATGTTTAGTTAGTTTCTTCATCTTCTTGATAAATTCTTTGACATTGATTAACTTGTCTCAAGCTTGAGATGTAAGATTCTTAAACAGAGATTTAGAAAGCTTGAAGTTTAAATGTAAGTTCTGACTTGAATTAATCAAGAAGAATGATGTTAAAGTGATTAATGAAGATGCATTATTGATGATGAATTCAACTTCAGAAAGTCACTTAGCTCAGTCATTCTGCATGTAGTTGATGAAGACTCAAAGATAATGCTTCATGACAGAATTGACTTTCTTGATTTGATCATCAATTTCAGAGTAATACATCATGAATAACTTAATGTTTATCTTCAACATTTTACACAAATGCTTTCAGATATCAAAGATGAATTGTATATCTCAATCAGACATGAAGAACTTGAGTAAATCATGATGTTTTCAAACATGAGTATAAAAGCAGTTGATAACTTCTTCAACTTTCATAAAAATGATGAGAACTAAATGTTTCATTTTGATAAAATGATCAATGAAGATTAAAACATATTTATATGTGATATTTATGAAGATACTGAACGATAAAGAATTTACATAGTTCATGAAGATATCACATCAACAACGTTCAAGAATTAAAAAAAGATACAATTATTCTTGAGTTCATTGTTTAAAAAGCTTAAAATGTGTATACACATGATATTTTTGTATGAAGTATTGAACATACTTATAAATATTTGATCATCAGTAAACTTGACTGATCAGTTCATAGCTTTTTGCTCTTTTTGAGTAATCATTGATGATACTATCATGAGCGAGCTGAATGATGCAAAGATGTAGTTTATCTGAGTTGAGCACATACTTTCTTTCTTGAAAGTACAGATGATTCTTGTATTCTTCACACTTAATTAAAGAAATGTTGTTGTGATATCATGTTTCATTGCAAAGCACTTTGATTATTTGAACTGCAAATTTGTCATTGATTTTGATTTACTTTCACAATGTCTGAGTGAGAATGTCAGCAAAATCTTCATCAAGATTCAAAATGTCTTGATTTAGCTGAGACTTAATGTTTTTAATGTTGAATTCTTCAATTTCTAAATTCATGAAAGTTAAAATTTATGAAGATGCTGAGATAACTGAAAACAAATGTAACTAAACTGAGTCTAAAGTGATGATTTGTGACTGAAGCTTCATGACTTTAATGTCAAAGATGTCAAGAATGAGATTCTCAACAATATTAAGATCTAAAACATGAGTTTTCAAAATTGTTTAATGTTGATATTAATGTTGAGAATCAAATGTATTCTTCTTTTTAGAAAGATTTTCTGAGCAACGTGTCAAAGCATTCAACTTGTCATTGATCTTGTTGAAACAATAAATGATGTGATAGTTGAATTTAAACAAAAACTCACTTCAATGAGCTTGATGATGACTTAACTGCTTAATTGATATAAAATACTTAAGATTTTTATGATTCATGATCATCTTAACAAAATAAATAAAGTTTTCAAGCTTTGATCATCATTTCTTGAAAGCACAAACAATGATCATGAATTCTTTGTCGTAAATCTCATAGTTACACTTGACTGAATTATGCTTCTTCAAAAAGTAAGTGACTGAATGAAAAATCTCATTTTCATCATACTGAGAAAGAATGTCTTTGAACACATAGTTTAAAGCATTGATTTTTATCACAATCTTGTGATCTGAATTATAATGATAAAGAATAATCTTGAAAGTGAAGACTTTCTTAAAAGTGTTAAATGCATTCTGACATTTCTGAAATCAGATAAAGAATACATTTTTTCTGATGAGATGAGTGAGTGTTACAAGCGTATCAAGGCTGAATAGAACTAGTCAGTGTCTCTAGCTCAGATCTGACTCAGATCTGACTCAGTCTCTATTTTCTTTTCTCAACATCTTTTTGTTCAACATCATCTTTCTTTCTACATCACATTTTATTCATGTCACAAACACATTTTCTTTAAGCTTAGCGCAGTCTCTGAATATTACTTAAATAGAAGCTTTTGTACTCATCTTCTTCTGTATTCTTAATATTCAGTTATAGCTATCTCTAAAGATCAAGCACTATTCAACTCTGACTTTCGCTGATTGACTCATCTAGACATGATTCTGACAGTGAGCGAGATAGCTATTCTACTATAGTCATAGATGAATCTTCTATAAAAGTTCGCGAAATCTAGAAAACTTTGAACGTCTTTAACGTTGATCTTGATGAATCAATTGACAATGATATTGTTATGAGTCTGCATAAAGCGAATCATATGAGTGTATTCTAACTAGAAGTTCAAAGCTGAAGAAGAAAGAAAATGCAACACGTCGTGAGTTTTACTCACGAAGGCACGCTAGGCCGCTAGCGTGTCAACATCAGCTCTATACTAGTCTATGATAGTCTGACACGATCTATGTTAGACTAACTCGAAGTGCACGATTGCAACATTACTCTTCTTCTTCATCTAGCAATGTTCTCATTGCTGCAGTTCAGTTGATCTTTCTTGAGTTGATTTCTATCTTGACTTGTTTGAATAACGTTCATGAAAGTCATTGATGACTTTCAAGCAATCTTTGAATTCACTTTCATCGACGTTGTATCAATGTAGATCAATGTCGTATTCTTTTCAATTGACATGATATTGTAGTCGTTTACCTCGTTCGTAGTGTCTGAAGTTCAATATGTTCTTCACTTTTCATTCATCTTCGTCTTCAACCACTATAGAATCAGACGACTCATTTCGTTGTTCTTCTAAAGTGTCTTTTGAATTTAGTTGCAGCAGATTTGACGCAAACTTCGAATGAATCTTCATAGTCAACAACAGTTTCAGTTGATATGCATGTTCAATCTCGATCAGAATCTTGAAGAGTTCTAGCATCTTATCGTCTAGCTTCTTTGATGATCGTGAGATCGTTATGTTTCTAGAATTCAGAAACATCATGTCATTTATCTTGTAGATCATTTTCTTTCGATGCTTGTCAGTCTGTTTCTTCATTATGACTCTGACTCTTGCTAAGACTTGCTTAGTCAATGCTAGTGATTGTTTCATGTGTTCGAATATATTCTCTGCTTTGCCTGCTTCGATTCTAGCTCGAGTGATCTCATATTCGATTGAGTTCGAATCGAAGCTCATATGAGGGTGAAAGCTCTTATTCAGAAAGAACGTTGACTGTTCAATTGACGGCGAAATAGCATTATTATCAACGAATTCAACCATAGATAATCAGACGAATCAATCATCTTGCATATATGAGCAATAGCTTCGTAGATATCGTTTCACATTCTGATTTGCTCTTTCTGTTTGATCATTGATCTGCAAATGATAGTCTGTGAATAGTTTCACCTTGATGTCGAGTCTCAGACATAGAGACTTTCAGACAATCGATATGAATTGTGAATCACGATCGAACATTATTGATCTTGATAGTTCATGAGTTCTGAAGACTCATATCAACAGTAGCTTGACTGTTTGTTCTGCGAAGATTTCTTCGTCATCTGATCAACACGATATATAATGTTGTTTCTTAGACAATCAATCTATGACTGTCAGAATCGCGTTGTTTTCATCACTTTCTGATAGATTGATAATGAAGTTTAATGATATGTTCTGTCATCGCTGTTCAGATATGAGCAATGACTTCAGCAGTTCATTGATTCAATCTCTCGATGCTTTTGACCTACGACAAACGTAACAGTTTCGAATGTAGCGCTTGATCGTTGTTCTCATCTTCAATCAGCAATATGATTGTCTCAGCAAGTTCAATGTTCAATTCATGTCAGAGTGATCACTGATTGAAAGATCATGTGCTTTTCTTATCAATTGAGTGATCATTGACTGAAAAATTCATAGTCTATCATCTTTTCAGAGTACTTCATCAAGTACTTTGCAATTGTCTAAATCAATATCTTGACAAGTTCTTCTGTTCTGTTTCATGATTATTTGAATATCGAAGCACAGTTGATTCGTTCGATTTTCAACTATAATTTGATTCTGAATAGAAATCATCTCTTCGACCAAATTTTCGTTAACGTTCGATTCTTGTTTTGAATCTGAGTCAGATCTAAGCAAGGTCTGAGTCAGATCTTGACCAGCTTTCTGATCATCTTCTTGATCAGCTTCTATTGACTGCAGCTCAAATTTGCCTTTTGACAATAGCATCTGATGCTGATATAGCTTTCAATCATCGTTTGCTTCAACTGACTTGACGTCTGACATTCTGATCAGCGCGTCGACTTTCAGATTCTATTTTCCCGACTGATATATGATCTTGAAGTTATATTCAGATAACTTCTCAGTTCATCTAGCTTGTCATCGAGTCAGTTCTTTGATGATCATGAAGTACTTCAAATTCAGGTGATTGATGAAGATCTTGATCGAAATATTCGTATCTTTCAATTTGAAGCGTCAATGTTTCAAACAGCGAATAATGATCAGCAGTTCTTTGTCATAAATCTCGTAGTTGCATTCTGCGAAAATCATGTTCTTGCTATAGAAGATCACTGAATGTAGAATGTCTTCATCATTATACTGAGACAATACTTCGTCGTTCACATAGTTCAAGAAGTTCGTTTTCAGAATAGCTTTTCTGATCGAGTTGAAATGCTTCAGAACGAAAACTGTCATCATTTATTGCTTTAGTTCTTCAAAGATCATCTGACAGATCTCTGTTCATTCAAAGAGATGATCTTTTCAAGTCAGCTTTACCATGAGTTGAATGATCTTTAAGAAGTTCTTTATGAATCGTCAATAGAAATTGCAGAAGTCAATGAAGATCTGCACATGAATCAACGATCGCGACACTTTTCAGCTTCGAATCACATCTACTTTTCAAGAATTCATTCGTAGATCATTGATGAATATCAGTAGTTCAAGAAACGAGATTTCCTGAATCTTGAATTTGCACTTGTTAATGTCTATCTGCAAGTCGACTTCGCGAAGCTTGTCTAGCACTTCTTTCACATGAGTTCTATGTTTCTTCAAGATCTTACTGTAGATAAGAATATCATTCAAATATGTCTGACA
>JAABUK010005904.1_pt1 | contig 18637 bp, 19 predicted proteins | sample 5559141 | NCBI WGS metagenome assembly JAABUK01 (sample SAMN10711869, study PRJNA513367) | rock metagenome | isolation source: Antarctica rocks | place: Antarctica: Victoria Land, Pudding Butte nord | collected 2016-01-03 | reverse complement strand
ACCATCGGCGCCTCCTTCCACACCAAACGCGTCCTCGACCCCGACACCTCCACCACCGTCCGCCTCCAAATCTGGGACACAGCGGGCCAGGAACGTTTCCGCAGCATCTCGCGTCTCTACTACCGCGGCGCGAACGCCGGCCTTCTTTGCTACGACGTCACTAACGAAGCGAGCTGGGAGGACATGAAAGGCTGGCTGCGGGAGCTGAAGGCGCAATGCGGAGACCCGGCTAGTGGTGGCGAGGGACTCGTCATCCACGTCGTCGGGACAAAAAGCGATATCGTTGCCGAGGATCCCTCGAAGAGGAAAGTCCCCTTCGAGAGGACGATCGCATACGTAGCCGAACAATTGTATCCGAGTCAGGCTTCCACACCCCCAACGACGGCAATGATGGCGGCGCCCATGCCCCCTCCACCGAACGTGATACTCCAGTCCCCGGACTCGAAGCGAAGCAGCGGGTTCTGGGGCCAAGACGTCGGCTGGGACAGCTGCCACGAAGTGAACGCCAAAGACGGGGAGGGCATTGAGGAGGTATTCCGGGTGATTGCGCGGAAGTTGGTGGAGCAGCGGAATCAGCGGGTGGAGAGGGAGAAGGAGCTGTTGACCCGGACGCCGGGGTACGATGGGCCGGTGAGTGATTACTTCATGGCGAGGGCAAATTATGGGGATGGGAGTGGGAGTTTTAGGGTTGGGGTCGGCGATAAGAGGAAGAGTTGGTTGGGGTTGCCGACTGGTTTGACCACTGGCGAGGGTGGAGAGCAGATCTATGAACCGCAAGAGAGTGCGAAGAGGAAGGGGAGGTGTTGTTGACGAGCGAGCAGCTCCGGCTGCTCTTGTAGGGTGCACTGGAATACGTCAGCCTGGCATGACAACGTTTTCTTTGCATTGCGTAGGGGACACCAAAGAGCTATCACATGTAAGAATATTGGGGAGGATGGCTTCTGGCACGATCATGTTGTGCGACTACCAACACAATACTGGGACGTTATAGGCCGTCTTCGAAGACTTGTGGTTGAAACAGTGTAGATTAGGACTCTCTGTGCCGGATACAGCGCGGCAAAGAGGCATGCTGGGATCGCGTGCATCAGAACTCTATGCCCACGATGAAACGTCAAATATCCCTCTTGTTGTAGCTCACTTCCATAATTTGCCCAGGCTGACCTCCTTGTCGTCGTGCTTGTTGAGCACCTTGGCCGTGGCCAGGTCGAAATCTTCTTGCGTGACGTGCACCCTCCTTTCTCGCAAGGCGAACATGCCAGCTTCTGTGCAGACACCTTTGAGCTCTGCACCGGAGCAACCGTTCATCTTTTCGGCAATCTTGGTCAGATTGATGCCGCGGGTTAGGTTCATGGAGCGTGAGTGGATTCGGAGGATATCGGCTCGGGCTTCGACACTGCGATATTGTCAGCTGCTCGTCCATTGGAATAAGGGAAAATTGACTTACGTTGGTGGTGGAAATTCGATCTTCCTGTCTATCCGACCGGGTCTCAGAAGTGCCGGGTCCAGAATGTCTAGTCGATTGGTAGCCATGACGACCTTGATGTTCTTGGTGGGTTCGAAGCCGTCGAGCTGATTGAGGAGTTCCAACATCGTTCTCTGCACCTCTGAATCACCGCCACTGCTACCTTCCACTCTGCTAGAGCCAATACTGTCGATCTCGTCCATGAAGATTATGCTGGGTGCGTGCTCACGAGCCATGACGAAGAGTTCTCTGACCATTCGGCTTCCCTCACCAATATACTTCTGTACCAACTCTGAACCTGATACGCGAATGAACTTACAATCGGCGTGATGTGCCACGGCTCTCGCGAGTAAAGTCTTCCCCGTACCAGGAGGTCCGTATAGCAGCACTCCTTTCGGTTGCGCTATGCCCAAGCTTTCAAAGAGCTCTGGATGTTGTAGACCAAGCTCGATCACTTCTTTGATTTCCTTTATCTGCTGATCGAGACCGCCGATCATGTCGTATGTACTGTCCGGAACCTTTTCGACCATCATCAAGGATACTAGTGGATCGACAGATGAAGGCAGAATCTTTTCCAGCTTGTATGAATCGGATAGTAGAGAGACCCGTTTGCCAACTGTAAGCTTTGTAACGTCGACGCTGTCTGCGATATCGACGACTGTGCGAGAATCAGTATCGAGTAAAGAGACTGCTGGGATGTGCTGTCTGACCGTATTTGCCTTCAGGATGTACTTTGACAAGAACCTTCTTGGTGCCCATCACCTTGACCACCTCGCCGACATACGAGCCAGGCTGCTGCAGTAGTCCCAGCTCTTCTCGTAGCAATCGCACTCTTGAGTTGTAGTCATTTCGTTGAGCTTCTAATCTTCGAAGGACAGCTTGACCTTGGATGATCTCGAGCTTAAGGCTTTCGATCTTATTGTGAAAAAAGCTGTCCAGGGCCATGCTGGGCACAAGAGGATGACAGATGGGGTATCGATGGGCTTCTGGAGAACTGCAAGCTGCTTGTTCCCTTCGCAGCGCTTTGCTATGTGCAGGAGAATCTTTTTGCTGTTGGTAGCCTGTAGGATGGGTGAAACAAGTTGGGTTGCGATACAAGCGCAGGCATAGAGGACCGCGCCTAAGTTGGTGTCTGAATCTTTGTTAGCCCTCGGGAGCGTCGCCTGGGGATGCTTGGATGTTGGCACCACTTTGCAGAAGGGACTAAGGAGCGAGGATGATGTTGCGATCTGCCGGGAAATACAATCACAGGACCTGAATCTATCACCTGTCACCAGCACATTCTTGGACGTGGGACAGGCTCAAAAGGCGCGGACTATGTCTTCAGCACTCGGGCAGACTCGCTTCTGACGAGCAGAACAGATCTTCTTTCCAGACCCATTTGCTCGATTTCCGCCCGGATTGACGACAATCCTTGCTGGCCCCCAGGTACGAGACTGAACAATTGTCTGATCGACGCGGTCACAGCCTCCCTCCGCGCCTCGGTCTGGGTGCTTCGCCTATATATTCCATAACATACTGTTGTTTGTTTGCGAGAGCTGATACAATATCATGTCTTCGACTGATCCAACCACTGAGTCGAACTCGGAGCAGGACGAGGTTCATGAGGATGGACGAGGAGAGACACCACGGCACCCGAGACCTCCACAAGCTCCCAATTACGGTGAAAAAGTTTTTACCCATCTCAGGCTGGTCTAATTATCGTTCTAGGATCGATAGCCACGTCTCTACGGACCACAGCTCAGCCGCAAGGCGGTCAAGATACAATGGAGAGATCGTCTCAGAGAGCTGGTACACGGGTGCCGGACTCCCCTGCAACCCGCACTGAGCCAATGCAATCACCTTCGAATCCTCTAATGTCACCTCAAGCCTCAAACAAACCCAAGAAGCCTCTTGCCATACGCCGAGCTTCAACTAAGAAGCAGCTTCCGAGACCTGGACAAGAGTTCTCTGTCGATGATGACCCAGCTGAACTCGAGGCTGATCAACAACCTCAGACACCACAATCAGCGAGCTTTCCTCCGAGTCGAAGGCCAGATACCACCGTTAGGAGACGTACGGCCGCGCAAGTAACACCACTAGCGAGAGTGGATTCAGAAGAAGAGGAACAGAATTTGACTGTTCGAAAAACCCAATCGCGAGAGCCCGTGGCTGAAAGCGGAGATGATGCACCAGAAAATGATCAGGACGTAGGGGAAGCCAACAACGAGGACGACGATGGTGATGTCAGTGATGCTGAGAGCTTCACTTTGAAAGACCGTCAACTGGCCATCAACCAGACACATCCTTTTGGTATCAGAATCTGGAAACCAGCCTTGTACAAAAAGAATCGTTCGGTAGAGAAGACTGCTGAGGAGGACATTCATTCTTCTCCAAGCTCTAGTGTGAGCACTTGGCTCTGGATCTTCAACGCTTTGTGGACGATGCTTTTTGGCTGGTGGTTGGCTATCGCCTGCCTGCTATCCGCCGCCATCTGCCTCATCTTCGCCCTTGATCCCAGCGCTTTGGAATACAGCAGAGTCTTCTGGGATTTGGCGCGCTATCTTTTCTACCCCTTTGGACAATTCGTCAAGCTGGAATCAGATGAGCAATATGCAGAAGAGGATGAGGGTGAAGGAAGAAGCATAAGTGAGTACGAAAGATGGCAGACTGGAGACCTGGAGCATGGCCGACTCGTCTTTGGTCCAACCCAAACAACCGGCTCCATTATCGGTCGACGCAGGAACAGCATAGATTCCGCTGGTGAGCAGGACAGCCTGCTTGGTAGACCAGGCAGACAAGATCGGGATGACACCAACGCTTCCAGAAACAAGAGGAGGATATTCGGTCGCGGGCAATGGACACTTGGCAGAGTCGTTTTCTATGGCCTTTTCTACTTCTTTGTTGCGCCATCAATGCTTCTTGCCTCTGCAGCATGCTGGATGATGGTATTCTGGATTCCCATGGCTCGAGTCTCGTCTCTCCTTTTTTCGCACCTCCGCAGACACCCTCTGGCACTATCATTTCATCCTGATGCAAGTTACGCCAGGAGTTCTACATCACCATCCTCGATTCTCCTCTGCACATATCGTGCAGTTGGTACCAAATACTGGAAGTATACCGTCGACGGAACGAATGTTTTTCTCATCAACTTGCTCGGTGTCGTGGTTTTCGTCATTGTCGACTATTTTGTCCTTGATGAAGCACTAGGTCTCAAAATCTGGCTGACCAGCCCGGTGCTGTTGTTCGGTCTGGCTTTTCTCTCGGTCGTGCCGCTCGCCTACTTCATCGGCCAAGCAGTGGCTTCCATCTCAGCACAGTCCTCAATGGGAATGGGTGCCGCCGTCAATGCCTTTTTCTCTACAATAGTCGAAGTCTATCTCTACTGTGTGGCTCTGAATGAGGGCAAAGGCAAACTCGTCGAGGGCAGTATCATTGGAAGCATTTTTGCCGGTATACTGTTCTTACCTGGTCTGTCCATGTGCTTTGGAGCCATTAGGCGAAAGACTCAACGATTCAATGTGAAATCGGCTGGTGCGACGTCAACAATGTTGCTCTTCGCTGTCATCGCCGCTTTCGGCCCCACCTTGTTCTACAAAATCTATGGCAGCGTAAGTTCATTGCCCTATCAAAATACTTCTGGACGAGTCACTGACTGTTGCAGCATGAACTCCTTTGTTATGCTTGTACCACGATAGACGACATGGACGGAGAGCCAAATCGAGACTGTCGAAGATGCTACTTCCGCCAGATACCGGCTCTCAACGATAGCTTCTTTGTGGATGCTGTCCGACCGTACTGCTGGTTTGCCGCCGTCATGTTGTTCTTCTCTTACGTGATAGGCCTCCTTTTCACTCTGCGAACCCATGCTGCGATCATTTGGACCACAGACGGGGAGGAGAAGCGACCAGCTCAAATTCCGACAGGTGAGGTAAGCCCTTTGGACACTCGTCAGCATAGCACAGCAAATGGGCATATCTCGGTAGCTCCGAGTCCGTCCTACGTACCTGGCAACTCAGTCCGTGATTCGGCACTTTATAAAAGGATTCTAGGTCAATCACTGAAGCAGGTCGGAATTTATAGACAAGAAGCGAACCGATCTTGGGACCAAACACAAAGCCACAAGAGCCCTTCACCCAGTCAAAGCCAGGAATTAGACCAAAACAAATCAGATGCATCAGAGACTCCTCATGTTGTTCCACCAAAGAACAAGAGTGGAGAGAATGGGTTTGCCAATATACCAGGAATGCCAACTCTTTCGGAAGAAGAGAATCATCATCTTGCGACATACGTTGCTGAAGTGGCAGCGACAGCAGCCACTGTTGCTGCTAGTGATGCCACAAAGACAACACGACGCGCTTCTTTCCAAGCCCAACATTCTTCTCTGGGTGGCAAGACGAGTAGACCTCAATCACTTCGACATGGAAAGGGGGTCGAAGCACCTCACCCTCCACCGGGAGGAGAGCCAGCTCCTCACGCCTCTGGTGAAGGCGGTGGTCATGATGCACCAAATTGGTCGAGAACGAAATCTTCAGTCGTCCTTTGTGTCGCCACGGTAGCATATGCACTTGTTGCAGAAGTCCTGGTCAGCACTGTCGACGTTGTTCTGCAGTCCGTCGACATTGACGAGAAGTTTCTCGGCTTCACGCTTTTCGCCCTCGTTCCCAACACTACAGAGTTCCTGAACGCCATTTCCTTCGCCATGAATGGAAATATCGCTTTGAGCATGGAGATTGGATCTGCATATGCGTTGCAAGTTTGCCTTCTTCAGATACCAGCTCTCGTCCTCTTTTCGGCAGTTCACGGCAGATGGATCGATCCAAGTAACCTGATTGATCATACCTTCAGTCTCATCTTCCCTCAGTTCGACATGGTGACCGTGATCCTTTGTGTTTTCCTGTTGAGCTATATGTATGGTGAAGGAAAGAGCAATTACTTCAAGGGTGGGATCCTGATCCTGACTTACCTGGTGGTGATTATGGGTTTTTACTATTCAGGCTATACACGCTTTGACGTGATGGGGGTGGATCCAACCGACACTCTCGCTATCATGTCTTCTCCTGGGATGTCGAACGTGGCTGCCAACGGGCAACGCCGTGTATCTCACAAGGAGTTGTAGAGGAAGAGCGACGAGAACTATGTGATTTGTTTTAGCACAACAAGCGAGGCGCTCTGTTAGGAAGGCATTATGTGGACGATAGAGTAAATAGTGGGTTTCGCGAGCAGCATTACTGTTAGACTGCACAATCTGTTCCTTCTCACCGAAAGAAACAGGAAAGCCACCCTGCTTCTAGTAAACTCAACTGGACATGGGGCCGGAGATAGAAGACAGGGTTTACAGTCACGCAAACGACCCGTTGAAATGACCTACCCGAACAGGCTAGAACCCGTCAGGAGTCTCCCCAATCGTCACTTCTGCGACATTCATAGTACAAACGACTTCATAGTGTGAAGGACAATTGGGCTCTGCATCACTTCGTTGCGACGATGACTGTATGCTTTGAATACTCCATAAGCTGCGGCCTTATGACAGTGGCTCATCTACAGAAGACATCCCGCCAGTGACCCGTTCCATTACTCATCACCTTGTACTTCCAGGGTTGGATAATCTTCATCTTCGTTAACAGTCAGCAACATGGACTTGGAAGCCCAAGACAAGCTGCCTGTTACTTTGCTCGACCTGCTCTCAAATACCCTGGTCTTGGATGCAACACTCCCCTACCTACCCCTTTCAACAATCTTCCGCCTCTCGGCCGTCTCCAAGGCTCTCAAACGACTCGTCTATGAGACTCCTAGAGCATTCCGCTACCTCGACCTGTCTAGATGTCGAGGCGCTTATGTCGCCCCTTCAGTCAAGCCCATCGACTCCGGAGGCTGCTCTTGGCGTGCTGAACGGATGGACGAGAACCTGACCGAGGATGAGTTCTATTGTGGCCCTCTGCGCGGTGTCTTTACCGGCCTGGCTAAAATGGGCGTTATGCAAGATGTTCAGACCCTTGTTCTGGATGGTCTGGGGTCAGTGACGTCGGATATTCTATGGGATATCCTCCAGTCCGATGAACACAGCGTCCGCTTACTCTCGGTCATTGGCTGCACGAACCTTAATCATGGCAAATTCCAAAGCTCGTTGCGTTATCTGTGTCGGCCCAGTCGGCCGGAGGGGACGCCTCGCCTGAAGGGCGTTTATGTCTTTGGCACGAACGAGACGGTCGTCACGCAGAGCCAGAGCCGTGTTTCAACGACCAGGGATACCGGCGTCACTGCCTTACCAGGTGCCCAGATAGGTGCCCCATCCTCATCAACATCTACAACGACTCCTGCCATACCCTCCCTCCCAAACCCAAACCCCTGGTTCTCACCTACCGGTCTCGTCCTCCCACCCCTCCTCACGGACCGCGACATGTGGGAAGAAACCCTCCGCGTCTGCCGCGGCATAATCGCCTTCGACGCCGTCCTCTGCACCCACATGCACGCCGAAATGGCCCCCTACCGCTCCGACGCCATGAACGCCTATCTCCACAGCAGCGCCATGACCACGCCAATAGCCACCTATGCGCTAGGCTCGAACGGCTGCGCCGGGTGTGGCCGCGCCCCCGAAGACGCCCCTATCTGGGGTCACAGCGACCCTACGGCTTTCCCTCTGCTTTCACCTCCCCCATTCTCCGGAAGACTCGTGGACGCCGTCAGGCCACCTCCTTCCAGCAGCCCCAAGGAACAGCAGAGGTTGGTGGTGAGCTGTACCTGGTGTCTCAGCGACCGACACTGCCAATCCTGCCATCGGTATTGGTGCGGAAGGTGCTATGACCCCCAGCGACGGAGAAGGGCGCTGCAGTTGGAGGCCCAGGCTGAGCATGAGGAGGGCGATATGGCGAGGGTGTCGGACGAGTTGCGGAGGGCGAGTGAGAGTGGTGGGGGGGGCACGTCTATCAAGGTATATAATGGTCTCTGTACTCAGTTTTGCGCTTTTGGTGAGGATTTGGCGGCGGGGAACGGTGGGATGTGGGGTTGAAGATCAAGTCTTGTCCGGAGCAGAGAGACGGCGAGGAAGGGGTAAGGTAAGTCCTTTTGTGCCACGGTCAGTGCCACTGCCTGTGCATGTGCAACGGCCAGGACCCTGGGCTATACCTCAACCCCTTTCTTGATCGATGAATGCGCCTCCTCCCTTCCACATCCTGCTCTTCAATATTCCCCTTTCTCCCCTTCACCATGCACCCTTTCAAGTCCCCCTCTGCGACACCCCTCACCTCTCACCCTCCCACCTTCTCACCTTTCCCCTCTTCCCAATCCCCCATCTTTACTCCCCAAAAGCCAGACCGCTAACCACCCTCTCTTCACCTATGTTTTCAGCCAAACACCAAAGCCGTCCTCCGCGACTGCTACGAATGCGGCTTCTTCTGCCCTCCCTGCATCAGCATCTATCAGCGCACCTGCCGCAAATGCAGGGGCGTCTACTGCATCGAGCATAACACGGGGTGTGATGAGGTCTCGGTATGTCCTTCAAGTTCACCCCACTCCACTTCTCAGTTCTCCTAGGATGAACAAAAATCTTCCCCCCTGGGTATTAGGGGGCTGGGATCGGGATTTGTGCATGGTGGCTTAAGTGAACGGAGTGTGCTAATGAAGGGTTTTTTTGGTGGTGGTTTACAGTGCGATTGGTGTTGTTTCCGTGGATTTTCGAGACGGACTACGGATTTGTATTGAACGCTCAACCCGGAATCACAATCTACTTTGCTGGGTGTGAGGGGATGGGATCTGTTGGATAGAGCAGCATACTTATGCGGATAGCGTGGGTACAGGGAGGGAGAGAGAGAAAGAGGGGGTGGGGGAGCTGCAATTCTCGACTCCGGACTGTACGGGACTGGTTTGGTTAACTTTCGTCTCCTTGGATTGGAAGGCTGAGAGGCAGCGATATTGGCGTGGTTTGCTTTGATTTGGTTTGCTTTCGTCCGGGTTGGGCCAAGGGACGCTGATGGGCATCTCGCAGCTTCCCTGCTCACTTTGATACAGATGTATGTATTGCTATGAAAGCTAGAAGAGATAGCCATGCTCTACTCCTTTCTTATTTGTTAGATGCGGAGCATCAGAACACACACATACAGGTCATGGAACGGTATGGTGGAGAGGTGGGGGGGGAGGTGATTCGGTTTCTGCTTCGTAATCCAACTTGTAACTTCATTACTAGTTAGTCTCTGCACAATGATCGATCCAACAGGTCGGAATCGTAGCGTGGTGGATGGTTGGGGCTCGATGTGTCTCTGTCATGTACAGTCACTAAACATGTTGGAAGGGAGTGCTGGGGAGATATCAAAGAATAGTCTTCATCACTGAGACCTTGACCGCCTTGCTATGCTGAGTTTTTGATTTTTCATTGGAATCAATGCCGGACGGCGTCTGCGCCACTTTCATTCACCCACGTTCTATGTACGCGTTCATTTCCCCTTATCTTTCTTCCCCTTTTCTTTCTCCTCTCCCTCCTTGCCAGCTTCCGCATCTTTGGCCCCTGAACTTGAACCTGACCCTGCCTCTCTCTTTGCATCCTCGACTCTCCCGCGGCCCCCACGACACATCAGGCACACATCATTTGTGCGGCTGATTCCTGCTTCGACGAACTCCAGGTTGGCGCAGTATATGGGCATCTCATGTAGTTTTCCTGGTAGGTGGTCTGGATGTCCACAGCCCTTGTAGCGGATCACGAGGAGTTCGCACATCTTCACTCGTGAGAATTAAGGGATGTAGCTGAGTGCGTGTGGGTGTGGTTGCTGGTTGTGTGTATGGGCGGGTAAGTTGAGAAGTGTGAAGGTCGAGGTGGTTGTCTAAGTTTGTCTCTTGGGCGAAAGCTTTTCGAGCAGGATCCAGTTGTCTGCCAGTTCTGTGGGCATGGATAATGGCGACGTTGCGATTCTGGTCCACCTGAAGTGCAAGATGAATGAAAAGAAGCTCGCGCAGTTAAGCAAGAAGAGCTCTGTCTGTACTGCTATTGGCAATGGAGAAGCGGGACCAAGCAGTATCCAACAAAGCCTCTGCTGGATAAAAAAGCACGATTTCTGGAAGGCAGTCTTGAGGGAATAAGTACAGGCTAGCACGACGTTGAACTTGCAAGATGAAAGATATTTGCGGTACCATCCCGGCTGTGTCATAACGAGGACAGTCAGTCAGATTCTGCAAGATCGTGGCTAAAAATGGTCAACGAACACTTTTCCCTTTTGTAAAATTGCAGTGTGCAGAATTCCCGAACACGTTGATGGCAGAGAAAGTACTTCGCTGTACAGCGTTGAATCGCACTGATGTCGCCGTCCAGTAAAATAAAAAGAGACATCTGTGCACCAATACCTTCGGATGGAAACGTGCAGTCCATCTTTGACATCACCACCAAGAACTCAATGCGAGATCCAGAGGATGTATGATCATAGATCCATTGTTGTCGTGCCCCAGACACCGGGAGCCAGATCAACTTCAAGATGCAACCAGCATCATCGACGACTTTCGCTGGAGTGGCGTGACTCATGCTTGGAACGTCTCACAGACATACCACAAGGGGGTCATTGTCCAGCTTATCTGTGGTCTGCCATGTCAATGAAGCATTGACCATCAGACCTCCTTTGGCTGTACCTCCCCAGAACTTGGTCCACAACAGTCCTTTAACCCCCTGATACAAGAGCTTGGCACCCTCATTCCACAATCGGAAGTCAAAAACTTCGCCCACAGCGCCGAAGCTACCGGGCGATCTCGAGCAGATTCTCTCATGCCTAAATTGAGCCTCGTCCCACCATACTGCTTGCATACCATATCCGGAGTGTACATGGCCGAAAACGTGCAATGTTGGCTTCACGCGCCAACACTCCTTCAAGAGCCACTCGCAACCCATTCCGGCGGCTGGACCAAGTGGTATATCTAGATGAGTCTTTGGAGGTGTATGGGTCACTAGCACATCAACATCATCTGGGATAGTACCGCTCCAAGCATCTTGCCCACGAGCATATTGAAAGGCAAATTCTTTCCCTCCGCATTTTGGTATCTGTGGTGCCCCATATACGTTTAATGTGCGACCGTGGATCGTAACAGTAGTCGACGAGTGCTCCAGGTACTTGATTGGTCCCCAATTTAACTTCTTCTTTTGCTGACGGTCGTGGCCTGATCGAGATCGAATGTCAAAGTAGCTGTCATGGTTGCCACAAATCACAATGATCTCGGAGAAGCCCCCATTCACAATAGCCCCGTGTATAGACTTTAGCCAGTCAATCTGACGTTGGATTTCCGCAATCGTACCAAGGTTGGAGAGATCGCCAGCATGGATGAGCAAATCTCCCGGAGGAAGAAAGTCAAGCGGATTCTTGCAGTGTGTATCAGATATGCAGACAACTTTTATACGCTCAACATTAGGGGGTGGAGTATAAGGAGGGCCACGAAAGGAAAGCAGTATCGTGTAGGTGAGGTGGAGAAGGTATCGTAACGGAGTCGTCAGCAAACGCTGCGTTATCGTTGGCGGCCCGAAGGGAGACGGATGATAGAGAAAACCCATGATCGCAAGAAGGATTCGTTGAAGCTTCGTAAATAGTGCGCCTCGCGTTACAGAGGACCAAGCGGATTTATATTTGCAAATCGGGTCGTCTGTGGGGCGGTTTCGGAAGTGAGTGTGCAGAGATGCTGCAACAGAACCTGATCGAATATCAAGCACCAATACGAGCTGTGGGATGGCAATGAAGATGCTTTGACTGTGGTGGTCCTCAACCCGGGATCGAGTCAGAGATCCAAGGTAGGCGGACCAAGAGCGCAGATGTCATCGTGAATTGAAGCTCCAGTAATTGTGCAAAACCAAGCTCGAGTACACCGTTCCCCACCATCAACACTTCACCTGCGATAATCTCCAATCTTGTGAGTCTTTTTCTTGAAGCAGTGGTCCATGAACTAATTGTTGTATGCAGTTTGTGATAGGCTTGCTGAGGTGTGTCCGAGGTCTAGGATCTCTGCAGACTCCAGCAACAAACCACAATTCAAGCTCCTCCTAGCCCCCCCCCGGTTCCCGCCATCTCATCGACATCCCACCGTCACCCACCGCAGTCCATCCCTCGAGTCTGCACTCGGATTCTTCGTGTTTCCCGGTCAAACTGTACATCTGCTGGACAATGAGTTCTCGAGCGCGAGATAATCCTCTGTTTTGTCGTTAATGCTTGGTGTGCTCGCTGTCGTCGAGGGATCCCCGTTAAGGATCTCATTGGTTCACACTGACCTCCCGGGTTGAAGTTTTCCGTTTCCTTGCGAGCCTGCCACTTTCCTCTAGGATCGCATAGAAGATTCGAAGAAGCCGGGATACTTCGCCGGCTGTGAATATTGAAGTGCGATTCATTCGCTCGACTGCTCCTTCCACGGTCGTTCCGCTTCAGTGCACGTTGCGAACTATCTGCGTCACCCCCGGGTCATTACTCCGCTTCGCAGTCAGAAGTAAGGCTTCTCGAACAATATTTGATACATTTGGGCGTGTTGTACCAGTCTCTGAGCGCCTCACCAAATTTACAGCACCATGATGAACGGTGGTGACATCAAGAAACAAGCGATCAACCAGGCCAAGAAAGTCGCGAATGCGGCCGCAAATACTGCCAATGGTAGCAACGGACAAAAGAAGAGACGAAAAGGCGAGAATCTGAAGCCAATAATTACAACAGATGGACCCGGTGCAGCGGATGTAGCTCATACTACGTCAGCTACCAATCCAGCCGGGTGAGTTTGCTTGTGCACAAGCATCCAGCACCCTCTTTGCTTTGCTGACTGGTCTTGCGTCAGGATGATGAACTCTCCCCTCTCTCACCAAAAAGCAGCGTCCTACGGTTCGCACCTTAGCAGATCGCCTTCGTCATCGAGTTCCGGAGATGATACTGCAGGCGCCACCGCTGATGAAGAAGACTCGGAAGACTACTGCAAGGGTGGATATCATCCTGTTTCCGTTGGCGAGACCTACAATAATGGCAAATACGTTGTCGTTCGCAAACTCGGGTGGGGTCATTTTTCGACAGTCTGGCTTTCTCGAGACACTGCTACGGGCAAGCACGTCGCCCTGAAAGTCGTCCGATCTGCAGCTCACTACACGGAGACGGCGATAGACGAGATCAAGCTTCTCAATCAGATTGTACAAGCCAATCCCAATCACCCGGGCCGAAAACACGTCGTGAGCTTATTAGATTCCTTCGAACACAAAGGTCCTAACGGCGTACACGTTTGTATGGTCTTCGAAGTGCTCGGAGAGAACTTGCTAGGTCTCATCAAACGGTGGAATCACCGTGGCATCCCAATGCCCCTTGTCAAGCAGATTACCAAACAAGTCCTGCTTGGTTTAGACTATCTGCACCGGGATTGCGGCATAATTCATACTGATCTCAAGCCCGAAAATGTGTTGATCGAGATTGGCGACGTGGAACAAATAGTCAAAACGTTTGTCAAGGAAGAAAAGAAGGATGGAAAGGAAGACAATCGAAACGGTAGACGGAGAAGAAGAACTCTGATTACTGGAAGTCAACCACTGCCTAGCCCATTGAATGCAAGTTTCAGCAGTCTGGACAAGCTTGGAGGCATGCAATCACACAGTAGCCTCAATCAGATGATCAACGAGAATTCAGGTATGCCACCATGTTTCTCCGCGGTCCTTCGCTGAATTGACATGGCAGGTCTCAAAGCCAGTGCTGGCCTCTCAATGAAGGATCTTTTGGGGATCCAGGACGCCGAGCGGGCAGAAGACGAGAGGCAGAAAGCGCGGGACAAAACAACGTGAGTTTTGGCCTTCTGGCATCATGGTGCACCTCGAACTTGTGCTAAGCATTTCTTAGTGATCCTCTGGAAAAGGATCTTGCTGGCGTATCTCTTGAGAACAAATCTTCGCAAGACTCAAAAGGCTCCGACGACCTCGCCGAGGAGATTATCTCTGTCAAGATCGCTGACCTCGGAAATGCTTGCTGGGTCGGCCACCACTTTACAAACGACATCCAAACTAGGCAATACCGCTCACCAGAAGTCATTCTTGGAGCCAAATGGGGTGCAAGCACCGATGTATGGAGTATGGCCGCGATGGTAAGCACATGACCTTTTATTGATTGACGGCCTTCTTACGTATCAAGGTCTTCGAGCTTATAACGGGTGACTATCTCTTTGATCCACAATCTGGCACCAAATATGGCAAAGACGACGACCATATCGCCCAAATCATCGAACTGCTCGGCCAGTTTCCCAAATCTCTTTGCCTGTCCGGAAAATGGTCTCAAGAAATCTTCAACCGGAAAGGCGAGCTCCGAAATATCCATCGACTCCGACATTGGGCGCTACCCGACGTGCTTAAAGAAAAGTATCATTTCAATGTGGAGGAGGCGAACAGAATTGCACGATTCTTGACACCGATGTTGGAGCTTCTACCCGAGGGACGGGCGAACGCGGGCGGAATGAGCAATCATGAATTCACGCAAGGGACTATGGGCATGGAAAACGTCAAGCTGGATATTCCGGTAGGGAGTAAAGGCGATGGCATTGAGGGTTGGGCTTGCGAGGTAAAGAAACGGTAGAATTGGGATGAACATGGGACGGGGTGATATGGAATGGAGTGGGCCGAGGATCATGAGGAGCTGGGTGGGATACTATCGTAGATACTGGAAGGCTACTATGGTGCGAATGCGAGTAGAGTACATTGTCTGCTCAATTCTAGAAAGCGTCCTCCTGCAATTCTACAAAAGGTTTCACTTCCGCAGAGTCTGCTTTCAGCTAATCGATTTTCTCTTAGACTCTTTAATGATTTCCTTCTACCGGGATTTGCCACACCTTACCATTGATAATCAGTGGTAATAGCGAGCTTCACGGTCATAACATGAATCCATCCATTGTGAGGTGGAAGAGCTGCTGGAAAGCCCACAATTATTGGAGCACTTACATAGGTCCACGGTCCGAGTCCAAGCCGTCCTGGCCTTAATAAACATTGAGCCAGCAGCCATCTCGTTGATTTCAATGCGAGATCAGGAATCGAAAAGGGCAAAGTCTTCATGATTCGCCATTCTACACGTCACGATTCCGAATTAACCGTTTGTCTGTACCAAGTTAGTATTCCGACAGCCTCAATAGTAACCAGATGCAGAACTCACACCAACCAATCCATGCCCTCACTAATCCCCTTCCCATCAATCGCCGAACAGGCAACGATACTCCAATTCCGATCCCTCAACTCCGACAGCTTCAACGCCTCTGATATCTCCCCCGCACCCTGCGCGCCAGGCTGGTCCTGCTTATTCGCAAACACCAGGAGTGCCGCCTCGCGCAGCTCGTCCTCGTTGAGCATTGACGAGAGCTCGTCGGCGGCGATCTCGAGGCGCTCGATGTCAGTGCTGTCGACGACGAAGATTACGGCGGCTGTGTTGGCGTAGTAGCAGCGCCAGTAGGGGCGGATGGAGGTTTGGCCGCCAAGGTCCTGGAAAAGGAAAAGGTTGGTTCAGGAGCGGGTGGAATGGGGACGGTGTGCGTGTGCAAGGAGAAGCATACCCAGACGTTGAAGTTGAGGTTGCCGTAGGTCACGGATCTGAAGGGCGAGATCAGCGCGTAGGAGGTGGTGAAACGGGTAGGGAGAAGTACTCAACATTGAAGCCGATTGTTGGTATGGTTGTTACAACTTCGCCTATCTGCCTCCTCGGACCAGTCAGAGAGCGACAGCCGCGAGAGAAGCATGTAGCGGCCAGATACCTTTAATCTATACAAAAGTGTAGTCTTTCCGGCATTGTCCTATCCCATTCTTGTGTCTCAGCCGCGGTTCCGCAATGCTGGTTGGGCGCAGAGCTTACCAAGCCCAGTATTAATATTCGAATCTCTTTCTTTGCCCATATTAAACTCGTAAAAAGCTTCGATAGCTGTCCTCCCATGGTGTCTCCCCCTCCGACTGCTGGCACCCAAATTGGCGGGCTTCTTGTTGCGCAGCAAGTTCCTGTTCGCTTGCGATGACTGGGGCTCCACTTATTACCGATGTGGTATACGAGGGCAAAGCGGTGGTTTCTAGACAGAATTCCGGGAGGAGACGTGGGAGAAGTATATTTGCCAACGGTGGTCGTATAAGCAATGTGAGCAATGCGGAGGAAAAGTCGCGGTGAATGCGGTGGAGATCTCCAATTCTCGCCCTTGAAGGGTATTAAAGGAAACTAGTCCTCACAATGGTGGAATGAAATTGCCTAGGAAAAGTGAGATTTTGGCTGTCCCTTCAAATTTCACTTTAGTCTTCAGGAGTAAAGTTGAAGCGGACCAAAGGGCCTCTGTTCGCCGAGACCAGACCTGCTCAAACGCGGAGTGATCTTCGAGACGACCAGAAAGTGTGTGCCGCTCAATATGGTGGGCAAGAAATCTGGAAAGGCGCTCCTGCGGGAGGAAGGTAGGAGTGATTCAAAGAAGTGCTCTGAGAACATCTCAAGCTTACCGGGACAGGCCTAGAAAGGACTGACAACAATATGGATCTTACCAGCTGGCCTGCGATTGCGGCCATAAATCAAAAGAACTACTACACGGAGTACCTCAAGAGAGATGACCAGATTCTAGCCTACCGCCTTCAACAAGAAGAAAACCGAAATCGCATGACCAAGCAAGCCAAAGATCGAGACAGAGCGCTTGCGCAAGGGAGACCGGTGGGACCTGACGGCGATGTTGAGATGGATGAAGAGCAGGACGAGGTTGAAGACGAAGTGTCGAAGGGGACGAAGACCATGGTCATACATATTGGAAGCCAGAATCTGCGGATAGGTCTGGCAAGCGATGCTCTGCCAAAGACAGTGCCTATGGTGATTGCCAAAAGGTCGCAAAAGAGTGAGTCTGAGGAGGGCGATGGGGAGCCAAAACCGAAGCGAGTGAAGTTGGACGATGACCTTGACCCAGAACCGGAGAAACAGTTTGGAGAGGAGGTGAGTATTCCGAAGGTCGTGAAGTATATTTTGCCTAATGTAGGACAGTTCGCGAGGCAATTCAGCGCCATGAGCAATGAGCTCAAGATACGTATGCGAATGAACAAACGAAGGGTGTTACCACAATCCAGAGACATGGTACTCAGCTACAACAAACGAAATCCACCAGAAACCATATCTGAACACAATGACCCTCTCCGCATAGACTGGACAGAGGTACCGACAGCTCCCAAACACGCTCCAGAATACATCACAGGCAAGAAAGCTCTACGGATACCTGACAATTCTATTCCTCGCTACAAGCTGTATTGGCCAATCCGACATGGATGGGTAAATGAGTTCGACTACAGATCCAAGAATTTGCTCTGGCATGACATTGCTCTCATCATCCGTCATGCCATCACTGAACATTTGGGGCTGGGTCGCATGGCTCGCAGAGAGTGGGCGCAGTATGGTTGTGTCTTTGTGATTCCGGATCTCTATGACAGAAAGTATGTCACAAGACTCTTAGACATGGGACTGGCCGACTTTGGATTTGGTCGAGTCTGCTTCTTCCAGGAAAGCTTAGCAGCATCATTTGGCGCTGGTTTCAGCACCGCTTGTATCGTCGATATAGGGGCACAAAAAACGTCCATTTGCTGCGTCGAAGAAGGAATGTGCATTGAGAACTCGAGGGTCAATCTCAAGATGGGTGGGCAGGACGTGACCGAGACTTTCGTCAAAATGCTGCTTTACAATCATTTCCCTTATGCCGATATCAACCTCAAAAGAAGATACGATTTTCTCCTGGCAGAGGAATTAAAACAGAAACACTGCACCATGAACGAGGTTGACATCACAGTCCAACTATTCGACTTCCACCTACGAGCCGCTGGCCAAGACACCCGCAAATACACCTTCAAAGCATACGACGAAGTCATCCTTGCCCCACTCGGCCTATTCAAGCCCGCTATATTCGACGTCGAGCATAAACTGGAAGGACGACGAAAGCTCGTTGATCGCTCCTACGATATCTACGAAGGCGCATCAAACGATCCAACCACAAGCGCCCAAGCCGACATCCTCACCCAAATAGCTCCTGACCTCGCCGCTCCAATCAAAAAAGACACAACCACCAACGGCAACTCCAACGGCACCGGAGAGAACGGCTACCTCGACAAAGCCCGCCCCCAAGCCTTCAGCCGCATCAAAGACACCACAGACGCCACCCCACGCTCCACCCCCGCCGGCTCCCCCATCCGCGATCTAGAATCCACCCCCCAACCCTCCGGCACCCCCGCCCTCGAAGCCGACA
>JAABUK010005903.1_pt1 | contig 18641 bp, 22 predicted proteins | sample 5559141 | NCBI WGS metagenome assembly JAABUK01 (sample SAMN10711869, study PRJNA513367) | rock metagenome | isolation source: Antarctica rocks | place: Antarctica: Victoria Land, Pudding Butte nord | collected 2016-01-03 | reverse complement strand
CAGCATGCCGAGACATTTCATCACAAAGCATTGAAGGCAGCAGCACTGATGACACAATGCACGTGCCAACTGCAAGTAAGGATGCATGTTTACAAGAGGACAATGCACAACCTGGCAAGTGATGCTACGTTGTTGTGGAGCACTGATCTGCCACCTACCCTGTAGTTCTGATATCACACTGTACCACATCCTTGCATTATGACATCTGAAACTACATGGATAGTTTTGTAATTTAGTAGCTGATCCTTCAATATCAAGGTGCTGCTGCACCCAGCTGTCTGTATGCTATGCAGATTTTGGAGTCTTTGCTACGAAAGTCAATAACCTGGTTGCCCGTAGAAACGTGGTTTTGTGTCTGATTGCTAGCTAGGTTCCACATTGGGGCAGAACGATGATGATACTACTTTTCAAGACCTGTAAGTCATATTGGCAGATACTGTCCAGCTAGGTCTATGATAATGACCTACATCTACTGGTTGTAGATAGCGACTTACTTCATCAGCATATTAGATGCTACCATAGCATGACAGCCTCATTGAAATTCAAGCGACGTGAGCTATAAAGCTGGGGTGTATGCACAAAATGCTGGGGGCCGTTTTTAAGCACAATCTCATTGCTCTGAGCAATACATTACATGTAGATGCCTGCCCTTACTCCACTGCTTGAACCAGACAAAATGACATTAGTCTTGCAGCAAGGCACCATTGCTTTCCATGCATTTTCAAAGAGAATGTTATCAGATTTTGGCTGGCCAATAAGGTCACCCATGGTTGGCTCATGCCAAAATGCATCTGGTGCTGTCACCCAGACCAGTCTTACACTTGTGGGCTTTCTCGGCTTGTGAGAGTACGCAACAATTGCCAGCCATACATGCCTGCACAAATCCACCATTGGCATGATGCAGCCTGGCCCACGCCAAAATGCAAGTGGCCTGCTCTGGTGCTGTCACCCAAACCAGTTTTACACTTGTGAGCTTTCTCAGCTTGTGAGTGTACGCAAACATTGCCAGCCATACATGCCTGAACAAACCCAACATCGGCATGATGCAGCCTGGCCCATGCCAAAATGCATCTGGCCTGCTCTGCTGCTGTCACCCAAACTAGCTTTACAACTTTGGATTTTCTCAGCTGGAGACTGACAGCAAAACTGCCAGCCATACATGCCTGCACAAATCCAACACTGGCAACACTGATGCAGCCTGGCCCATGCCAAAATTCATGGGCCTGCTCTGCTGCTGTCCCCAAACCAGATTACACCTATGAGCTTTCTAGCTGCTGACTGACAGAGTGGGGAGAGACCACACTTGAGAGACCCTAGGTCCAGAACCCTACATCCGGCTCTCACACATTTGCCCTTCAATTGAAATAGTACTGTAAAGTAATCAGTATGCAAGTCTTGCATGATGCAGCAGTGAGCATGCGTATTTTGCAATGTATGTTTTGCTGACGTTGATAAGCTCCTGAATCTCTTTGGATGTGTGCTGTGCCTGAGGTATGCACGCTCTCAGTCGATGATGTGCTGTAACGCAGCATAGTCCGCTTACCATAGTAGTCCGCTTATCAGGGCATTATTAGGGCCAAGCATTACCACCCGTCAATGACTGCTCTGAACAGTAACACACAATGCACCTGTGTGTTCATTTATTCAATCTTCTGAAGATGACATGAAGCAAGACTCATTACATTCAACTTGAACAAATTTCATCGGAGCAAGCTGTGATGATTTAGCCTTTCTTTGATCTAGCTGAATATGTCCCACATGTCAATCTTGATGTATGGTAATTTACATTACTTGCAGGCACACTCAGCGGTCAGATTGTTATGGAAGGTTTCCTGAAAATACAAATACCTCCATGGGCTCGCCGCTTGCTCACACGTTTAATTGCCATCATCCCAGCTGCAACAGTGGCAGCTGTGCTTGGCAATGAGGCTGTTGGGAAGCTATTAGTCTTAAGCCAAGTCATTTTGTCTTTGACACTCACATTTGCAGTTGTTCCCTTGGTGCAGTTCACCAGTACGCATTCTAAGATGAAAGAGTTCACAAACCCTCTGTGGGTCAAGGTTATTGGCATACTTGTTGCCATTATCATTGCTGCTCTGAATGGCTTCCTCGTTAAAAGTATAAAGGACAATAGTTTTGGCACAGCATGAAAGGCTGTATTGTGTGTTGGAGACCGGTATACTAGGCAACTGTCATGCTAAGATGTGTAATAAATGTATACAAGAACATACAGACATTCCACACGAGGAGGGCCTGGTAGACATTCGGCCAAAGTATGATTGTATTGGACATTTCTCGCTTGCAAACGAGCCGTAGACACTGTGCAATGTTATACAGGGGATGTCATAATGTTGCTGCCTGTTGCCAAAAGTCTGCCACACAGGGAAAGCTTGTCTGTCGTTCTGAACGAGCTGAACAGTTGTACAAGATAGGCTTGATGCACAGGAACAGCACGATAGGTTGACTTAATATGTTTTTTAATCACTAGAGCACTGTATTTTTATATTCTACAAAGGCTTGGCACCAATTTTTTCTTGCTGGTTGCGATCATGATGCTCTAATTTTCTTTCTACGTCTCTACAGGGGACCGGCTGGTATTTGCAGGAGTGACTCAAGAACAAGCAGATGTGAAGCAACATTCCTTGCACAGTGTCAGTGTCCACACTTCCGTGATTTTTTCACACAGCATAGACAGCCTGATTCACTCGCACATAGTACGTTATGACAGGGTGAGCACATAGGAGTACTTATCTGGCTAACCGCTCGACAGTGACACGTTGCTGCAATGCTGATATGCATTGATTCATTACTGTACATGAATCGGGTTAACCCATTGCTTACAAACGATCAAGTCTGATACGGTTCCAATTGGGTACAATGACGCTCCACAATTGAGTCTTTTTAGGGTTTAGGTTGATTTGGACAACACTGCACTAAATAATTAAAGCTGTTAGACTGTCCAGCTGCCTTGCGGAACAACAGGAAATTTTATCTAGGTATGCCACTGTCGGTAACTAGCAACAATTGAAAACGGAAAGCCCTGAAGGAAAATTACTGATAGGCTATGAAAAGCTTGAGATGGATCATCAGCAGGCCTGATGTTGATGTCCATGCTGGGCTAGCTTGGTTTGCCAGCCAATCACCTGCCATGAAGCAAACAGTCCTGCAAGATCGTTTGGCAAACTATGCAGATGCAAACAAAGTTGCAGGTGAGCTGACAAGGCACAGTTGGTTGAAACAGCCAATCTGACGGTCTGCAGTTGAGATGAGTGGGTGCAGCTGAGCTGGCAAGGCGCACTTGGTTTGAACTGTTGCAGCCAAACTGACAGTCTGCAGTCGAGCTGAACTTGAAAATTGCAGCTGCCCTGATGAATTGCAGCCAAGCTGACTACTTACAGCTAAGCTGACAGATTGCTGCAGCTGACACTGCAGCTGGACCTACAGATGGAAGGCAGGGCTGACAGATTACAGCTAAGCTGACAAGACTGGCCAAACTACTGCTATTGTCAGCTCAGATGTGGTAAACAGTTGGCTCAGCTGCACAGAATGCAAGTCATCATGATTATGCAATGGTCTGGCAAATAGTTAACAGCGGCTCTTTGTTGTTTCAGCAAGATGCCGCATCATTGCTGGCTGTCTTAGCAAGCTTAAGCCTATTCTCTAGATCTGAATGAGCTTCAATGTACACAAGCATTGCAAACATCAACATACAAGCAGTGATCAGTCGCTGTTGCAATGCATGACAGCTGAGGAGAAACAACAGAGATGTCTCACACAAGGGTGGGCTCTTTTGGCTCAAGCAGAGCGCCTTGAGGGCCAGCCATGACGTTACATCAGTTTTGTGTCCTGATCCAGAGTCACGTTTGAAGCGCGATCAGATGAATTTTCCCTGTGTGCCATAGATTGTAGTGAAAGGCAGCAAATTATCATATCCCGTGTAGCGTAAGCAATAGGCAGCCAGCTTGATGTGCAGCAGAAACATGAACTAGCAGAACGACGTGCAATATGCAAACTTGACTGTAACAATGTAGTTGATGTTGTAATACAGTTTGACTGCTGACGCAGTGACTCTGTTGCTTATGAAGCTTGTGACCTAACAAAGAGCAAGACTCAGCAGTCTGCTCACCATGCAAGAAGCAACCCAGACTCACCAACTTGATGGTGATGCCACTCAATGGCTATGGCCGTAACCCCCGCTGTTGTGCTGGTTGAATCCACCGAAATGTCCGCCATTATGCCCTGTGTAGTGCTCACCATCACCGGTGCCCTGCCCGTAGTAAGGAACAGCCGCATGACTGTTCTGATGGCCACGACCATCTCCTGGCTGTGCCCAGCCTGCAGTGTCAAAACCAAGTCTGCGTACAACTTTGATCTGGTGTGACACAAGCAATCACCTCACTCGAAACAGTGGGCGAAAACAGCTTGGTGACAACTATACCTGCAGCAGGTGCATGGTGCGGGACTGAAGCGCAGCCATTTTGCAAAGGCTGAGGGTGACCTTGCATAGGGTACATCTGCTGCATTCCATGTGACTGGCTGCCTTGTTGATACCCATGGCTGTCCTGAGGATGGGCATATGGAAAGCCAGCTTGATACGGAGGATTGTCCTGATGTTGGGCTTGTGGGCCTGTGGGACATGCCTGGCACAAACTGTATGCTTGAGCGCACGTATTTGTTCTCGCTGGAAGTATGTCAGCTGTCAAGGGGCAAAAGAAACTGACCCAGAATCTGTGCACAACCATACCTGGGTTTGTGGGTACGTCGTTTGGCCGGTGCTGCCGGTGGCTAGTCCGAGCAGTTTACCAAACACGCCTTGAGACCTGCCAGTGCCACTGTTGTTCGCGTATGCCTGTAGATAAGGGTGAAAGCCCTGTCAGGCTCTGCATGCCTCTGAGCAGGCAGACCACATTCAAGGAAGCAGTTTACTCCGTTGCTTACCATAACTCAGCAAAGTAGTTGACCCCTATGCACTGTTGTCTTTAGACGCGTTCGGCCTTCATCCAGATGGGGGTGCAGCCGTTGGAAAGGAACACTGACGCAAGTGCCAGATATACCACAACTACATACCACTACTCACATTTAATGTCTTTGGTACAGTCATTCGGACAGCTGAATGGGATTTGCATGTTAGCTCAGCAGCAGCTGCCGTCAGCTATCAGTACATGTGAGGTGTGCACTAAGGTTCAGCAGGTCAACGACTGTAGTTTCTAAAGACGACCAGTTGAACAATGTCATGAACAAGAGGCTACACTTGAAACCAACGCACGCATCTGCAGCGGTACGACAGTAGCAAAAGCAGTGATTGTATGTGCAAGGCAATCCAGCTTTCGTAGCTGCCGCTGGGGCTTAGTGCTAGTTAGCTTGCCAAACCATGTTTTGCATATACTTCAAGTGTTGCTGCAGAAGTACAAGGGATGTCCCCAAGCTGCAAACATGCAGCTTGCGAGGCCTTTGTCAGTGCAAGCAATTATTGAGCTGTTGTCACTCAGCTGTATGATAGCTGTTGTGAAGGGCCTGCTATGCCATAGAAACTGAGATCAAGAGACCACCCAACATGTTCATAGTCATGCGAAACAAATGAGTCAGACAAATGGTGTCAGACACATAAAAGTAACACTGCCCCTCAAACATGGCAGAGGTTTGCAATGCGCTTGCCTCAGTACGACATCTCTGCTGCTAAATAGGCTGCTCACAACCCACTGTAGTCACACTTTTACAGCAGGTTCGATACAACCTGACTCAATCTCTCATGCATGGCACAGGGGCTCCCACCTGCCCACGAACAGGTGTGCTCACTAGTTTGGGCAGCTGCAGTGCTGGCAAAATTTCGTCTCACACAAGGCTGTTGAGCAGGGTTGCTTCCTGACCATGACTCTAAGCAATGTTGTTGATGTTCATGGTCAAAGCACACCCGTACATGCGTACACACATAAGTGATGTCTGAGATACTTGCCAAGCATTATATCAGACTATTGTCAGCTGGGTTGCTACAATAGACAGGTAGAGAAAAGCTGTTGCAGAGAGACCCATGTAGGGGCCAACAATGGGGCGTACATAGCTTTGAAGTTGACACAACGAAAACCCATTTCTGGTCAAGGTCAGACTTTGATCACCAAGAAGTCTTTGTCTTAGGTGCTGCTGATGAACGTTTAGTGCAATCAGTCATAGCAAAAGCAGCTGAATGTTGCTGCAAGCTGTTCCCACTACCACAAAATCTGACTGCAACCCTTTATGGCATTGACATACCAGCCATGCCCATATTCATTGGTCCTGGGCCACTCATAGGTGCTGAGCTGTTTATGCTGCTTGGGTATGCCGCCAGCTCGCCACCTGGGTTGACAAGGGTGTGTACCACAACTGTTGCAAGACCTTGACTAACATACCTGCAACAACAAGAGCCAGCATAAGGGCAAGTGGTGCCCAATGCTGACAGTAAGTAGTCTGTGAACATGTAAGCAAATGACTGTATATGCGCACCCGTCATATACCATGGACACCTCCAAGTGCTCGCCAAGGGGCAGCAAGAAAGGACCCAGAAGGTCGTAGTTAGTGAGGGTGCCAGCTGCCACACGGCCATTGGAGACCTGGCTGACGTTTGCGAAAGGCGTCTTATAAAACACAGTGGCCACATCCCCGTGCTCTGTCTGCATTCCAACGTGCAGCTCGATGCTTTGGAGACCTCTGACGTTGAACAGGTGGAACTCGTACTCTAGTTCACCACCGACATAGGTCAAAATCGCGTATCCAGTCCCGTTGGTGTCGACCTGCGACAAGTAGGCAGAAGGTTGCCGCCCAAGATGCCAAGCAACAGTGAGCAGCTAAGGGGAGAGCCTCTACAACTCACCGGGCCCATGACTTGCCATGGGGAGAAGGTCAGGTTGAGTGGCATTTGCGCAGATACGCATTGCGAGAGGACTGCTGCAGCACACAGCAACGTGGCGAACACCTGCATGATCACTGACCGCAGGAAAGCTCTGTGTGCAGAGCAAGTTCTGCGTGTGGTATTTGATGACGATTGTGGTTGAAATCACCCTGACGGCTAATGCAGGTGCCGGAAGCTGGTACTCTAGCCTACAGCAGGGCTCGTATTGCCCCACCCTGTTGCGCCATTGATGATAACTTGAGCGTTGCCGCTTGTATCTTACAGTGCTATGGATAGCTCAGAAGATATGCTTACAGCTCTGGACTCCACACGACGCGACGGCAATTTACCGGGCGTGCAGTTTGTGCTGCCGATCAAGCCCCAGATTTTGCGGTTACAGGTAAGACGTATCTCGTGCCAAACGAGCTTCCTAAGGCTTGTGCTGATGGCTTAAAGCTCGAATGCAGACCTCTGACATTGTGAACAGATATGGTATTTCAACGTGTATTTGTGGGTGACAGGTGTCTGGCATGACGTGCTCAGCTTGCAGTACCATAGTCGAAGCAGCATTGCGCACTGTACCAGGAGTAACCAATGCAGTGGTTTGTTTGCTGCAGCAAGTAGCACGTGTGGAATATGATCCTGCGGTGGCCACAGAGGTACCTCCAACTTTAGCTCAAAAATTTTCTTGCTTCCTTGTCGCCCTGTCTTGCTGCAGGCAACCCAACTCTGCAAAGCAACATCTCTTCGTATCTTTTCAGTCACAACTGCTGGAGGCCGTCACGGAGACTGGGTACACTGCAGGCTTGCTCGGCAGAGAAGACATCAGTAGCATCACGCTGCAGGTAAGCAACAGACAAATGATTATTGCTGTGCCTGCTTGGCACTCTTGAGGTGCAAAGGTATGCCACGATGTTACAGGTGCATGGGGTTGTGGATGTTCAGCACTTGCAGACCCTTCAGCATGCCTTGGAGAAGATTGTGAGTGTGGAGGGTGTAAGAGTAGATGAGAAACTTGGCCGACTGGATGTAAGCACTGCATTGCAAATATTGACACTTGCAGACCCTTCAGCATGCCTTGGAGAAGATTGTGAGTGTGGAGGGTGTAAGAGTAGATGAGAAACTTGGCAGACTGGATGTGAGCACTGTATTGCAAATATCGAGTGAAAATCGGTTGGTGTTGTACATTTGCTTGCAGCATAGGCACAGCATACAAGTTATTCATGAGGCACAAATACTATAGTGGGCGTCTAAATGCAGGTTGAATACAATTCCTTCGCAGGCGGCCCTCGCGATTTCTTACGAGCTGCACAACAGCTTGGTCATGAAGCAGAAATTTATACTGACACACTGTCAGATGGCATGAAGGAAAGGCGCAGAGAAAGCAAGTATTGGTGGCGCAAGTTCCTGACCACTCTCCCTTTCTCTGTTCCGGTGCGAGTGTCTCTGATCATGTGCTTAGCAAGTACAGTATGTTGCCAGGCAATCTTGTTTGCAACTTGAGATGATCTGTGATCAGGTTTGTGATGGCAGATGTCAGGTCATTGTGCTGTAGGTGTTCTTCATTGCCATGGTGTTTGAGTACATCCCGGGACCCAAGCATGGGCTGGATGTCATGGTATTGGGTGGCATTCAGATAGGAGCCCTGATCAAGTGGATACTAACAACGCCTGTACAAGTAGGCTGCCAAAGTGTCAATGTAGTGCTTGGCAATCTTATAAACGTCTGCAAGGCAGCACCCCACTGTATATTTCTTGTAGGTTTGGCTGGGCTGGAACTTCCATCGTGGCGCCTACAAAGCTCTCCGTAGGGGCCGTACAAACATGGATGTGTTGGTGTCCTTGGGGACCAATACTGCCTACATTTATTCTGTGCTCAATGTGATATTCAAATGGGTCAAGGCATTGCAAGGCTCAGAATTTGATGGTCCTGACTACTTTGAGACATCTGCACTGTTGATATCCTTCATCAGCTTGGGCAAATTCCTTGAGGTGCATGCAAAAGGCAAAACTAGCCAGGTAAGCTCGGTTCAAAGTGCTTCATATGCTGAAGATCGTTTGTAATCCTGTCTCTTGCAAAAAGTCTCAAGCCTCCTCACAGCTGATTGCGTTGGTCTACTCCAAATCGTGGGATTGAATGACATAGCTGAGTCTGAGTACATCATGATGTGCAGGCCATTTCGTCACTTCTGAGTCTGGCCCCTGCAACGGCGCTCCTTGTGACTGTGGATGCAGACAACAAACCACTGAGCGAGGAAGCCTTGAATGCAAATCTTTTGCATAATGGGGATATCCTCAAGGTTCACTCTTGTGTTTGCGCACATGTTGAATACGCGTTGTCTTTATGCACAGTCATTGTCTGCATATCACACCATTGAGGTCTATGGTCTGTGGGTGGTCAGCGTACATGCTATTGACTGGCACAATGTTCCTGCAGGTATTGCCTGGAGCAAGAATCCCTGCTGACGGTGAAGTCATGACAGGGAATTCTTATGTTGATGAAGCACTGATCACTGGTGAGCCATTGCCAGTGGTGAAGAGGCCGGGTGATGCAGTCATTAGCGGTACAGTCAATGGCCCTGGCACTTTCAATATGCAAGCAACTCGAGTTGGCGCAAACACCACCTTGAATCAGGTGAGGATGCCATCTGAAGTTCCCCCTTGCATTGCACTGCTTTTTGCAGAATATTTACTTACGTTTTGTAAGGCACAGCGAAGCCTTGGCAGTCTTCCTGAAACTTATTCAGGCCCTGTAGATTGTGCGGCTGGTGGAGTCAGCTCAGATGGCAAAGGCACCCATCCAAGCACTGGCAGACAAGATATCATCTTACTTTGTCCCAATCGTAATAGCATTGGCGGTTGTTGTGTGGCTGGCATGGTTTCTGGCAGGTACATCAGTGAATCCTGCATGTTGCCAGATTGGCCTCATGTTGCTGACGATGGAAGTGCTTCTGACGTGCTTTCATTGGTTGGAATCAAAGACTTTGTTGTGTATTGAGTCCATTTGCTTTGCAGCGCGTTCCGGTGCTGTTCCAGCGCAGTGGATCCCACAGGGCAGCAACGCAGGTCTGTTTGCCCTGCTATTTGGGGCAACAGTCTTGGTCATTGCTTGCCCATGCGCGCTTGGTCTTGCCACCCCAACAGCTGTTATGGTTGGCACCGGGGTTGCTGCCAGCTATGGCATCCTCATCAAGGTAATATGCAGTAACAATATACAATGTAATGCTTGTGTTACCACAATGAGACATTGCAGGTCTGACAGGGCTGCTGGAATGTTCATGCTGCACAGCTCCCCTGTACTCATTGCATGCACAGTGTCATTAGGCCAGATGAGCGCCCAAGTGCTTGTAGTTGCAACAATGCTTGATGCCTTGACTTTGCTGCTTCAGGGAGCAGATGCCCTGCAGCGTGCAACCAAAGTGAATGCCATTATCTTTGACAAGACTGGGACATTGACTGAGGGAAGGCCAGCTGTCAGCGATGTGCATCTTTTTTCTTCAGCTCCTCTTGCAGAGGTCCTGCACCTTGCAGTGGCTGCAGAAGTACACTCAGAGCATCCACTTGGTCAAGCCATGGTACAGTATGCAGCTGAGGCACTGGGCATGGGATTGTCTGGTGGGTGTTGACACATGTTTCATTGCCATACCAAACTGCCCCGCATGCACATGATATGTTATGTTCTGCTGTCCAGCTTAACACGTGCTTGTGCTGCTGTTCATCACTATTATCATGTCAGATCACTTTATACTTGTTGCTCCCTCTGCCAACTTCATGGCATCCCGTCCCTGTGAGATCACAGCATATCATATATAGTTCCTCGTACCAGCTTCATCTGCAGGTGACAACAGGACCATCAAGGACTTGAGTCAAGTACGGTCGGCGGAGACTATAACAGTGATACCAGGCGAGGTATGAGCAGGGGGTGTGCCAACATTTTGTGCCTATCCAGCAGATTGACCTGCACTTCACAACTGCATGCCATGCACAGCATTGATGCAAGCAAGGTTTTGCACAGGCATCATTGGTGTGATCGATTTTTGCTTGCAGGGCATCACATGCTCAGTGCTTTCAAGCTGGAAGTTCAAGCCCCAGCTGACACCTTTGTACTCCACTATGGCTCCAGCTGCTAGGCCTGATGCTGTTGTATCAGAGCAACAAGGGCATGTAGAGGTTAGTATTGGCAACAGGAGGCTGGTGGAAACCCAAAACATACATGTTCCCAGGTATGTATAAATCCAACAATGCATTGCAAAGCCAGCCACCATATGTCTGCGATGGCGACGCCCATTGCTATTCAACCCTGTTCTTGGCAAGCCTGTTTGCCATGACCACCCCATGTCTCAAGGTGCCCAATCACCTTGGGTGTGTGTCTTGTTACAGGGATGTGCAGGCATACATGCAAGAGAAGGAGGATGCAGGTGCAACTGTAGTTCTGCTGACTGTGTCCAGTTGCTTGGTTGCTGCTTTTGCAATCTTGGATTGTGTGAGACCAGAAGCACCCGGTGTGGTCAGCGCATTACAAAGAATGGGAGTGACTGTATACATGGTGACAGGTGAGGCAGAAAAGTGTGTCAGCAACGCTTTTTATTGCCGTCCAGCACGGCATATCATACAGCAGCCATCACAAAGACTGGGCAGAGGCTGGGTGTTTTGGCAGCCAACTGTCAGATCACTCTAATTGGTGTGCTGCAGGGGACAATAGACGCACGGCGCATGTTGTTGCCGCTGCAGCTGGCATCAAGCATGTCATGGCGGAGGTGTTGCCGGCAGGGAAAGCAGAACAGGTGAAAGGATTAGCATGATGCAGCTGACATCGCCCTTGCTGAAGTGCAGCGAAGATACTTGATGCCATGTTGCTTGATTTTTGCCAAGCTGGGACCCACATCTGTCGAGTGCAGGTCAAGATCCTGCAGGCTGCAGGCATGTGCACAGCAATGGTGGGAGATGGTGTAAATGATTCCCCTGCTCTAGCCCAGGCAGACCTTGGTGTTGCCATAGGGTCTGGTACTGAAATAGCCATTGAAGCTGCAGACTACGTGTTGATGAGGCCGGACTTGGAGGTATGATCCTGATCCTGGTTGACTGCAGAAAGTCGTCAAGGTATCTGTCCTTCTGCAAACAAACGCCTGAGGTCTCTGTGTTTTTGTCTTAGGGCGTCATTGTTGCGCTGGATGTGTCAAGGAAGACCTTACGCCGTATACGGCTGAATTACTTCTGGGCTTTTGGTTACAATGTAGTGATGATTCCTATAGCTGCCGGTGAGTTGCTATGATGTGACCTTACTGCATGCTGGCAAATGCGCAAAATTGTATATTTCGATTCATTCAGCATACATCACATTGTTGCATTACTAGCATCCGCTTTTTTAAGCTGTCACCCTTGCCGATGGAGCCTGCTCGCCGACTAAAACAAGGCAATTACAGCGAGCTGCCGTTACTGCAGGCGTGCTGCAGTTGACTCCTTTGCACTTCAAGCTTCCCCCTTGGGCTGCGGGGGCTGCTATGGCTGCCAGTTCAATCAGCGTAGTGTGTTCATCATTACTGCTTCGTTACTACAGACAGCCAAGCAAGGTTGTCCGACAACAGCACGGCTTGCCCCGCCCATTGATGTTGTCTGCTCAAAGACTGGGCTCAAATAATAAGACAAGGACAAGGCAGCAAGTGGTCAGCAGAAGGTTTAGCCGCAATAGTGAAGGCTCGTTCAATTTGTGAAGTTTGTCACACAGCAAGGCCAGTGAACCACCTCAGCAATCTGTGCACGAGATAACTCGGCAGCTGGATGTTGGTCATTGAGTGACTCAGTACCTGAACATCATTTCGTTTGTCACAGGCAGCTGTTGTTTTGATAAATGCCAGCAGATGTTGACTAGTGTGCTCAAGCTGCATCATGTGTGGTTCTTTGGCATTGTGCATGCTAACTTACCCAACGGGGCAGCACTCTCATGCACACACCAAGTAGGTACCCGGCATCGGCTGGCAAAACCTGTGAACTATTATTATTATTATTACATATAATAATAATAACAAAACTTGTAAACTAATATTATTATTCAGGATTCTTTCAAGGCCTCAAATGTCAGACCAAACATTTCAAATGCAATATTGGTTGGCCTTGGAGGCAAAGACACGTCAGGTAGGTCAGTGTTGAAGTACAGACTACATGTATCGTGTACATGTGGGATGTGTGGAAAATGCATACTGATTAGCACCGTACATATAAATATGTTGCACGTAAAAGTCGCATGACCTGCACAGCATGTAACCATTGAAACATACACTGGATACTAGGAATCGAGTCAAAGTTGTACAGTGTCAGCATGGTAGGCAAGTCCTTGTATGCCAGAGCGTCCATTATCAAAGTTGACTGCATAGTCCCTATCATCATGCTGACCTACCTCACAGTTCATAAGCATAAGCGTGTGCTTTATGCACAACCAACAAAGAGCAGTATGTAAGGTAATGCATTCGCCAATTAAACTGCAAATACTAGGCGTGCTGGAACGTATTGGCTGAGATGCATGCAAGTCTTAGCATGTGTCGATCATACGAGTCCTGAGGTTTTGCTTGCAACAGCTAATGCTTGCTCTATGCAAGAGTTGGAGTCAACATAATTGTGCAAAAAGTGCAACCCACTCTGTCTTGGAGGCCAACAGGTTGCGGAAAAGGTGTCATGTAGCTGTTGCGTCCAGTTACTTGTAACCCACACCTGATCATTGGGACCATGAAAGCATGATCATGCCTTCTTGATCGAAGCTTTTGACAAATGACATAGGCACCATAGGCAACAGTCAAAGAATGGAAGTCACAAACTGGCTATCATGCAGGTACTTACTCCACACTGCGTCATGCCGCTCACTGCCTGTTGACCTATAAAATCCTTTAAGAGGGAAGGTTGGGCATGAGTCGTTTGAATGCTGAAAGGTACTGTTTCGATGCATGATGAAAACACTGCTATTATGCACAAAGATCCTGATGATGATTAGCTATGTGGGACCATCTGGACATATTGATGTACTGACATTGATGTACCAGTCAATGAATCCAAAATAAAAGGGCCCAAGCCATACCCTATCACTGCTGCAATGAAGAATCCTTTGTCATATGTCATCACAGCTAACATAACCAATAGAGCCAGCGCCACTGACAACACTTTTGCTACAACCCTCTGCAGTACTGGCAATCCCCTGACCATAGCTCTGCTGGCATACAAACAAGCCACAAAATGAGGAGCTGTGCATTTTTGATACAAAACAAGTTCAAATTGCTGCTAGATTTGCATGGACACTGGACGTACCTTGTAGGTTGTACTCCTATCTGCTCATTGTCCAGGACAGTGTCAGAGGTGGTCCTCTGACTAATTTGAGAGTATTCAGCCATATACATTTGTCCCAAGCACATCAAGGCTAGGATTCCACATGACAATAAATGCAACCATAAATTTGATAGAACCCTGCAGTGAAACATGCAAACGCTGGCTCACAACTTAGCCAGCTCAGAAAGAGGCTTGAAGTTTGTTGACCTTCGTTACCAGTCATAGAATCCTATGAAATCAGCCTCTGATGATGTCATATTCGCAGGCATCTCTGACGTCATAGCAGAGCTTGTATCCGTACAGTGGCCCACCGAGGGGTTGAGGGGAACTTCTCTGCATATCAAATGCACCCCATAATATGTCATGGAACGGCTTTTCGAAGCCAGGCTTAGATGGACATCAAGAAGCTAGAACGTATTCGACAACATGCCTCACGCTGTCCTGTCGGCTTGCTTGCCAGGGCGATGTCGACGCTGGCTCTAGTATGGACGTTTCACAGTTGACTAGGAAGCTGTTTGGTCGACGTGCTCTGTTATGGCAGGACAGCTAACTGTCGAGCTTCCTTCGCTCCGCAACGAGTGTATTCCTGATGGTAGATCAGACAGCCAATCCATTTGTCTCCGTCTCTGTTATCGACGGCCATGGTGTGCTTACTCAGTAGCCCGCGCAGCATGGCCTTCGGGCCATTTTGGTATTAAAAGTGAAATATTACGCCCCCGAGGAGGTATTGGAGGGCGCCCTCCAAAACACCTGTCGCCCACAAACAGTCCGGGCATCCGCAACTATCCTTTGTACCCCGTCAGCACAACGAAGCAGTGCATCGATATCTGCCGCGCCTGTGAGCGAACCTGTCTTGAGACGATGTGTTACTGCCTCTCAAAAGGCGGCAAGCACGCGGATCCAGCTCATATACTCATGCTCCAAAGCTGCGCAGATATGTGTGCCACATGCTCAAGGTCTATGATTTCTGGCAGCAAGCTGCACAGCAAGATTTGCTCTACCTGCAGCGAAGTATGTGCAGCATGTGCTCGGGACTGTATGACTATGCAAGAGGATGCTCAGACATCAAAGTGCATAGAGTCGTGCCAGCAGTGTGCCGAGAGCTGCGGCAAGATGGGAGCTTGACTGCTCCGGTACAGTACTTCGTCTTGTGTTGCAAGATGAGAGTCGTTGGTCCTGATCATTGTTTCCGGTTTTTGGCACGGTACCTAGTTCAACGCCCTGCTATCACTTTGCAGGGTGCTGAAAGGTTGGACCGGCCTGCTCGGTGGCTTTCGCAGACAGCAAAATAAACAGAGAAAGACAGCCCTTTCACAGAAGGTGTTATTGGACGGAGAGCCGAGCATGTGTGGCCAGCAGTGCTATGTAGCATGTTTTTAGACCAGTTTTTGGCCAACATTGGGTAGCCAACACTTGTGTGCAATTGCATTGTGTGGTGTAGTCAGCTTGCCTGCATCGCTGAACAGACGCTAGCACAGCACCAGTTTGTGGGTGACTGTTGCATTTGGAGCTTTGTAAAAATACCCAGCAGCGTGTTGATATGACCTACTGATCTCCCAAGTGATCTGACCGAGGCCATTCAGTTCAATGAAAGCAAACTGATATATGGTGCGCAAACCAATGCAGCCAAAACTCTCTCGTCATTTCAGGACACTCTAACTCCATCCACCTTACATCTGCATCCTCCTTAAAACAACCTGAACACCTCCAATCGCTTTGATCAGACAATTTGGACTAACGGCCTTCTGTGCCAGACGGCTCACGTGGCAAAGCACTTTGTTGGTTGCCGTTGAACAGCTTGTATCAGCAGATGGTGTATGTCTGCCGTTAACTTTCTGAGGGAGCGAAAGTCGTTGGAAGTTTACGATATACAAAGCTGGTAACAGACCGTAACGTTGTTGCGACTCTGACAACCTCTGTGCCCAGGGTCCGCGCTTGTCTCTCCAAAACCTTCTCGGCTTGCCTGAATCTATTCCGATGATAACGAGCTCCGGCTTGCAAGCGTCAAGACGGTCAGAGGTATGTTGTCAACTGCCTGGACTTGCCAAACACCCTCTGGAAACGATGTTCATTGCTTGCAACACCTTGTTCTGCTCCAAGAGCGTAAATCAGTGCGTGCTGCAGTCAAGGCAGTGGGGCATACCGATACTCACCGTAGCACACCACCGTTAGAAACACCCCGCCTGCGAGCGCCCAGCTATTTTTCGAGGTGACCTTTCAGTATCAGAGGATACCAAGCAACTGCACCTCAGTGCTGTATATACCTCGTTTTGGCTCTTTTGCATGCCAGGCATGCTTCTAAGATCTGCAGGGCAGGGCAGAGCTGTTCTCTTCATAGCAGATAATCTGGTTTGCAAGGTAGCTGACGTAGCCAGAGAGCTACCTCACAAGCAAGGACAGCAGATCTGAGGCGATGCAGCAGGCTGGCAAGCTGCGATGGTTCACAAATGAAAGCAGCCATGCTGTGGACGGGATACGTCAAGCTATAGCTATGGAGGACAAGCAGCTGGTACTGGACAAGAAAATCAACGTTGGCCGCTACAGCACACCACAGCAAAATGCTGTGATTTTACAGCAAAAATTGGAGCAGCTGCATCTGCATCTCTGCCCTCAGGATGCAGAGCAAGTTGTGGCACGCGGCAACTTCTACATTCAGCATGTGGAGGGCCTCTACAATCAGAAGGCATTGGCGCAGGCGTGGAGTAAAGGTAGCAAAAGCAAAGCAGCAAAGGTTGCTTCTAAAGCAGATCGTCAGAGCAACTTGAATGACGCCCTCTATATGGTTATGAGGCACATGTGTCAAAGCTTGCATCATCACCAAGGTCCGTATGCACGTGTTGGAGCATTGCATCAGCGCCGCACTGACATTGAGGCTGCACTGGCTTTTCCCAAGCCAGCACAATGGAAGACCGAACTGGACTTGATCATGCAAAGGGAGTATGAGCAAGCTGTCAATGTGCCTCCAGGTCACAGTTGCAAGCTTACAGCTCAGAAGCTGAACATTGCTGAACTATGTGTGGTCAGCAAGATAGCATATAGGTACTTTTACATCAAAATTGTGACACGCTGGAATGTGGGGGCCAATCAAGGTCACATCCAGGACAAGCTAAAGGCCCTGCTTCCTCTCTTATGGAATCATGGCGTTGTGCAACAAGTGCAGGCTTCAGCTGAGGTTTGCCAGTCCAACATGAAGGCACTGAGGCGACTGAAAAGCACAGCAGGGGATTGAGTGCGCTCAACATAAAGTGCAGCTGCAGCATATGCCTCAGCATCCATTGCAGCTACCATGTAGTCAAACACAATTGTGCTATGCACAACTTGCGTGCTTTGTTGCGTAAATTTTCTTGGTGACCTTGTGGTCTATACAATCAGTTGGGAGGCAACAGCAAGTAGCATAAGATGTTGAGTCAGTCTTCACGCAGGCTATGTGTTATGATGAGAGAGCTGGCAATATATCTTTATTTTGGTGCCTGCAAGTCTTTTATTCATAGTCAAAGAGAATCAGCTCAAAGTTCCCGTGTTGTTGGATTGTGACTTGAGCGTTGAAGCTGATTGTGTGATATAAGACCTTGATGGACCTGTTCTGCTTTGGCTTGATTTGTAGAACACAGATAACACCCATCAGTAAGTTCATACTAGTGGGGTACTTTACGGCATCAAGCATTACGTAAAGTACAGCACTCTGTACAGCAAGCAATGTGTTAGTGTTGCAATGGATTCTCGTCTATGCAAGACACTTTGAGTGGCCTGTTTGGCCCAAGGCACGTTTACGTCTTGGGGTGATATAATATGCTTGATTGAGCTCATACACATACACATCTATGTGTACGATCATCATTAGTGTTTTGACACAGAGGGCTGTCTTGACTCATGTGCAACTCTGTGGCAGCAGCACCAGTGTATGTGGTTCCGTGTTGCAAGCATGGTAGAGATCATGCGACTGGAATAATGGTCCTCAGGCCCCTAAGAATGTATAGGAAACCGAGCTAATTGTTGGCCAGCAGCGCAGCAACCATGTGTCAGCTGAGCCACAGTCAACATCAAGCCAGGTTATCATACAACAGCTTGTCCGTGACACATTGACTGTCACATGCATGTGTACTGGGGATTTGTTGTCTTCTCAACAAAATTCAGCATAGTTCTGGTTGACTTCTTTCTCAAACAGCACGATCAGATGGCTAGCTGTTTACGAATGAGCAACATGTATTGAGTCTGTACAATTGCGTCAAGCCTCCAGGCTTCACCTGAGAGAGCACTAAGTCGCAGACTAGGTTTCTACTGTACTTGTAAGCGCCAGAATGGCATTGCTTGCCAAACAGGCTGCACTTCAATACTGTGACTAATGTAGTGTCTGTACATCGATTTTTCCAGCTGCGTGATGGCCAACCTCAATGATATGGAGGTATGTTCAAGGACGGCTGAGCTGCAGTTGTGGTCTCTCAATGATGTGAGTGTTTGAATATGAAACC
>JAABUK010005902.1_pt1 | contig 18644 bp, 17 predicted proteins | sample 5559141 | NCBI WGS metagenome assembly JAABUK01 (sample SAMN10711869, study PRJNA513367) | rock metagenome | isolation source: Antarctica rocks | place: Antarctica: Victoria Land, Pudding Butte nord | collected 2016-01-03 | reverse complement strand
AGCGTCCCGCTGTGCTTCCTCGTCGGTGAGCCGTCCGATGAAGGCGGCAGAGATGAGGTTGGCGAGCTCCAGCTTGATGAGGTCGGAGGGATTCTGGCTCGCGAGCAGCACCCGGGTGTTGTGCTTTCGGCTGTCGCGTGACGCGCGGTCGATGAACCGGCGGCCGGACCCGAAGGTCGACAGGGCCCACGCCTCGTCGAGGAAGATGCCCTTGCGGGCGTGGACGTCGCCGAAGTACATCGACCGTTGGGTGAGCCAGGCTGCGAGGTAGAGCACGCACATGCTGAGGCGTTCGTCGAGGTCCTCACTGAAACTGGTCGACTCGTCGGGCAGCGCGAGCCCGCGGAGGCTGTAGACCGTCAGGAGCGGGTCTGCGTGGTGGCCGTAGTCGTGGTGGTAGCCCGCGGGGAAGATCAGCCGGCCGTGGCTGGTGCGGGCCGCCTCCTTGAGGAAGTCGGCGAGGTAGCCGGCGTGACGCTGAAGCTCGACGTCACCGTCCAGCTGAGCCAGCGCGTCGATGACCAGCGCGCAGGAGGACGTGGGGCTGGCTCCGACCCGGCCGACAGCCCGAAGGAGTGCGACCTCGGTCAGGACGTGGTCCTGGAGCTGCCGGGGAAGCATCGAGCGCAGGACGTTGGAGGTGAGCATCCGCCGTGTCTCTGCTGCGTGGTCCTGCGCCGCACGCCAGTCCAGGTCCGTGTCGTAGTGCTCGCGGCGTGGTTCAGCGATGACGCGGTAGGTGTTCAGGATCCCGGGGGGCGCCTCGAGCAGGTCGACCGCGACCGACTGTTCGGCCAGGTCGGGTAGGCGACACAGCGCGGTGAGCCGTCCGGATGGGTCGAGGACGGTCCACGGGACGCCCTGCATGACGGAGCGGTAGATGATGTTGCCGCCGGCGGTGGACTTGCCGCCGCCGAGTCCGGCGCAGATCACGGCGAGGCCGGACTCTTCGCTGCGTTCGGTCATCTCCCAGGGCTCCCAGGTGACGACCCGGGAGGACGTGCCGGAGGTCTCGCCGAGGTGGATGCCGACCCGGTCGCCGACCTTGGCCGTGGCGGCGGGGACGGCCCCGGCCAACGTGGTGACCGGCATACGGCGTCGGTATGCCGTGGTGCCCAATCGTTCTCCGGGGATGAACTCGCGGGCGACCGCGTACTGGTCGGATGGGCGGGCGATCGTGATCTGCGGGGTGAAGAGCTTGCGGACCTGGCTGGCCCGTTCCAGCGCTTCCTCCTCGGTCGGGGCGGAGACGGCCAGGCGGTACCAGCCTCGGGTGCGGGTGCTCAGCCCGGACAGGCCCATGGAGATCTCGTCCTCGACGGCGAGGGCCTTGTTGGCCTGCCGGTCCAGAGCGCCGGGAGCGGGCTCGGCGTGCTCGAGCTCGTAGTGGTTCTTCTGGGCGCGGATCTTCTGGATGTTGCGCCTCATAGCCGAGCCGACCTTGGCGGAGTCCTCGATGTGGACTCGCCCGGACCACTCGACCGGGAAGCCGAGCTGGTCGGTGCGCTGCATCCACGGCACGCCCCCGGGGATCTGCAGGTCGGTCATCCGTCCGACGGACAGGACGCAGACGTGGCGTTCGACGCGCTGGTCCTCGCGTTCGCCCACGACGCGCAAGGTCCGGCCGTAGGGGATGGAGTACCAGTGGACCCGGTCGGTGAACTCGGCCAGGTCCTCGGTCTCCCACTCGCCATCGCCCACCGCGCCAAGGGTCAGGGGTGCGGGGAGGCCGAGGGAGCAGGAGCGGTGCAGCAGCCACTCGAGCTGGCGTGGTGTCGCCGGTGCGCCCTCGAGCCCGGGTGAGGCCATGATCTCGTCGGTCCCGCCGATCCGGCCGGCGAGTGCCGCAACCTCGCGGTCGGAGATCGATCCGGCCAGGCCGCCGAGGGCACGGTAGAGGCCTTTGCGGGCGGGGATCTCGACGCCGAGGTAGACCTCCTTGTCGGCCATGCTTCGGCTGGCAAGGTGTCGTTGGTCCTTCAGCAGGTAGTCGCGCCAGCCGGGCAGCGGGGCTGGGGCGTTCCCGTCGTGGACCTGGGCCCACCGGCTGACCGGATAGGGCCGGCTGGTGATCCGAAGGTGGATCTGACGATTGGCCAGCTGGGCGTAGGCGTCGGCGCCGTCGATGATCATCTGCTCGCGCACGGCATCGGGCCGGAAGGACCAGCCCTGCGGGTCGAGGAGATACCAGGTATGGATCTTCTCGGCAGTGATCGTGCAGTGGCCGGAGATGCGTCGCAGGGCTAGACCTGAGGTGGAGCCCATCAGCTGTGTCTGTCTTCCTTGAGCGATCGGCGCTGGGCCCGGCTCAGGCGCGCGGGGACGGCACGCACCCGAGCCGGGCGGTAGGTGTGGTCGGACTCCGTGGCGTTCTCCCGTGGGGCGCCGACCTCGTGAGCGAACGCGGTCAGGACCGAGCCGAGTGGTCGGTCATGGTCGACGACGCCGAGGACCAGTCGGGTCAGACCCACGGTCGCGAGGACGCTGTAGGCGAGGCTGAAGAAGCCCAGCCCGATGCCGAGGCGGCGTTCGAGGACCTGGAGGAGCACGAACACGACCAGGCCGACGGCGTAGGCGACGTAGCGGGCGCGCCATGGCAGGGTCTTGCCCGGTGGGCCGAGCCAGACCGCGTTGACGTTGTAGATCTCGTCATCGACGGGCAATCGCATGGGTCAGCCCGTGATCAAGCTGGACATCCAGGCGCCGACGCTGTCCGCGCGGCCGCTCGTGGCGAGCCCCAACACGCCGAGAGCGACGATGACCCCGGCCACGACCCTCATGGCCTTGGCGTTGTCACCCTTTTGCGCGACGACGAAGAGCATCACCGCGATGACGAGCAGCAGTAGCGGGATGAGGTTTGACCGAATCCATGCCTGCAGTCCACCTGTTGTTACGTCGGCGGGCAGTACGGTCGCGAGGTTCTGAAACATGGTGTCCCCTTTATTGGCGTCTGTGTGGGTGTGCACCACCAAGGTAGAAGTGTTTAGGTCTGTTATCTAGTATTAGCCTAAGTTTGCTTGCACTTCGCTAGACTAACCCGGCGCTCCAAGGGGCGAGGCTGCCTGTGGCTGATCGACGCTCAGGTTGGTCGGGCAGGCTCAGCCACGATCAACGCGCCCGTCTCTATGTGCGAGGCGCGCGAAACGACTGGTCACCGAGCCCCATGTACGTATCCTGTGCACGATGAGCCAAGGTCCGGGTGATGCGCGGCTGGCGGCGGAGCAGCGTGCACGCGTGCTCATCGACCGTCAGCTTGTTGATGCCGGGTGGTCGGTGCAGGACAAGAAGGACCTCAACCTCTATGCCTCGCAGGGCGTCGCCTGTCGCGAGGTCGTGATGAAGCAAGGGCATGGCCGCGCGGACTACCTGCTGTACGTCGACCAGAAGGTCGTCGGCGTCATCGAGGCCAAGCCGGCGGGCACGAGCCTGTCCGGGGTGGAGTGGCAGTCGGCGATGTATGCCGCGGGGTTGCCTGCCGCGGTCCGACTCCGGGCGCTGACGGTCCAGGGCCGGCTGCCCTTCGTGTTCGAGGCAAGCGGCACCGAGACGCACTTCACCAACGGTTACGACCCGGATGCCCGCGCCCGTCGGGTCTTCAACTTTTCCAAGCCCGGCACCCTCGCGCGAATCGTGCGCGACGTTGACGCCGACCCCGACCGGCCGACGTGGCGGGCCAAGGTTCGCAACCTCCCAGAGCTCGACACCGCGGCGCTGCGCCCGGCGCAGATCACTGCGATCAACGGCATCGAGAACAGCCTGAGCGAGCAGCACTTCGACCGTTCCCTGGTCCAGATGGCCACCGGAGCCGGCAAGACCTTCACGGCCGTCACCACGGCATACCGGTTGCTGCGGTTCGGCGGGTTCACCCGCATCCTGTTCCTCGTCGACCGCAACAACCTCGCCGACCAGACCCTCGCGGAGTTCCAGAACTACCGCACCCCCGGCGACGGACGCCGGTTCACCGAGATCTACAACGTCGACAAGCTCACCAGCGCCGGGATGCTCGGCTCGAGCAACGTCGTCGTCTCGACGATCCAGCGCGTCTTCAAGGCGATCAAGAACGAGGAGGTCACCGGCGAGGACGACCCCGGCCTGGACGACTTCGTCCCCGACGACCCCGTGACCGTCGCCTACAACCCGCTGCTGCCGCCGGAGACGTTCGACCTGGTCATCGTCGACGAGGCCCACCGCTCCATCTACGGGGTGTGGCGCGGGGTCTTGGAGTACTTCGACGCCCATGTTGTCGGCCTAACCGCGACCCCGGGGAAGCAGACGTTCGCGTTCTTCCGGCAGAACCTCGTCTCCGAGTACACCTACCCGCAGTCGGTCGCGGACCGGGTCAACGTCGACTTCGACCTCTACCGGATCCGCACCGAGATCTCCGAGAAGGGCGGCACGATCGACGCGGGCCTGTTCGTGCCGAAGGTCGACCGCCGCACCCGCCTCCAGCGCCTCGAGCAGCTCGAGGAGGACTACGAGTACACCCACAAGCAGCTCGACCGCGCGGTCACCGCCAAGTCCCAGATCCGCCTCGTCCTCGAGACGTTCCGCGACCGGCTCTTCACCGAGATCTTCCCCGGCCGCTCCACCGTCCCGAAGACACTCATCTTCGCCAAGGACGACGCGCACGCCGAGGAAATCGTCACCACGGTGCGGGAGGTGTTCGGCAAGGGCAACGACTTCGCCGCCAAGATCACCTACGCCGCCCGCGACCCCAAGGGTCAGCTCCAGGCATTCCGCACCTCACCGTCCCTGAGGATCGCGGTCACCGTCGACATGATCGCCACCGGCACCGACGTCAAACCCCTCGAATGCGTGTTCTTCATGCGCGACGTCCGCTCCGCGCAGTACTTCGAGCAGATGAAGGGCCGCGGCGCGCGCACCATCGCGCCGGCCGACTTCCAGTCGGTCACCCCCGACGCGACCGCGAAGACGAGGTTCGTCATCGTCGACGCCGTCGGCGTGACCGAGCACGACTTCGTCGAGCCACCGCTGAACCGTGACAAGGACGTCTCCCTCAAGAAGCTCCTCGACAAGGCGGCGACCCTCTCGCTGACCGAGGACGAGACCGCAACCCTCGCATCGCGGCTGGCCAAGCTCGAGCTCGAGCTCACCCCGCAGGAGCGCGGCGAGCTCGACGGCGTCGCCGGTATGCCGGTGCGAGACATCGTCCGCGGCCTCGTCGACGCCGTCGACCCCGACACCCAAGCCAAGGCGACCCATGGCGCGCCCGACCCGACCGCCGCCGTTCAGGACCTGCTTGACGCCGCGACCAAGCCGCTCGCCGCCAACCCTGAGCTGCGCGGCCGCATCCTCGAGTTGCGCGCCACGCACGACCGGGTCATCGACGAGGTCAACCAGGACGTCCTGCTCGACGCACACGGCGTCGTCGACACCAGCCGCGCAATATCCGTCGTCGAGTCCTGGGCGGCCTACCTGATCGAGCACCGCGACGAGATCACCGCGATCCAGATCCTCACCGAGGCCAGGGAACGCCGCGTCGGGTTCGCCGACATCCAGGAGCTCGCCGACCGGATCTCCCGGCCGCCCTACAATTGGACCCCTGACCTGATCTGGGACGCGTATGCCGCCGTCGATGTCGACCGGGTCCGACGAAGCGATCGCCACACACTCACCGACCTTGTGTCGCTGCTGCGCTATACGGTCGGGGTCGATCAGGAGCTGGTGCCCTACGTCGACCTGGTGCGTGAGCGGTATGCCGCGTGGCTCGCCCAGCAGGAGCAAGCCGGGACGTCGTTCAGTCCCCTCGAAAGGTGGTGGCTCGACCGAATGGTCGAAGTAATCGGCGCATCCGCGGGGATCACCGCCCACGACCTCGACGAAGCCCCCTTCACCGAGAAAGGCGGCGTCGACGGCGCCCTCCGCGACCTCGGCGACCGCACCGGCGACCTCCTCGCTCAACTCAACACGGAGCTCACGGCGTGAGTGTTCTGCCTCTGGGATGGGCCGAATTGCCGCTCAGCGAACTCGCCGAGGTCCGCTTGGGACGCCAGCGCGCGCCCATGAACCACTCCGGCGATCAGATGCGGCCGTATCTCCGCGCAGCCAATGTCGGATGGGACGGGCTCCAACTCGACGACGTCAAGTCAATGAACTTTACGGACCATGAGATGGCCACCTACCGACTCGCACCGGGTGACCTGCTCCTGAGCGAGGCATCAGGGAGTGCCGGTGAGGTTGGCAAACCGGCCTTGTGGAATGGCGAAGTCGATGACTGTGCCTTTCAGAACACCCTGCTTCGCGTCCGGGCGCACGGGATGGAACCAAGGTTTCTCCTGCACTACTTCGGATTTGTCGCACTCACCGGGCGCTTCGTCGAGCACTCACGGGGGGTGGGTATCCACCACTTGGGCAGAGCGCGCCTCGCGAGCTGGCCCACGCCGAAGCCGCCCGCAGATGAGCAGCGGCGGATCGTCGACATCCTCGAAGGCCACCTCTCCCGCCTCGACGCCGGGGGTCGTTACCTCAGTGATGGCCTTCAGCGCACGAGACGCTGGGCTGCAGGCGTGGCGGATCTGCTGCTGTGGGAGCCCGGATGGCCGACACATCGGCTGGGCACACTTCTCAGGGAGCCCATGCGCAACGGCCGTTCGGATCGCGTCGTGACCGGGTCTAGCTCGGGCATCCGAACGTTGACGTTGACGGCTGTGACCCGGAACGAGTTCTGTAGCGCGAACACGAAGTTAACGACCACAGGCGCGGAGGTCGCTCGTGAATTGTGGCTCGAGCCCGGCGATATTTTTGTCCAACGGGCCAACACGCCTGAGCTGGTTGGGACGGCGGCGCTTTTCAATGGACCAAAGAACTGGGCTATCTTTCCCGATCTTCTGATTCGTCTACGTGCGGACGAAGACCTAATTCACAGTAGGTTCTTGGTGGCCGCCCTACGGTCGGAGCGGTCACACCGCTCGCTGCGCGCCAAGGCCAAGGGCTTGGCGGGATCTATGCCCAAGGTCGACCAGACTACTGTGGCTGCCATTGACATACCGTTACCTCCCCTGAGCCATCAACGGACGATCATCGAGGAACTGGAGAAGACCTACTTCGCCAGCACAGCATTGGCGACGAGCCTTCGATCGCAGGAACAACGAAGTAACTCACTTCGGCGGGCGCTGCTGCAAGCGGCCTTCTCGGGGAAATTGACTGGGCGGCATACGGACATTGAAGTGATCGAGGAGTTAGCGGGTGTCTGACCTCAAGCCGATGGCAAAGCTCACGTTCGGGCTCCTCACCGAGGCGTGGAAGGGCGAGGCCGCCGATTTCACGCCACTGCTTGCTCAACAGCTCGACGCTCTCGGCGAGGCGATCGGTATCGACCTCACCTCCCTGGGTGCGTCCGAGGTGGCAACGACCGGTGGCCGCCGCATCGACATCGTGGCTCAGGTGGAGGACGGCTCGGAGTTCGTCATCGAGAACCAGTACGGCCGGGCGGACCACGACCATCTGACGCGGGGCCTGGCGTATGCCGTCGCACGGCGTGCTCGCGGCCTTGTGGTGGTGGCCGAGGAGCACCGCGATGAGTTCCGTGCCGTGGCGCAGTACCTCAACGACTTGGCCGAGCTCGACAGCGAACGCGGCATCGCCCTCTGGCTCGTAGAGGCGCGGGCTGTCCGGATCGAGGGCAGCCCGTGGGCGCCGCTGTTCACGGCCGTCGTCGAACCCAATCAGTTCACGGCAACGGTGGAGAAGGTCAAGCAGGCGGAGTCGGTCGGCACGCTGGATGAGTTCTTCGGACAGTTCTCCAACGGCGATCTCCGCCAGGCGGCTACCACCATGATCGACCATTGGGTCACCGCAGGATATCGGCGTCGTCTCGGACCCAACCACGTGGTGCTCGAGGCGGCCGGGCCCTCGGTGGGCGGCATCCGGACCGTGGTGGCGATCTTCAACGACGGGCGCGTACTCGTCCCCTTCAGCTCGTATGCCGGCACCAACAGCGGCATCCCGATCGCGCCACTGATCACCTCGGACTTCCGCGCTGCCGCGGACCAGCTCTTCGGGTTATCCGGCACGGAAAAGCAAGCTCGCACCGCGCCTGGATGGCTGACGCCTGAACGGGTAGAACCGTTGATGGCGTTCTGTCTCCGCGTGGCGGGCGCCTACGGCGACGCGTTGGCGATTTCACCAGTTGCACAGGCCCTGTGATGGAGGACGTCACACAAGCCCAGATCGAGTGGGCACTGACGTACGACGGTTACCGCCGGCTCGCCTCCTCGCCCGAGAAGCTGGAGAAGGTGCTGCGTAGCGCCCGCAATTCGTACGTCAGCCGTTCTGCGGTTCCTGACTGGTGTGGGGTCGACTTCCTGCGGGGATGGGCGTTCTACCTCGTGCGCGCCGACTACCAACGGCGAGGCGGAACGCTGTCGGAGGAGTGGCGAGCAGTCCTGCACGCCTTACGTGTTCACCCCAACGCATCGGAGGGTGATCGACCACCACGCCCGGGGTTCCGACCCATCGGAGTCCACACCGAGACTGTTCTACCGACGGCATTCAGTACCGAACCCAAGCGTCACAGAGACGAAGACTTCCTTCTCGCAAAGCAGGCACGTCTGTGGGAAGCGCACGTCGCGCCGGTCAACGCACTCGTCGATGAGATTCGTGCCGAGACGAACAGCTTCGTGCCGTACGTGGATCCCGACTCTGGTGGAGCCTTGGCGCGCGTGTTATTCGTGCTGGAGTCGCCGGCACGGCCGGCCGCTCTCGGCTCGGGCATGTTGTCAGCCGACAATGACGACGAGACAGCCAAGAACGTCTGGCGGGCTTACCAGGACAGCGGGATGCCAAGGACCCATGGGCTTCCCTGGAACGCGGTTCCCTGGTTTGTCGGCAACGAAGAGAGGAATGCAACGGTCACCGCTGTCCATGTTGAACGGGGACGCCGCTACCTCATTCAGCTCCTAGACCGCGCTCCGACCATCCGCGTCGTTTTGGCCATGGGCAAACCGGCGCAGAAGTCCGTTTCAGGTGCGGCCATGGAACTTGGCGCCCGCGACATCCGAATCATCAACACTTGGCATCCCAGTCCGATCCCGGCCGCGGCAAGCCGTGGCCAGTCGTTGCGTGATATCAACGCGGCGTTCGCGCGTGCGTTAGCGATCGTAGAAGGGCGTGGTGCAAATGACTAATCGAGAGCAGGTGCTGGCGACGTTGGCCATGGCGACCCTTCCACTGGATGACGACGAGGTGTCCCGTCGAACGGGGATCCGTCCACGTCAGACGATCAACCAGATCTGCAACCGGCTGAGCACGGAGGGGATGGTCCTCAGAGTCGCAGGACCGGACGGCAAGATCGTCAACTCACTCGCCGCCCGTCCAGGAGGCGCCGACCTGGTCTCTACAGAATTGTCCGGCACGGAGTTGACAGCGGGGAGCTCGCACGAGCAACAAGCGGCGGAATCTTTAATGTTGGTCGTTCTGAGCGACGCGTTAGGGGTGTCCCTCGCCCCTCGGCGTATCAGGCACTCCGGTGGCGCCCGAGTCGAGGTTGATGGCGCCGACACCAACCTGACCGTCTTGGTCGAATGTTGGGCCCACCAAGGCCCTGCCAAGGTCGCCCAGAAGTACAAGCTGGTGAATGACGCCACCAAGCTGCACTGGATCGCCGGGACCATAGCGCCGGCGCCCGAGCGGCTGATCTTGTGTGTCAGTGACGAAGCAGCTGTCCGCCACCTGCGTGGAAAGTCGTGGCAAGGTCAAGCAATCGCGAGTCTCGGTATCGAGATCCATGTCGTAGAGCTGCCGCCGGAGATCGTGGCGTCAATCTCCGAAGCGCAGAAGCGGCAGTTTCGATGAGCGGGATGCGAGCCGATGACTGACGCCCGAAGGCTCGTCGACAAGCTGTGGTCGTACTGCGACGTCCTGCGCGACGACGGCGTCGGCGTCATCGAGTACACCGAGCAGCTGACCTACCTGCTGTTCCTCAAGATGGCTCACGAGCGGGCCACCCGGAAGATGGCCGCCGAGCAGATCGTGCCGACCGAGTACTCCTGGCAGCGTCTGCTCGATGCCCAGGGCGACCAGCTCGAGCTGACCTACACCCGCATCCTCGTCGGGCTGGCGCGCGAGCCCGGCGTGATCGGCACAATCTTCCGCAAGGCGCAGAACCGGATCCAGGACCCGGCCAAGCTCAAACGGCTGATCGTCGATCTGATCGACAAGGAGAACTGGTCGCAGTCCGGCACCGACATCAAGGGCGACGCCTACGAGGAGCTGCTGTCCAAGGGCGCCTCGGACAAGGGCTCCGGCGCCGGCCAGTACTTCACCCCGCGGCCGCTGATCCAGGCGATCGTCGACGTGATCCGCCCGACCGTCGCTGACACCGTCGTCGACCCGGCCTGCGGCACCGGCGGCTTCCTCCTCGTCGCGCACGACCACGCCTCCCGAGGCGCCGAGTCGATGAACCCGACCCAGCGCGACAAGCTGCGGGACGGCTTGGTTTGCGGCTACGAGCTCGTCGACGGCACTGCCCGCCTCGCCGCGATGAACCTGCTCCTGCACGGCATGGGTACCGCGAACGGCGACTCGCTGATCGAGGTCCGCGACTCCCTCATCGCCGACCCGGGCGAGCGGTGGTCGGTGGTCCTGTCGAACCCGCCGTTCGGACGCAAGTCCTCGGTGACCATGGTCGGCGCCGACGGCAGAGAGGTTCGCGAGGACCGAGAGATCGAGCGGCAGGACTTCGCCGCGACGACGAGCAACAAGCAGCTCAACTTCGTCCAGCACATCGCGACGATCCTCGACACGAACGGCCGCGCGGCGGTCGTCCTGCCCGACAACGTCCTGTTCGAGGGCGGCGCCGGCGAGACCATCCGTCGCAAGCTGCTGACCGACTTCGACCTGCACACCATGCTGCGGCTGCCGACCGGCATCTTCTACGCCCAGGGCGTCAAGGCCAACGTCCTCTTCTTCGACAAGAAGGTCGCCCGCCCCGGCCAACCGTGGACCGAGCGGCTCTGGGTCTACGACCTGCGGACCAACATGCACTTCACCCTCAAGCAGAACCCCCTGCGGCGCGCCGACCTCGACGACTTCGTCGCGGCATACAAATCCGGTATGCCGCGTGGCGAACGGGTGGAGAGCGAGCGGTACCGCTCGTTCGGCTTCGACGAGATCGTCGCCCGCGACAAGGCCAACCTCGACATCACGTGGCTCAAGGACGACTCCCTCGAGGACCTCGACAACCTTCCCTCACCCGACGTCATCGCCCGCGAGATCGTCGAAGACCTGACGGCAGCCTTAGCTGAGTTTGAAGCCGTCGCCTCCGCGCTCGAAGCTCGCCTCATCGAGCAACCCTGAAATGGAGGGTTCCCCCTCAGCTCCGACGCCACGTGTTCTCGAGGCGTGGGTGTTCGTCACTGGCATCCGACCCTGTAATCCGACAACTGATCTGCGACACATGCTCGCACCCGATGTGCGTCAGTGAGACGCCCGGACATGCCGATGAGCGGTCGTCGAGTCGAATCGGTACAACAGCCACAAGTAGCCGGGTCAGCGCGTGCGCGGCGCGAGCGTCGCGGGGACCGTCGGGGGTCGCCGCGAGCTGCTCGGCGGTCAGGGACCTCAGAGTGAGAGTTGCACCCGCCCCGGCACCGAGACACCCTAGAGAATCTCGAACGCTTGTTCGAGCGCACCGCTGCGGCTCGGCGTCGCTACGGGCCCGGGCGCTTCGTTACTTCTTCTTATTCAGGCCCCCAGCGTGTGGGATGATTTCAAGGCGGGCGAGTTACACGGATGTAAGTCGTCCACATCGGTTCCATGTCAAGGTGAAGAAGGGGGGTAGAGCCCAGATGTCCAAGTCATCCGGTCAGAAGATCGGGCGCAGCGCGGGGACCGGCCGATTCATGTCGGTCAAGGCCGCGAAGCAGCACCCGAAGACGGCGGTGGTCGAGACCATCAAGCCGGCCAAGAAGAAGTAGTTCTGCAGCAGCGCGCGCCGGGGCAAATCGCAGTTGCCCCGGCGCGTCGCCGCAAGAGGACCGTACCCCAGGTACCTACGGAGCCGTAGGTAAGGGTGCTTTCGTGTCGCCCTATGCGGTTGCCAAGCGGTCTGGGAGCGGACTCGAACGAGTACGGACGGTGCTTAGTCGTTGTCAGGAGTCGCGCTCGCCGCATCCGGGCGCGTCGATAGGGCTGGCCATGGTGTTGCGTTCTTTGCCGCGGTAATCAGTCCGAGAAATCATAGGGCGGGCTCAGCCAGGTAGCGCCGCTCACGGACACACCCGGAACTCCCGTATACCAATGCCATCCTGATGTCGGCCAGGCCTGCTGCCCAAAGCTTTTTAACGACCAAGCGGCGCGGATTGCGCGGGCGATCCAGTCGGGACCGAGAAGGATGGCTGGCCATCAGTCTTCTGAGTTGGCGACCCAGATAGCCACGATCTCCGAACCGGGGAGCACCACGTCATGGTCCATGATCTCTGAGTCGCTCGGCCGCTTTCTCCGGATTAGTAGCCGAATGGTGGGGTGCCTCACCACGATAGGTGGTAAGAGACGGATCGCGGGCGTAGCACCGTCATCCGTAACTTCATAACTGCCTAGGTACCCGGAGAAGCGTTCACCGCTCTTGACATCGACCGTGATGGTTGCTGCGGGCTGACCACCAAGGACTGAAACCCAGAGCGACGTCTCCGAGTCGTAGAACGAGCTGTCGTTGGATCGACGCCTTCGAACGGCTCTGACCGTCAGGGCAGCCAGTACAGCCAAGAAGGCACCGGTGCCAACGATCACCCAGACAGACAGGACAAAGGTCAGCGCGTCGTCGCCCAAAGCCGGAGCGGTGAGCGCACGCGGGCTTGCTAGAGAAGTGACCCAGTTGCGCTGGACGTAGAGATAGGCCACGACCGCGACGCCAACGCTGAGCGCGCTGGCAACGACAACCTCGAACGTCTCGCTCAGCGTCGTTCGCGCAGTCCGAGGTGTACCCTCCAACCGCCAATAGAGCCAACCTGGGATCAAGCACAGCGCGACCAACAGCGCCGAGGGACCAGCCAGCATCACTTCTTATCGCTGCTTGGCGGCTTTGGCTTCGGCCGCTGCTTAGGACCTGTCGGCTGAGAGATGGTCACGTGGCCAGCCTTGTTCTGACTGCCCTTTTCGCTAAATCGACCCGTCGAAGATTCCCTTGAAGCACCGGATTGCTTCTTGCCCGATCCACCGGACGGCCTCTTGCTGGAAGCGCCGGATGACTTCTTGCCCGAAGCGCCAGATGACTTCTTGCCCTTTTCAGCTCCTGCCATGACGGAAAGCCTAGACCTGACGGCCGACAGCTCCTCGGGGGTGAGCGTTCAGCGCCTTCGCTGCCGCTCGACCACCCACCACAGCACCAGGCAGGTGCCGAACCTCGCCATCGCGCCGGCCCAGAACTCCAAGCTCACTTGTGACCGCCGGTCTCCCGGTCCCACATCGCGTCGCCGCCACATGGCCTGGCGCTCGGCCACTCGGCGGTGAATCCTCTGACGTGTGGTTTGAAGAGTGGTTCGGTGAGGACAGTGCCGAGCGGCGATGCCCTCACCGAGCGCGCCGGCAACGGCTCCAGAGAACGGTCCGATGGGGGAGTCAACTTGCCCGTGGAAGACAAGTCCAGTGTCGAAGTGTCGGACACGTACGAGCGTCTCGCCGCGAAGGACCCATCCACCTTGTCGCCGCCGGCACGTCTGTTCGTTGCAGTGGGAGACCTGAGAGCCGACGTCAACAACGGTGGTTTCAATCAGTACTTCGTCAACTCGGCGGGGGACCTCGTCCTAGACGTTCTGCAAGCGGCCGCCATCCTTAAGGCCCATCACCTGCGGAGCCTGGTCGAACAGGCATTACACATCCTCGATGTTGATGACCCATCCGACCGGTCAGCACGGCAGGTCCGGCTGGACGACATCACCGACGACGTCTTCGACCACCTAGACGATGCCTACTACGCGCTCGAGGAAAGCACGAAACTGGACGAGTTGATGGCCCGCCTCTTGACCCTGCGCCAAGACCCAACTTCTATGTGAACCCGCGCCCTGCCACATCAAGGCGTTGATCTTCGGGCAGGCCAGCTTAAGCTCGGGCCGAAGCCCCGGTCATGGGCGGCCTCGCTCGCCCGACTTTGCCGCTGTCGGGACGGACGGGACCACGCCGTTCTCACAGTCTGGAAGCGGCGCCGCCGTGGACGCCGTCGTCCCGATAGCGTTGGCAGCACGCATGACTCAACACGGTGGCCGCAAGAGGCAATCGCTCCGACTCTCTCTCTTCACAACGGGGTCGCGACTCACTATGCTCTCCTTGGTTGCACCGCACACTCAGGCGGGAGTGGAGTTATGGAACCGGGCGTCGCGAAGATCTTCTACGAGGAGTCGTTGGCCGAGCGCCGTGCCTTGGACGGGGTGCGGGACAAGTACCGATCCAACTCGGTGGCCATCCTCGCGTTGGGCACAGGTGTAACCACTCTGGCTGGCTTCGCAAATTCAGCCCGTAGCATTTGGTGGTGGGCAACGGTCATCGCCTACGTGATTTCAGTTCTAGCAGTGATGTACATCTACTGGCCACATGGATGGAACCGAAACTCGGTTAATGACCTGACCAAACCTCAAAACACCACTCTCACTGAGGCCCAAGTCCAAGAAGAAATGGGCAAAGGTCACCAAAGCGCTTTTGACATTAACTTGAGATGCATTAATAGACTTGCGAACGGCTACAGAACAGCCATGGCGTTTGTTGCCCTTGTGGTTGTCTTCTCAATGTTTGCCATGTCGGTGCAGTCACCGGAGAAGCCCGCTCAAGAAGTGAATGTTCACATGAAGGGTAATTGAGACGATGGACGAAAAGAGATCTCGTACTGCCGACCATGAAGGTCATGTTGGCCCCGGAAAGAAGGTTCCTGAGCGACGGGGCGATCAACCTTACGATGAAGAGCGCAAGCCAGGTGTAGGCGCCGGCCAAGAAGTCGACGAAGACGCGAATGATCACGAAGACCAGTAATTCTGACCTACTCCCCCGTGTAGGTGATGTCGGGGCGGGACACCCGCTCATGCCGCTGCGGGTGCGGTCGCCCCGACCCTGACGCTGCGGGTGCGGTCGCCCGACCTCGCCACTGTCGGAGCGGGACGCCCGACTATGCCGCTGCCAAGGTCGAATGGCTCATCAAGTAAGCGGTGACGTGAACCATTCCGAAGCGACGTACAGGCCAGCAGCCCTCAGCAAGTCACGCTTCGCGGTGTCGTGAGGACCTGAGACGACTACGAGTTTCACAGCGCCGGGCTGCCCAGCCCACTCACACGCAACAGTCCGAAGGGCGGCTCCCGAGGTCTTCCAAAGATCAGGCGAAGCGACCGCGAAGTCGTCGATTAGTGACGTCGCTCCCCCCGGGTCGTAGACCGGCGGCGCCAGTCCAGTGGTAGCTATTACGAAGCCATCGACAACGCCGCTGCTGTTCTCATGCACGAACGCGCCGACGTTCGCATCAGCAACCAGCCCCGCAACCCAGGGCCGATGTAGCTCCGTCGCGTTAGCCGCGGGCCGGTGGAAGGTTGGCGCAAACGGCTCGTACGCGTGGCTCTTTAAGTCGGCGAGCTCGAGCAGTCGCTGCACGTCCGCGGGCGTCGCGTCTCGGACCGTCACTGTCGAAACCTACTGTCGCCGAACGCTCCCACATGCCGCAGATGGACCTTCACGTTCGTCCTCGTGGTCGGTTGTCCGGTGTCTAGTCCTTGTCTTGGGGGGATGTGAGATGCCGTAGGTAGCTGTCGGGTCGGTCAAGGAACCGGCGGTGATGGTCGACCAGCGCGAGGTCGTTCCACCTGGCTCGGTGGTAGCCGTCGCTATCCAGCTCGAGGATGGTGGCCCCGGGCAGGCTGGCCACGATCGGTGAGTGCGTAGCGAGCAGGACCTGTGTCCCTGCGCGGTCCCGCAACGCACCCAGTTCGCCGAGCAGCGCCAGCTGCGAGCTGAACGACAGGCCAGCCTCCGGTTCGTCCATGACGAACAGACCACGGCCACCGAACCGGGTGGTGGCCAGCATCGTCACGAACGACTGGCCGTGACTCAGCGGATGAAAGTGCGGGTCCAGGGTGTGCAAGCTGTCCTTGCGGGTGGTGTCGAGGTAAGTGAACAGCCCGTGCATGGTTTCCGCCCGCAGGAAGTACCCCCATCGGCTGGCGCCCGCGCCTCGGTGCAGGGTCAACGCCTCATGCAGCCCGGACTCGCTGGCCATGGTCCGATGCTGAGCCCCGGTCGACCCGCCCTCGGCGTTCAGCCCGTAGGCCATCGCTACCGCCTCGACGAGCGTCGACTTCCCCGTCCCGTTCTCACCAACCAGGATCGTCGCCGGGCCCAGGTCAAGCCCCTCGCGTAGGAGCTGCGCCACGGGGGGCAACGATCCCGGCCACTGCCCGTCGTCCGCGACATCGTCATGAGCGCGCTGAACCCGCCGGATCGGCAATGGGTCTGTCAACCACTGATCGTCGGCCATCAACCGAGACGCTACCTACTCACACCGTCACCGGACGGCACCGACCGCGCACCCCATCGCTGCGGCCGCCCGGCCATGCCCGCGATGAGACCGCCTGCTTGAGCGATGTCCCCGAGCGCACCGGTTTCGCCGGGGGATTCGGATCACCCGACCACGCGGTGCACAGATCACGACCCAGTATTGGGGTCCCGGCCGGCCAGGGGCAGCAGTCCCAGCCCTTCGACGTCGACGCACACGTAGAGCACGTAGCGTCGCCCCCGAGACTCAGACTCCGCCCAGCTGATCACGTCGGCAACATCTGCCCCAACGATCTCGTACTCGAACGAAGCGCGCGGACGGTCATAGAGTAGACGCGGTACCGGGGCTCCACGGGAGCAGGCTGAGGGGAGCTTGATGGATTCAATGAGGCTCAGTACGCCCGCCTGTGTCGTCGACGACTTGGACCCCACGTCCCCGCCGGAGGCCTCCCAGCCCCCAATCTGCGCCTCCCAACGCCATCCGGATCTGCTCGTCAACGGCGCCTGAATGTTGTCCCTTTTCGTCGTAGTTGGTTCTAGTCCACGTCGCAACACGGTCGGTTTCGGAGGCTAGCAGCGGAGCGAAGAGCTGCGCTGGTTTGCGGTTGTTCAGGACCGGTCGTGGTCGGTTGTTCAGTTCCTTCTCAACGAGGATGAGGTGCTGAGGCGTGGCTGCGAGGTCGGTGCCTTTGGGAAAGTAGTCACGGACAGCCCGTCGGTGTTCCTATTGCTGCCGCGCCAGGGCGAGTGGGAGTTGCGTCTTTCAAACTTCATGAGTACCGTCAGATCACTCTTCAACGCAAAGACACTTTCTCTGGTGAGTCGTTTGAAATGCGCGCTGAGACGCCGAGAGCGCCAGACGCCTGATTTCGTTTTGATTGAGAGTGATTCAGATGCCCTTTTCTTCTTGGTCAAGCAATTATCGTGGGGCTCTGACACAGTCGGTTAGGTATGAATCAGTCGGTTTGACTCTTGACCCGCCACTTTCCCGCACAGCGGCTGTACTTCCCGATCAAGCAGACGAGGCGTTCCGAAACGCCGACGCAGTTTGGTACGACGCCCCCGCGGACAGCGTTCTAGCCTTAGCGACGGTCCATAGGACTGGATCTGCAAACCCTAATGGCTCGATCGATCCACTCCTAGAATCAAGGCTTGTATACGCGGTTATATGGGAGGATCTCGAGTGCCGGAGCTCGGGTGGTCCAGCCCTGCCCAACCGCCCGACGACTCCGCCACCTCCAAGTGTCTGCACGGCCGTTACCCTGGTGGACGCATTGTCAGGAAAGGGTGTCTTCAGCTTCATCAGCACTAACCCCTAGGAACTGAGCCGAACTGCGATGAGCTCGAAACGCGGGCATCCTGCTTCACATCCTCAGCTTCGGGCTAGCCAGGGTCCAGGGTGCCTATGTCGCACGAGCCGACGGCCCGGAGGCGCCGACCGACTGGCCCAAGTCGCTGAGCCCTACTTGCCCGACATACGCGGGGAACGAATCTGCGCCACTCTGCCGCTGTCGGGGCGGGACGTCCGACTTTGCCGCATCCGTGGGTTAGTCCGCCTCGATCGTCAGCCCGTCCCGCTCGGTTCTCCCATGAGCTGCCGCGCTGACCCGTGACCGTCTGACCTCCGAACGAACGTCAGGATCGGCATTGCTCGACCAGCAAGAGAGTGCGCCGTGCTGCACATCTCGGCCAGCGCAGCATCAGCGCTGGAGTGTGTGACCCCGGGGGCGGCGGTTGTCGCGCCGGTCGAGCCGGGCCGGGCCGACACTGCCGGGGTCACCCCGTTTGGGGGTGACCCCGGCGTTGGCGAGCGGGTCAGTGCTTGAAGGCGTCCTTGACCTTCTCGCCGGCGTTCTTCACGTCGGCTCCGGTCTGGTCCGCCTTGCCTTCGGTTTCGAGCCGGTCGTTGTCCGTGCTCTTGCCGGCGGCTTCCTTGGCCTTGCCCTTGGCGTCCTGGCCGGCGTTCTTGGCCTTGTCAACGATTCCCACGCTGTCCTCCTTCGCTTCCCGGCACGAGGTGCGCCGGTGTTCCTGCACCTCGGGGGCAGGACGCTCCCGGGCGGTCCGAATCATGCCTTCCGCCGCTTCAGGGCGGCAGGGCGGCCCGGTGTTCAGTAGTAGTGCTTGCGCCCACCGACCGCCCGCCCGGCCATTCCCAGGAC
>JAABUK010005900.1_pt1 | contig 18648 bp, 12 predicted proteins | sample 5559141 | NCBI WGS metagenome assembly JAABUK01 (sample SAMN10711869, study PRJNA513367) | rock metagenome | isolation source: Antarctica rocks | place: Antarctica: Victoria Land, Pudding Butte nord | collected 2016-01-03 | reverse complement strand
TGAATGAGTGTATGGAGTGTATGGAGGAAGCTAGCTACGAGAACTCTGCAGAAGCTAAATAGGCCTGTGCTGAGTAAGCCGCCAAGGAGGACCTACAACACATTGCAGGGTCAAACCGCTGCCTCAGGCATCCGAACAGTCTCGACTAGGGTTCCAATGGATCGACTAGACTGCTCTTTCATTCGGGCGGCCGCTGGCAGCAGCGGCATCGCGTGAACGATTACAGGGATCTATTTGGAAAAGTAGTGCACTTCGCAATCACTGCGATCCATCTCTGATCTACCTCCTAGGCGAAGACTGCGATCAAAGAGACATTATCTTATGTAATCGTTGCGCTTGGAGTTTGGACTGCAAATCATACCTTGTCCGCTGGGCGACAGTCTGCGGATTGGATCCCGGATCCCTAAGGCTGGATCCTTCAACGTCACGCTTTTGCGCTTCCACGCTGTGGGGAGGTCTTTGTAGCAGATCCAATGGCTCATCATGAACTCATTGACGAGGCATTTGGCGAGAATGTGGAACTAGCGAACAAAGTTCACAAGGCCTTGGGTACGCCTGCGACCAGGCCCTCTGCGTTTGACGCTGATGCTTGCAGATAGGAGACCACGACACCGATGCCCCCCTCTATCTTGAGATCGCGAAGTATGTCCGTGGACTGCGAAAGAGAGTGACACCCAGCGAGTCCAGCGGGCTTGCAGCCTCTAGGCCATCGATTAAAAAGCGAAAGCTCGAGAATGGGGCTGGGTCATCAGCCGGAGGAGAAGCGTTGCCCAATTATACAGTGAAGCTCCTGTTCGAGGCGAGAGATCTCTCCTTCTCGATACCAATACGCAAGAAGCTGCACCTCGAAATTGCGCAAGCTACCTCGCCTACATCCGGCCATTCGGTACCAGTCTATCAAGCTCGAGTGCGAAACCCGGCATCAGAAGAGTTAGAATACAAGGTGGGCATGCAATCATTTAGTATACCGAGATCTTCTCCATACTTCTTGCAGTAAGGTATACTGATATCTCAACAACAGAATACGCCCTCCGGCTACCAGTTCCCGAAAAGGCCCAAAAGCAATACAATTTCGTTCTTCTACCTGAGGCTGCACTTGGTATAGGCGACAAGTCTGCCTATGGGAATGAATCCGAGGAGACTCTGGTCTGGACAGTCAGTGATGGCCCGCAGAAGATCATCACATTCAGCGGTGAGAATTTGGAAACGGCCACGCAAATAGAGGATGGTGAGCTCATTGAGCAGACTCTGAACAAGTGCTTGGAAAAAACCTCAGCGGGCAAGCTCATCAAACCTGACGATGCTGAGTTTGCAAGTGCAACGCCCGAAGCACATAGGAAGGGCGAGAAGGCGTATCACGTCAAAGCATTCAGAGGCAGCAAAGACGGTAAGGATCAATCTTCTCACAGTTCAGAAATACTGCTAAAGAAGAAAAGGCTATTTATTTTTTCTCACTACTGGCATCTTCTTCGGCTTCAAGAAACCACTGGCGTTCTTCCCGTTCAAAGTCGTCAACTCAATATCATACACGTCTGTCTTACAACGGACATTCAACCTGAACATCGCTGTGCAACTGCCAGATCAAGAAGATGTCAAAGAACAGGAGTTCTCCATGATCGACCAAGCTGACTTTGCCGGGATCGATACCTACATCAAGCGTCACGGGCTTCAAGATGCGAGTCTCGCGGAGAGTAGGAAGGCCAAGAAGCTGAATCTCAACGGCACCAAGCGAGAAGGTGACGAAAGTGGTGCTGATGAAGGAGAGGAGCAAAGCGAGTTGCAGAAGGCGCAGAAGGATATAGAAGATGCAGAGGACGAAGAAGAGGAAGACTACGATCCCGGGTGTGAAGGTCTAAGTGACGGGAGTGGGGAGAGTAGCGAGGAAGAGGAGTATGAAGATGGGGATGCTGCTGGGAATGATGGGAACTTGGTGGCCGAGGAGCTAGGAAGTGAGGCCGAGGAGGTCGTACCCGATCATAACGATGAAGAGCAGCTATGAGAGATCTGGTGGACGATTTTGATGTCGTGCTCGCGCATAAGCCAAATTGCAGTCCAGATTGGAATGAACGATCGTGTATGCAAGAAAGGGTGTTCTTGCAGATCTGACATCCACATACATCCAGATAGAGTCGGGTCACCTAGATGGAATAGAAAGGGGGTACTCGTACAATTCAATTTGTTCAATTGGTAAGTTGTTGCGAATGACAAACTTAAACAAATTGCGTCATTTCACCTGCCCCTGAGAAGCGCACTTTTGAGTACTAATTGACACCCCGAAGATGCTTCTGCCTTTCATTCTTCATTCCCTTCTCTGCGCCCGGTGACAAGGGCAAGGGCAAGCTTGTCGACATCTTTGCTCAGCGCTCCACCCTCTGTTGCCGCGCCGCAGGAGGTAACAACGCCGGCCACACCATCGTTGTCGGCAAGGCCACTTATGAGTTCCATATTCTACCTTCCGGCCTGATCAACACGGCCTGCTCGGTCAATCTGATCGGTGCAGGGTGCGTTGTCCATGTTCCCTCGCTCTTCAAGGAGCTAGATGATCTGGAGACGAAGGGCTTGGTCGGCGCAAGAGAAAGAACATTGATCAGTGATCGTGCGCATGTGTGTTTCGATCTACATGTCGCCGTGGATGGGATTGTAGAGGAGGTATGGGGGAAGAAGGATGGTGGAAAGGTGAAGATAGGAACCACAAGCAAAGGCATCAGACCGTGCTATGCGGATAGGGTCGCGAGAAGAGGGGTGCCATTTTGGATGCTCGTTAGTCAGGAGAAAGAGGGCAAGCAACGGTGGGAAGGGAGGTAAAGGGATCTGGAAAGGGGCTACAGGAGTTTGTATGGCGACGAAGCGCTGGAGGGCTATGATTTGGAGGAGGAGGTCAAGAGGTTCAAGATTTGCTCCCCGCTTCAGACAGCCCAGTATCATGTTCGCCAACTCGACGCTACGAGGAATACCGCAAAACACTTTCCAAGTTTGTTGTTGCTCAGACACCGAGATCAGGGTCGCAACCGGCTACAAGCTAGACGGGGAGGAACTCGACACCTTTCCGGCGGACTTGGATCAGATGGAGCGTATGGAGATTGTTTACCATACGTTGGTAGAATTGTACATATATTGGTCAAAAAAGGTAAGACTGTCCCTCGACAGTCGTTTGAGATTCAGAAATATGCCAGGATTGAAGCATACAGGTATGCAGATCAAAAATCACCCGACCAGCGCGCCGACAAATTCAGCCTTACCACCTCCACTGCCCTCAAGCCCCGGCCACTGAACCAGAAACCGATCTACCAGCGGCAGCAGAATCTTACCGCTCAAGCTCAGCGTCCTGACACGTGCCCAGGACTCGATGAAGATCGTTCTCATCTGTCCCGAGTGCCGCCACTCTGATTCCTCATTCGATGTGCGCTTGCCATTCTTGTAGGACGATGATGAGGATGAGGGCCGATTGAGGCCAAAAAAGAGCAAAACAAGGGATGCCAAGACAACGCAAACGCCTGTCCCAGGACCGTTGGTGAGGACCAGGTCTGGGTATTTTGGTTTTCGCAATTCGGGCAACTGTTGCCGTCTGAATCGGAATTGATCAGAATGAGCCCCTTGGAGCACCGTGATACAATCCCATAGACACAATGACGCCGACCAGGGTGTCGACAGTAGACCTTGATGGACTCGACGAGCTCGCCGGACTGTCACGATGTCGTAGCTTTCACTTGGTATCTCCAGCGCCTGTCCCTCTCCTCCCATCTGCGCAAGCTCAGCTCTACGTCCAGCCATCTCCATCTCAAACTCCTCGGCCTTCAGTGCGGAAAATCCATCCCCGGAACTTACCACATAAGTCCGATGGCTGAAATTTGCTGGTAAGAGTGGTAAGCGGCGGAGCATGTTTAGCATTTCGGCGGTGTGACCACCACTGCCTAGGACGACGAGGAGATGCGTAAGATGTGTGCGTGACACTGGCGGCCGTTTGGGACTGAGGGAGGTTGATTTGAGGCGGAAGAGGATTGTCAGGAGGCGGGTTAAGGTGAGGATGGAGAGAGAAATAGTGATAGACAGAGAAATGAGGAGAAGTGGAGTTACGTAAGACGAGGACGGCTCTCTTGAAGATGAAGAACGCATTGTGTAGTTAATAGGAGAGGATTCCCAGAAACGAATGTTTCGAGCGGAGATCAAGATTCAGATTCGGATCCAGAATTGTCAAAGTTCTCATCGAGCCCTTAAGGCTTCCGATTGGAAAGCCATGGGTCTTCGACGGCTTTCACGAGAAATCGGCTCATACGATTTTATGATCACGGCACATTGCTGAAAACGTGCTCCAACTAATCAGGCAGCTGTTGTAGCATTGCATGCGTCTAGACAAGTGAATATTGACATTTATGTAGGATTGTTGCGTAGTTGAAGTTGCTAAGACTCTCCTGGGCCAGACATTGGAGATTTGAATGTTCCCTTCCAACTACGATATCCAGCGTTGAACTGCACATTCCAAGCGCACGAATTCACTTACTTCCTACGGCTCTTTGGTAGAGTGTTCTCATCCTAGGCTGCATGAGGATGTGATGCCACCTTCGCTGAGATCCAGAGGCCCTCTCTGCCATTACTGCAATCGCTGGTCGAGCAGTAAAAACAAAGGTGCTCGTCACTTTCGGTGCGAGAACTGTCTCGCCGAAAATTTTCTGGACGAGGTATATAGTACAACCCTTAGCATCCAAATCAAATGCTGACTCCTTGCCTCCAGGATGGTGAAATCGTGGATGTCCCTCCGGAAGAGACCTTATCTCCTCGGCAACTGGCACGCCCTTTTGCGAAACCGCTCCCAAATGACCAAGGCCTTGCGAACTTGGGCACTTTTTGCTCGACGTGCCTCAAAAACCAGCATCTACTGACTGAAACTCTCGCAAACTATCTTCCTTCCCTAGATGACCCGACCTACGATCAGTACGAGGCTTCCTATCCCGAGTTCCGACAAAACTTGGAAGAAAGATATCCTCCAGTCTGTACAAAATGCGAACCCGAAGTACGTCAGCGGATACAGCAAGCGGGGTATACAGCCAAGTCAGACCACTTGAGACGCATGATGGAACGTTCTAGGACGAGAAGAATCGCCAGCAGGTGGGGTTGGAGGAGTTTGGTGGTGTCTCTGGGTGCAATTCTCTTTTGGGCGAGCCTTACAGGACAGCTGGCATGGAACATCGTTGGTGCCTTGGAAGATTCGAAGAAGAGTACCCACCAGACCGGTACAGTTGTGGCTTCGAGCTCGATGCAGTGTGCTGCCCAAGTCTTCACAATATACAAGACAGACGCTGGATGTGGTAAAGCATCTGCTCCAATGGGCTTGCTTGCCATTGGACCTGGACTTCTATCCCTCTGGTGGAATCCGAAATGGCAGCACAAGCTGCAGGGCCGAGAAGGACGACTGATGGGACTCCAAGAATACTATCAGGTGAATACAGCTCTGCTACTAGCCAGATTTGGCTTCTGGGTCCTGGTCTGCAAATACACCACAGCGTCTTCCGACGATGTTGTGAGGAAGGTCGCTCATTGCATTGGGATGATCATGACGCTGATATTCACTATCTATACCTTGACGAGAGTGAAGATTGATACAACTCCAGTGGTATGCTGGCAAGATAGTCCAATACCATTGCTGTCTCAGCGGCAATACAACCCCCCCGTCAACCCTGGCATTACCCAACCTTCTTTCTCGTCGCGTGCCTCTCGAAGGGAGGCTTCAAACGCTCACTCGTTTCCAATCACAAGCCTGGCGCCCGGCCCAAGACCTCAGGTTTGGCAAGCGCCTACCCCCCCGCCAGATGAGGATCCAGATGCCATGGAATGGGAGCCATCACAAAATTTCCTACCAAACCCACGGCGGCCAAAAGTGACCGATCCTACTGGTCCATCACCCTTCCATGGCGCCTTGCCGGCAATTCCAACTAATCAATTGCTACATCCTCACCCACAGAGACAAGTTCCACCGAAGGAAGCCATAGGCCTTCCACCAGGCTTTTTTGACAAGAGAGATCGTCTAAAGAGCGATCCAGAGCCTGCAACCTTACCGCCAATGGCTCAACCTAAGTTCTTTTCTCGGGGAGACCGGGAGGCTGATACTGGGCTGGAGAGCATTTTTGACGCCGTCTTCTCGCTGCGCGACGTGCCCACCGTTCCGAATGTGGTGAACGCGCAAAAAACCCCATTAGTGCAGCAACATCGAGGTCCAGAGATGTTCGATCTCGCTCCTAGCACTTCAGATCAGGCACGGCACTCTTCAGTCGGATTGAATACTACGCATGCAACAAGGCTTGCTGTCTTCGTCACAAGCTTCGCCATATGTCATGCTGCTCGGAAGTCTCAGCTAAACGTCCCTCATTTAAACCTTGTAGTTCTCTGCATTGCTTGCTCGGTGTCGCTTTCCTTGGCGCTCTCACAAGGCAACAGATCCGCTATGATGGACTTCGGCGACCTCGTGTCGTCGGGCATAGTGATTCTCGGCGTAGCCGTTATTCTGTTCCAGAACTGGAGCCACGCTGGCACAGAAACCAATGGAAACGATGATCGCATGGGAATGGTTTTCTTGTTTATATCCAGTTCCTGGGAGCTCCCGCGACTCTTTGAGTGCGGTCCACGACGCTCATCAAAGAACAAGCTCCGTCATTATGCGAAAGCGAGCCCAATACGCGAAGAACAAACCCAGGTTCCAGCAGCTTCCGAGGCTGAGGTCCAGCCGCAGAGTCTATCATCAACTGGGGAGGTCTGGCAGCCATCCTCGCCCAAATTTCAGTCTTCAGTATCGCAAACTACGAGTTGGGGACCAGAGGGGCTCTCTCAGATTAATTCTGCGCCCTCCTTGCGAGCAGTAGAACAGAGACCATTCTACCGACTGCGAAGCGACAGCACGGACTCGGCTGCTTCTCAAAGCTCAACAACCACAACTGCTTCGACAATCACTGCCGGTTGGAAAACACCCAACTTTCGAACGCAGCATTCTGGTGGGGCTTCATGTCAAAGTCCTGGGTTTAATCTCCGAAGCTTAGCTTTGGATGATGGGGTGCCTACCCCAAGACGTCGGGAGCAATATCCTTTTGGAGTCAGGAGTGGGAGGAGGATCTGACAGAGATCAAGGCATTGTGATCTTTGCATTATTGGGTGAGAGAACTTGTAATTGCGTTGTGCTACCATGCCGTCTTATCTTCTCGGTCAAGGCAAGGCGTATGGAGGTAGATGAGGAAATCATCTTAAGGTGCATAGCGTAGACTTGGGTATATCATATTCGCTACGTCACGAGCATAGAACTACACAGCAGAATCGAGCCTTTCCGAAGTACACGTGTTCTCAGGCAGTTTCTCCTTATGTGAGCTTTTGCTTGATGAAGAATGACCGCAAATGCGACAGTTGCCAAGCGCAAGTGAGACCCAACACGCCCAATTGAACGAGAGTCCACCGGACGATTTTGGCGTTGGTAGCCTCGCTCTGGTCTCGAAACTCAGCTTCTCGTTCCTTTCGTTCATACGGTTAGCGGTTTTGCAGAGCTCAGCGTTAGGCGATCTGAACTTACACGCTGGAAGACCTGCTCTCGCCTGACATCCTGCAATCTGCCGTTCAAATCTTTGACTTTGCCCACAATGCTCTCCATCTTGTCTTTGTCATCACTCTCGATAAGACTAGTTGCCCCAATTGCAAGGTCGAGGTTCAACTTCACGCCTCCGATCACACCCTGCCCACCGCCGCTGAACCATCCTCCAACACTGATTGCAGCTGGCCCCGAAGGTGTAAAGCATATCCGATGTAGACCACTGTCCGCCGCTGTGAACATGAAACGTGACCACTTGGGCGATGACGTTGTTGTCTGCTTCACAACACGGTGATCACTGTCAAATGTCTCATCAACTGTGACGTGGATGGAAAGGTCAGAGGTTGGATTGAATGACTGAGTCTGGGTGTTGTAGGCTTCGGCTTTGTAAGACCCTTTTATAATCGTCAGTAAAATGGTTGGTCTCATTTATGGACAGGATATCAACGGAGATCGATTTCCCATACCAACCACTAAGGTGTCTTTTGGAAGCTCTTCATAGAAGCATTTTTGCGTTGTTCCATCCATGTAGAAATAGAGCGCTCTGACCGGCGGCAGGAGGGATCCGAACATGAGAATTGAGAGAAACCATGAGAGTCTTCTTGCTAACCCTGAAGGCGCCATGATGATTGTGTATCTCACTTCGTTGTTCAACCCTTCTTCCACATCCAAATTGTGATTAAGGGAGTAAAGTTGCGGCCGGGAAAACCTGCCCTTCTCGGTTGGTCTCGGCTAAGCTCGACTTTCATCGCAACTTTCAACAGTCAAACCGTTTGCTTGTCACTCTGCTCTGACCGAATACATTGTCGATCCATTTGAACATACTGCTGTATCATGTCATTTGGTGCGCCTGGAGGACGTGCTGTCAATATTAGACCAACACCGTATGTCCAATTATGAATATGCTGATGCAAACCACAGCAGGGCAGGTACCGATACTCAAGAACTGACCACAATTGAATCTAGGCCCGAACGAGGGTCTTTCCCGCTCGACCACGATGCGGAGTGCAAGCACCTTATTTCCTCTTACCTACGATGCCTGAAAAAACCCCGACCCTCCCAGGACAGCGGAAAGATCCAAGGGGGCATCAACGATGAAGAATGTCGACTCATCGCCAAGGACTATCTCCAATGCAGGATGGACAAGAATTTGATGGCAAAGGATGAGATGAAGAATCTGGGACTAGAGTTCGCATCACAGTACAACGGACAGAACGACCAGGAAACTGCGCAAGCAGAGCGTACAGGCGCCAGGAAAGCAAACTGGTGAACCCTAAGACGACTACACATTAACACTGGGACGGGTCGACCACTACATCCATGCGCCCATCATGGACATGAGCTTGCGGGTTCGTGACTCCGAGTATGCTTGATGGTCGAAATTTTGCATGCGGTCACGACGAAATCGCCCAGACAGCACGATTGATTGTGGAGCGGGCTTCGCGAATGAGAACATAGTGGCTATGGTAGAGATGAGGAAGATTGACTCTCGCCAGAGAAAATCTTCAAAACCTCCATCGTGCCCCATCACTCGTCCGCTTGCCAAACGCAAGCGAGGCCTATGCCTGACATCTTTGTCCGACCCCATCCGAAACCCGCTGTCGAACAGAACAAACGCTATTCTGCATCATTCAGTCAACGAACATGGACCAAGGTGCGGTGGCCACTGCCTGACCCAAGTGACGTGCGGAGCGCTTCTAAACGGCAGTACTATATTGTTTTAGAGCGTACCCTGGCCATAATCCCCGAACCCAATCGCAGAGTGGTTCAGACTTGCATGGACGCCACTCCAATGGGTGGATGCTCGTAACCCAAAGACACCAGGGGTTGAAAGGGATTTCTTATGGTGGATAAGGATAAGAAGATAAAGGCCTTATGAAGTTCAATTCTTCCTTTTCTTCGTTCTTTGTTATCTCCGTGAATTTCCTGTAATCTGTAGCACGATTTCGAACAAATTGTGAGACTGTAGCTTCTGCTCCTGTGATTTTAATGAATTTCTACTTATTCTTAGACCGAGCACTCAAGACGAAGAGCAAGAAGTGACCATCAGCAATGAAAGCAAGCCTGAGGATGCCTCAACCGATGTACCCGACACGTCTCGATCCTATTCATCCAGATGATCCACATTGTGGTCCCACGCGTTCGTTGTGCTTCGCATGCTCCCGCTTCATATCTGACTTAGCTGTTGATTCTGTCGAGCAGGCCTGCCTGTCCTTGATCTTTCAGGGTGAAATTATCGACTCCTAACAGTACTACACATCGCTTGAAATGGCCTTCGCATCAGATCGCTTTGGGGAGCTCGAACTAACATTGTGGGCTATGGCGCTTGGATATGACTCTGAGCATCCGAGGCTTTTCACGGTTGGAGATACCAAAGACCTTGTCGTTTCAACGATGCAGGTAACCCTCAGTGACACAGCCTTTGGATACACAGAAGAAGATGCAAGGGCTTTTGGAGAGCGGGCGTTCATTCTTGAGATGGAAACAACGTTACTGGATGCGAAGAGAAGTCGAGGGACTGCTTCTGATTCGGGCTCTATCCAACTTCCCGATCCACCTGGCACCGGTCATGATGATGCTTCTGACGAGGAGGAGTCGATAGCTGAAATCAGAAGTATGTCGATGAACGAGAACAAATGTGGTGAAAATTCATGCGAGCGGATATGTGTTGTAGGTCCTCCTTGGCGGCTTACTCAGCAGAGACCTATTTCCTTCTTCCTTGCTAGTCTGCGTAGATAGCTTCTTCTTCATACACTTATTCATCAGGTTATGAGTCCTTAACGCTTCAAAATAGCGCAAAACAGAGCTGTATTAATATAGTGTAACTGTTATATCCTCTTTAATTAATGCCTGTAGATACTAGAGCCTCTTCTCGCTCGAAATTGCAGAGTTCTAGAGGTGAGTGATTAAAAACGCCCGCAATCTTTATAAGATCTGCAGTAGACTCTACAGAAGATCTTTATATCCCTTCTTAAATAACTTAATTAGATGAATTAATAATGATTAAATGAAATCATAACTAATTAAATAATATTAAGTGAATTCCGATATTAAATATAGTTGTAAATAGTCAGTCATTATTTTCATTATTACTTATAAGATCTCAATATATAATATCAGTCTTGAAGACTGAATTTAAAAAAAAGTTAAACTTTTTTAGATTTAAAATAATTATAATTCTAATAGAATCTGAGATATAGTCTTAATAGAATAGTTAACTTAGATAAAAAGCACGTGAATTATATATTTTAGATATTCTAAAGAGCTGCTTAAAGAATATTAAGTCTGATCTATTTAAGAGTATAAATATAACTCTTTAAGAGCTAATTCTAATATTATTATTGATAATAATAAGATCTGAATTTGAGAATAAATCTATAAATAAGATATATTTAATTCTATTAATTAAATACTTAAATTCGGATGTAATAATTTATATTACTTTATTAATAAAGTTAAGTTTATTAAAATAAGCTTCTAAACAGATTATTTAAAATTATATTTCTAAATTTAATAATTTAAGAATCTAATTTAAATCTTTTAAAGATTAAATAGATTTAAATTCGTTAATAGAGATCTTTATAATAGATCTATAATTCTAATTCAATTAAGAAATCTTTTTTAAGCTGATTAAATAGAGCAATATCTCTGATTTTGAGAGTCTTAAATAAATTCTAATTCGCGTATTTATTTTTAAGAAGAATTAACGCGAATTTTGTTATTTCAATATATTAAAATCTGTTATTAAATAAAATGAGCGAAATGAGCGAAATTTCGACTCTAAAAAAGATGAGAAATTATTATGCGCTCACTATAATTATAACAGATATTTAATCAATAATTGCTGATTTAAATATTTAGAAAAACGATCTTCTTTAAGTCAGAATAGAGGTAGATACAGAGGATTCACAGAGAAAGAAGTGATTATTAGTTAGTTAATAACTAGATCTGCTGTAGATATCTGCGTTTTGCAAGAGAATAGCTGATTACTCAATTCTGTGACCTCATTTTATATAGCTAATTCCTAGGAATTCCTTATGAATATAATATCTATTAAGTCTTAAAAGATTAGAGTGAATAATAAGAATGAGTTGAAAACTAAAAAAAAAGGATTTATTTATCTGAAGAATAGAGTTAAACTGCTTAATATCTATTTTATTCATAATTTAAATATGAATTTACTATTAATAAACGCTTTACTAATTAATAATTAAATAATTAGCTTTAAAGCAGAACAATAAAGAAGAATAATTCTGACGAAAAATAGATTTAAAATCTTTATTCTTTCAAAAAATAAAGTATTTTAAATAAAATAAATAGAATTAGCAAAATCCTCGAAAATCGAGAGTTAAAAAGATATTTCGAAGCTGTTAAAATAGCTAATTCATCAATAAATAAACTATTTGAATTTCGAATTTATATATCAGTTATCTGAGATCTCTAAATATTAATTTGAGCTTAAATTTAAAAAGAGAGAATTTTATGAATTCTATATATTTAGAAAATAGTGTAGAAGATTAAATTAAAAGTCTATAATATCTTTAAAAGCTGTTCACTTTAATCAGCGAATTTATATTGATTTGTGTGAAAGAGAATATACTTTTGCCTTTAAAGAAGCTTAAATAGCTGAGAATTTCGATAAATTATTTATTAATAAGAACGGAGCTAAATTCTTTATAATTATAACTAATGAATTCAGTCGATTTCAAAGAACTATCTCTTTTAAGCGCAAAAATAAGACTGAAAAAGTTATTTAAAAATGAATTCTTAAGTTTAATGCAAAAGATTATAAAATGAAGACTATTTATAAGAATAAAGAATTTGAATTTAGAAATTGAAAATTTATAAAATAGCTTAAATTAAGAGGAACTCGTGAGAAGAATTTAGTTTCTTATACTTTCAAATAGAATAATCTCTTTAAGAGATTAATTGATCTGATTTGCTTAAAAGCTAGATTTATATTAATAGTAATAGATCACTTTATCTCTTTATAAGTAGAAGCTATAAATACAGCTACTCAGCTTCTAAATTATAATTTAACGAGATTCTTAAATTATAAAATAATACTCTTTAAGATATTTTATAATTATAAGTTGTTCATTCTTTATTTTCGCGTTTTTAACTGCGTGACTTACGCAAGAATTTCTCACGCAAATAGCTATAATAAGCTCTTCTTAAGAGAACAGAAAATGAGGCTTATTAATTATGATTTTACACAGATTTATCGCCTCTGAGATTTAAAAAGTAGGAAATTAATATTTTATAGAGATGTCAAATTTAATAAGCAAAATTTAAGATCAGATGAAATAGCTAAGTCTAATTCTCTATATAATTTTACAGTTAATTTAGATCTTTCAGAATAAATTTAAGAGTTTTAAATTTCAATTAATAAGTCTTCTCCTTTCTTCAAAATAATTGAAATTGAAGAGGAGGAATATTATATAAAATAGAAAGAGATAAAGTTATTAGAAATAACTCAAAATACTTTAAATTTACTTGAATCTGATTGGATTTTTAAGAATATAAATATGCTTTTAATAGCGATCTCTACGCGTGTTTTAAAGAGATTATTAAATTATTATTTAAAATTCTTTAATAAAGCTCGAAATAATCTTAAATCAAGAGTATAATATAAGATTATAAATATTCAAATCAAGACTCTTAAGAAAAATAAGATCTGATTAATTATTAACGTCAATTCTGTGTCTAAGAATAGTAATATATTGTTAGACAGATAAGTATTTATAGAAAAAGAGTAGAAAATCGAGCTCAAAATATAAAAAGCTTAATAAGTAGTGTCACAAGTTACTACAGTTATGAAGAATAGTTGTACGCGAGAGATGATTACAGACTTGACACGCGAGCTTAACACATTAGAGTTATATCTTCCGATTAGACTTCAGGGCTAAAGGATTATATTAAGATTAGCGGTCACAGTGCGCATTTAATACTTCTGCAGCTTCTCTATAAGCTAGATTAGTTTCTGCAACTTAAGTATTCATTTTTATAGACTATTAAATATATTTAACTTAAGCTATTATAATATATTTAAATTTACTCTCTTTATTATTTAGATAAATATAAAACAGTCACTCTTTAATTAATTTGAATTTTAAGTAGATCGACTTATCTCTATTAGATCTTCTTCGAATCATTCTCAAACTCTTTAATAATGAGATAGATTTTGTGAACGAACTTAATATATTAAGTTTGATTATCTATCTTTAAAGAAAGAGAAATTAGAGACGTCTTTAAAAAAGTAAGATAATCTAAGAATTGAACTAATAGATCTGAGATTTATTAGTTAATAATCAGTATTCGCGAATAAAAGAATCTTGAGAGCACTTAAAATAGTGTGATTAAAAGTAGAATCTACAATTCGGTTTTTAAGTTAATTAATATCGATATAGCTCAATTTAATTAAGAAAGATTAGAGAAAGATTCTGCGTTATAGAATAATTTAGATATAAATCGATAACGATCTTCTCTATAAATAAAGAATGTTAAGATAGAAATGATTTAAGAGATAATGATTTTAAGATAACTTATTAAGAATTAAGAAGTAATAAAGTTTATTATGAGAATATAGAATAACGTGAGCAATATATTGCGCATATTTAAAAAATTCTGTGATTTATATAATAAGATGATTAAGACTTATAATGAAGAGATTGATAAGATAATAGAAAATTATCGAATAATTCATGAGTTATAAAATTATTAACGGGAAGAAAGAGATATCTAAACAGTTGAATAGAAATAGTTAATTTAGAAGAATTAGATTTTAATGAAAATACTGAAAGATAAGAAGATATTAATAGAGAATCTACTAGCGAGATCTGTGATATTTATAGCTTCTCTATTATATTAGAATAATGTGAAAAGTGTTTAAGAAACATTAGAAATAGTCTTTAATATATAGACGAGTAATTAATATAATAAGAGCGAGAAGCTGTTAGATTTAAATACTTTTGAGATAAGAACTTCTTAGTAATTCGCGATATGATTATTAGTATTGAAGCTGAAGTTGCTTATAAATAAAGATTGATATCTTATAAAAATAGATTGTGTGATTTATATAAGATCGAGAATTAAGGGAGAGACTAGTAATCTACTAGAGTTATATTTGGAGATATTTCAGACAGTTATAATTAAGAGTCTATTACAGATATTATTAAATCGATTTGAGAATTTCTTTTAAAGAGATACTGCGCGAGATAGTTATTATTATTTGCGTTAGTTAAATAAGGATTTGTTTAGTTTTCTTAAAGAATTCTTTTAATATATTATAGAGGCGAGTATCTTAAAGAAGAACTAAATTAGAGATATTAAATTAAAGATATTTAATAATTTAAAGTTGATTATAGTCTTAAAGAGATATATAATTATTAAGAAGATTATGAAGAATTTGCAATTTCTGAAATTGAATTTACGAAAAGTAGGGCGATATATAAAAGATTAATTGAAAAGTTAAAAAATGAAATTTAGCTTGCGAAGATAACATTTATTTATGCACCGAAAGTTAATTAAGAAGAGTTTAGATATTATAAATGTTAATAATTAGAATATATAATTAGAAACTGCTTAAGCTTAACAGTTATTAAGAAAGAAGATTCCGATATTTTAAAGAAATTAAAAAAAGAGTAATTTATTGTAAAGACGCTGTAAATAGATTTATAAGTGTAGAAATAGCTGTGAAAAAGCTTAAATAGAAGTATTAATTAAGAATGTGATCTATAATTATCTCTACAATAGTTGAAGACTGAATAAAGTCTTTGTTTCTAATAAATGCTCTATTAAGTAAAGAAAAGACGAGTTCTCTAAACATATTTATATTAATAAATATTAATTATCGGCTTATAATAATAATAAACTATTAATTAACTGAGAATTTATATAAAAGATTGTAAATTAAATTAGTGAATCTAATTAAGAAGATTTCATTAACGGATTTTATAGAAAGAAAATATTCTATTATAACGCAGATAATTTATATACTTATAATAATTATAAGATATTAATAAATATCGCAGATTTTTTATGTGATTCAGACGATATACTTTATTATTTTAGAGAAGAAGTGAATGAGATTGTATAATTATATATTCAATTCTATTATCAATATTATGAATTTCGAGTCGGAATATTATTAATATAATGATAGAAATCTAACTATTTTGTTGTATATATAATATGACGAAATGTTGAAAAATGAGAATGAGTTAGATATGAATAACTCTAATTATTCTTAAATAAAGAAGAATATATCTGATTATAATTAAATATGTAAGAATAACTTTAAGTATATGTGCTTAGATTTAAATAGATTAAAATAGAAGATGAAATAATCTTCTACTAAAATTTTAAAGTATGAAGAGATGAAGATTAATTTAAGATTAATCTCGTTCTTAGCTAAATCTTTTATAAAGAAAAGAATAAAGTTTTGAAGATCTTGAAAATGAAGAGATAATATGAGTTTAAGAAGCTTAATCTCTTTTAATTTAAAGAATACTGAGATAATAAGTTTAACAGCTTTTAAAGAGCTGAGTAAAGAATCTAAAGCGGAGATTATTATAATTACTTTTAAGAATATTGAAAAGTAGAGAAAGAATAATGAGAAGATTAAGAAGAATTTATAAGAGATAATTCTGTCTGAGTTTTGTGAATATGCTTATATCTTTTTGAAAAAGACTTTAAACACTCTTTCTTTATATTAAGATCGATATAATTATTAAATAGAACTATAGAAGAGCGCTGAACTGTTTAGAAGACAGTTCTATTAATATATAAATTCTGCGAAGCTTAATATAATTAAGAGATATATTAAGAAGAATCTTAAGAAGAGATTTATTAAATTAAGTAATACATTATTTATATTCTTAGTTTTATTAGTTTGAAAACTGAATAGAGAGCTTCGATTCTATATAAATTATTGAGATCTGAATACTCTTACAAAGAAGAATAGATATCTGATATCTAGAATTGATAAGATGTTAGAATAGCTTATTAACGTGAAGTTTTTAATGAAGATGAATATTTGTTAAATATTTCATTATATCAGAATAATTACGGTTAGAAATAATGATTTAATAATATTTAGTATGATATATGAAAACTATTATTATTTAGTGATGCTCTTTGAATTAAGTTTAACGCTTTTAATTAATTAGAGATATATAAATAATATATTTCTGAGTGTGTTAAAATAATTTGTAATGCTGTATCAGAATAACATTCTGATATTTAATAACACGCGAGAAGAATATAAATAATATATTAAGAAGGTGTTGAAGATTTTAAAGAAAGTAGAACTTTAAGTGAATATTAAAAAATATAACTTCTATATTATAGAGATTAAATTCTTAGATCTGTTAGTGAATATAAATAAGATGTGATTGAATTCAGCTCGAATCAAGATGATTTAGAAGTGAGAGATATTTAGATTAGAGAATATACGTGTAATATGATAATTTCTTAAATTCATTAATTATTATTGACATTTTTATAAGGATTTTGATTAAATCGCGAGACTATTGAATAATTTATTAAAGAAGAATATCTTATTAATATAAGATGAATTCTATACTGAGATGTTTAAGAGATTAAAGAGACTGATAATATCTGATTTAGTTTTTCAGTATTTTGATTTGAGAAAGAAGATCTACATGAAATATAATGCGAGTGATTATATTACTAAAGGAATTCTCTTATAGAAAGAATTGAATGAGAAATTATATTCTATTACTTATTACTTAAGTAGTATGAGCTCGATAAAGAGAAGTTATATTATATATAATAAAGAATTATTAGCGATAATTCAATACTTTAAGAAATAAGAGTCTGAGCTATAAAGTATTAAAGAAGATATTATTAAAGTGCTTATAAATTATAAGACTTTAAAGTATTTCATATTAATAAAGAAGTTAATAAGATAATAGATGAGGTGAGTAAAATTCTTAATATAATTCAACTTTAAAGTTGTTTATTAATTAGGGGCGGTTAATAGAAAGATTAATATCTTAATAAGAAGAGAGAAGAATATTTCTAAAGTAAAGAATAATTCTAATTTATATTAAATATTATTAATATTAAAGATGCTGTCTAAGAAAGTTTAAAAGAATTATGAAATAATATATATTACGTAAGAGATTCGCACGTTAGATGAGAATGTTAAGTAGATAAATAGAAATAATCATAATCTGAAGAAGATTTGTAAGATCTTACAGAATAAAATCGAGGGCGTTTATAATAAATATTAGATAAGTTTGTATAAGAAGTGAGAAGATCTAATTTATTTTCGAGATAAATTAGCGATTCTCATAAAGTTAGAAGATCTGCGAACGCAAATAATTTAATAGATTTATAAAAGTCGAGAGATTGAATATATAGAAGAATTAAAGATACTACGATTAATTCGAAAATTATATTAATTCTCTGAACTAATAGAAGTAGTTAAATGATATCTAAGAAATTATCACGTCTGTTAGAGATTAAAGATAAAGAGATAGCGCTTAAAAGAAAAGTTATAATCTCTTTTAATTTCTGAGATATTTTAAAAGAATATCTTCATAAATTTTATAATAAGATTATTGGAATTGAAAGGATTTAATGCAATTCTTAATATAATAAATTGATTAACGAAAGAAAGACATTATATTGTTTATATAATTATTAAGAAGAGTATGATTACGAAGAATACAGCTAGAATGCTATATAAGAATATATGAAGGATTTATAATTTATTTAGCATGATTATATCGAACAAAGATTCTTAATTTGCGAGTATAATATAATTATATTTATGTGAGATTCTAAGTATTATCACAAAGCTGTTCACAGCATTTTATTTATAGATAAATAAATAGATAGAGATCGCGAATATAGAAATAAAGTGTTATTTATATAATTACATGAACTTTAATTAGAAGAATTGAGCGGAGTTATTATTAAATGTAGAATTCGCGATTAACGCAGTAATATTCAAATCAACTCAGCTATCTTTATTTATAATTAATAAAGAATATGAGTTCTAAATAAGTTTTAATATAGTAGAGAAGTTAAAGATAATCAGATAATAAATTAAGTTG
>JAABUK010005899.1_pt1 | contig 18650 bp, 8 predicted proteins | sample 5559141 | NCBI WGS metagenome assembly JAABUK01 (sample SAMN10711869, study PRJNA513367) | rock metagenome | isolation source: Antarctica rocks | place: Antarctica: Victoria Land, Pudding Butte nord | collected 2016-01-03 | reverse complement strand
TTTTGGTTGGGGGGGGGGGGGGGGGGTTTTTTGGGGGGTTGGGGGGGGGGGGGGGTGGTTTGGGGGGGGGGGGGGGGGGGGGGGGGGGCGGGCGGGGGGGGGGGCCACGATGGGGAGGGTCGTGGGGGTTTTGAGGAGGAGGTGCCGGGTCAGGGCGTGGCCTATGCCGCGGGAGGAGGGGGTAATGAGGGCCCATGCCATGGTGATAATTTGGAGGAGGAGGAGGAGGAGGAGGTGGAGGAGGAGGGTGAGGAGGAGGAGGAGTGACCTGTCAGCCGAGCAGCTGTCACCGTTGCAGCATTACCGTAGTAGAAACACGCTGGTATGCCTTTGATGTAGGGAAAAGAAGCTGACAGCTCCTTCAAAGAAGAATCTACATGATGTGCTGTATATTGTGGTGGTAGGAGTCGATGCTGTCATCCGATGCCGCTTGAGAGTCGATCGGCAGTCTAGCTTAGCGCCAGATCCTAGGGGGCTTGGCTTGGCATCACTTTGACCGGCGGTGCTCAGTGGAAGAAAGCACCGCAATACCGGGCACAAGGACTATCCTCGATGTTGGATGAATTCATCCACGTCCTATCTTGACGTGTCCCATGCAGAAGAACACGAGACTACAACAACAGTGGAGGAGGAGGCGTTGGAAAGCAGAACAGGATTCCTCAGTGTCAACATCATCCCGTTCCTGGTTGTTTCCCTTGTTCCCCCTTCGATTTCCTCCGCCCTCTTGTTGTCCCTTCCATCGGATACCGATTACCTGGACGACCCCCTATTGATCATCGCCGACCTATTTAGTCCGTCCACTTGGTCCCAAATCACCTCATCCTTGATGGCTGGTCCGGCGATCACGCTCTCCCCCATACTATTCCGGACACTGCTGTACCTACTAACCAAACTGATCGGTCTCGCATCATTCGCTCGCGCTCTCTTCTTCCTCCGAAATCCAGCATCTCCACCATCCTTCCCCAGACTAGGAGGACCTTGACTGAATCCCTCCCAGTCATCATCAGGACCAAGCGCTCTTCCTAACCTCTCCGCCATCCCCATCACAGGCGCCATCTCCGCTGCCATCAACCCACGTCGACTCTGAACCTCATCTAGCTCTTCATCCGCCTCCACGAACGTCGTCAGCTTCTTCAGTCCACGACTCAGCAACCGTATTGCCAGCTTCAATTCTGAGCTCTCGCATTTCAGCCTCTTCAGCAGCAATTGCTCTTTGAAGTACTTCTTTTCTTCCTTGCGCGAGAGTGCAGCAAAGCCGCGCTTGGCTGGGGCGGACTCGATGTCGCTCTCTTCTTTGACGAGGGCGGCGATGTGGTTCATGCCGCGACGGGATGTAGTGCGACGGGGGCTAGAGATGTCGTCATCGGATGAATGGGTGGATGGATCGGAGTGGGGAGGCGTGTGTTCTCCGTTCGGCTTGATCCCAGCGAGCCCTTTTGGAGCTGCAGTGGTGTGGACTTGGGAAGGAACGCTGGTCTTGCTTTTCCGCTTCCTCACTTTTCGTTCCGTGGCCATGACCGCACTCTCCGCTACCTTGCCGTCAGTCCGTCGAATCAACCCAGTCGGGGTGGAGGCACGAAACATCTGAGTGTCAGGATCCGTCTCCGCAAGGACCATGATCTGGCTGTGATTCATGACTGGACGAATCGTCCTCTGGCTTGCTCTGTGGGATGAACTGCGGCGGGAAACGTAGCTTGGCCGCCGAGTCACACTGGCCTGGCGGCTTGCTGGTCTTGAGTCTACAGTGTGGATGTCATGGGAGTTTTCCGCTGGCTTACCAGGGACAAGAGGAATATCGGGTAGTTCGAGCGTTGGAGTCGTTGTGTCTTCCACAGCTGCCAACGAAGGCTTCTCCACCACAATCCTGTCGTCGAGTTCACTTCCTTGATGTCGACTGCGGAATCTCGTTGCTTTCTCGCTGGCAAGGTCTCTCATCTTCAGCCTTTTGATCTGCTCGGTGCGTGGCAACAGCACATCGTCGAAGAGAAACGGAGACTTGTCGGCGGCGGCTCCAGTCATACCCACCATATCGCTCTTTGGACCAGCTCCACTGGCAGCAGGACTTCGCAAGTCTTGGCTACTGCCCAGATTGAATTGATCGAAGCCGGTGATGTTTGCGCTGTTGCTCATGGATAGAGCAAGCTTTGGCTGAGGATCTGCTCGACTGGATGTTCCGCCAGCTGGTACGTTCTGGGCACTCCTGATCGAGCTGGCTTTTTTCGGACTTCTGTTACTTATACTGGTGTCTTTGCGATGGTGACTTGTGGGAGAGTTCATCGCCCGAAGCGTCAAATTTGAGCTGGTAGAATTTGAGCTAGGATTTCGCCGATGATGTGATCTGGGAGGAACGATGGGACGAGAAAGTCGTGTTGGGGAGGAATGGTGTGACGACGCACGGGAAGCGGCATCGGCTCTGTCGAACTCCTCTGGTAGCTCAGGCAGGGGTCCAATAGGTGGATCGGTGGGTGCTGTTGCCGGCTGTGGGGGTGTACAGTTAACAGAAAAAGGCTGGGTCACTCTCGTCAGGGTTGAGGGGGAAAGTGGTCGGCCGTTATTCATCTCGGCTTCGATAGCTTCTAATGCTATGGTCGATTGACTTGCATCAGGGCCTGGCCCGAATGTGGAAAGGCCCGCGGAAGACCGAGCTTGTCGCAGGCTAGGCACGAGACTGTGTTCGACTCGCAGAAAGTTCATGTCGGTCTCCAACGGCGAGTTTTCTTGATTGGTAGATTTGGGTTTCAACTGGCGGGTAGGCGTTGAACCTGCGGGAAGTTCGGCTACAACAACTTGGAAGCTTTGCCGTGTGGGACTTCCGTTCGCCATTGCAGCAATGCTCAAAGTTCGCGGACCTGGCAAAAGAGGTGATTTGACGGCCGCGCTCCGAGGCTCGTTACTTTCATGTTTGCTTGGTGAAGTCAAAACGGTTGGTAGGTCAGATTTCATGACATCGACTACAGTGGAGGCCGAGTGCTGACCGTTTTGATGGCCATTGTCACCAGCGATGGCAGAATCTGCCATGAAACCGCCCATGCTCTTAAAGATCTCGTCCCATGACTGAGACAGGTTCGTTCGATGGTACTTCTCCAACCCATGCCTCGCCTCAACTTGATTCAGATCAACGATACTCGTACTGCTTTCCTTGTTGCGAATTGACTTTCGTGAGCTGATGACTTTCTCTTTCACGATCCGTTCCAACCTGTTTTCCGATCCTCTCCGGAGAAGGTCTTTTTTGGAACCAGTCAAGTCCAGCTTCTGAAGCTGTTCAACGTTATCTTGCTGATCTTCAGGAACCGGTTGCTTCCGAAAGTATGTCTTATATTTGGGTCTGATGAATTGCTGCCAACGTATATTTCCTGCTTTCAGGAGGTTCCGCCTAGCTGGAGGACGTGGAAGACAGAGAAGCTTCTTGGAGCTAAGTTCGTCTGTGTCGGTTGAGATGCGGTCCGATAGCGTTTTTGCTGTGATGATTGTCTCTGTGGAGAAATTCTTCGCATTCATTAATGATTGATTTGGCAATAATCTGCTTCGACCGTCTGGCATGTATGGTCCTTCTGTTTTTGCCCTTTCTGAGTTCGGATCATAGTGCTCACGCCATTCTGGGCTTTCCTCAAAGCCACTTTGAAGTCCGACAGGAGATAAGGCCTTTTGATTTCTTTTGCCAGGTATGACTGGACCTGCGCAAGGCTCAAAATGTCCTTCCACTTGTTTGATCGACAGGGGCCCCGCTCTCGATGCCAGCTTTGAGCGACTTGCTACTTCCGCGCTCCTCTGCTGCCGCTGCTCAACATCTTCGCCTTTAGAACCGTGTTCGTAGCCTGTCGGGTTTGTCATGCGGGGTGACTCGGAGCGGACGATATCTGTTGTAACAGTAATAGCCGATCCAGCACAACGTAGATCGCTAGGCTCCATGGTATGACGATGCAGACTTTTGAACTGAATGTGACACGTAGTTCACTGCTCCACAGGCAAAACACGGCTATTGCAATAGTATGCAACGACCCAAACTGCCGCAAAGTATCAAATGTCGAGAAGAAAAGGCCCAGGCCCTGGAGGGTGTGTCGTGTGTTGACGGAGGAAGTGGACCAGTACAGTTTGCTGCCAGGACTGTCCAGTCTTGTTGACAAGGCTTTCCAATAAGAAAGGCGACCGGTTGACACACAAGCTGTACGACCGTTCAACTTCGTACGGTGTGGAAGATGAACAGAACGATCGAGTGTCACAAGTCCAGCACGATCTCATGTGCTGCATACGTTCAATGGGTATGGCAGCGGCTATCAAGCGAACATTCCAATGAATTCCTGGGCGTTTCCTTAGGAAAGGTCAAAGCATCATGAGAAAGAGAACTTGAAGGGGGGGGGGAAGACACGCTGCACAGCGAAGAAAGGGAGGGGAGAGAGAGGTCTGCAAGGAGAGGACATATCAAATGATTGACACTACATGCAGCAAGTGACCACCATATGTGCAGGCCGACTGGGGTCCTGTGCTTTGATACCTTACTGCAGGACGTATCTCAATGTCGAGATCGTTCGGAAGAAGTATAAATGTCTATCGAACCCGTCGTAGTGAATTCATCGCTTTGCCGGGGACAAAAACGGAGTCCAGTTCGAGCAGCGTTCCCCGATGGATGCGAATCTCTGTGATAACTCAACATTCGACATCATATCGGGGATGAATCTCTGACAAGTCAAGGACAACATCTCGGTGGGTTCGATGCAAGGGGCTCTGAAGTTGGAGGCTGTGGCGTAGGTAGTGTGACCAGTCACTTTCGAAATGTTCCAGGTTCGGCTCTTATGATCTGTGATCGGAAAGCTTCCTACCCTGCATTGCCGATGGCATATCGGGGTGATTTTGACGGTCAAAGAACGGGGAAGCTCTTTGGCAGCTGGCAGCTGGCAATGCTATGGCCCATCTGATGCATATCGATCGGAGCGGAGCCATGCGCAAGGCGGCGACAAGCACCCTGATGCCGAGCTTGTCGCACAATGCTCCGAGGCACTTGAGGGGAACAGAGCTGTCCGACACAGATCGAGGCAGAGGGTCATTGGTCACTTCGAAGATCCAGGTCCCATACGTGGAAGCCAGACCAGAGGACCTCAGAGGCACAGACATGCGTAGGACAGCGGCACTAAGTAGTGAAACGGGGATATGGCGAACGGCGGAGAAGGGGTCTACAGCGCACCAAATGTCGTTCGTTGCATCAATTGTCCGCCGGGAAGGGGTCGACTACTGCATCGGATGTTGTAGGCCATGGCATCCTCTGCCCTCCTCAATCTACGTCGGAGTTGGCTTGCCTTCTGTAGTCATCTATCCAGGGCCAACCAGTTATGATGGCTTCAGCACATTCAGCCTCCGCCATATGATATGCAAACGCCAAAAATGCGCCGACCACAAGCGCCATGCAAGCCCTTCCAGGCTCCATGCAATGCTATCCCAAACACCAATGTGATCATCTCCCTCCCCATCGTTATTTTCTTTTCAAGAATACGTCGGACTCTTTGGGCTTCCTTTTGACGATAACTCCGCCGGTTGAACCTCGACGGCCCGCTCCTCCAGGCGCCCGCAGAACACCCATGCCAGGCTTCTGGGTTGCATCTTTCCCTTGCATCATAGGTTCATTATCTTCTGTCAAGTCAACGGCGCCATTGCTCGGCTTCATAGCTTTCGGACCTCGAGGTGCGTCCAGTGCTGAGGTGTCTTCTCTCTTGCGCTTTGTGTCTGCTGCAGCGGGAATAGACAAATGATGTCCAGGGGTCGAACTTTGAGACTTGTCTTGCCCTGACAAAGTACTCCTCACGGTCGGAATCCTTGCACCATGCTCTCCAACTTGTTTTTCTGCACGTCGTTGCCTGGCTCTTGCCTTTTCCCTCAAGAAACCTTGCTCTTGTGTCCGAACCCGATCCTTTTCCGCTCTCCCTAAGCGCAAATTCGGAGGCGCTTTGCATGTTTCTTGGACATGGCCGACTTCGCCACATTCTACGCAGCGAGCTTCCGGGCAATCCCATGATGAATGAAGGGAACTGCTGCATCTAAGACATTTGCCATGTGCGGCCGACCTGGCAGCAGCATTGTCACAAGCATGGGTGAAGTGATCGTCCGACCCACAGATGCGACACTTGACCAGATCGTTGAGGCCGGTTCTGCCACCCGAAGGTCCGTACACACCACCTCCGTGACTCAGCTGATCCCCAGATCCATTGATTGGTGCTGCGTCAATGCTCTTGATGTCCGACGAAGACGAGATCGCCATCCTTGGAACGGGTTTTGGGTGAGACGCCGTGGACTTGGAGCCAGAGTTTTCCTGCGGTCGGGTGAAAGTCGCACTGCTTGAGCGTCGCTTATCCGTAGTTTTGCTCGGTGTATTGGAAGCAAGTACTGGGTCTGTTCCGACTGTGGATTCTTTCACCTTACCATTGCTGGGTTGACGATCTGAGCGTGTAGGATTGATTGATGATCGCGTGGGAACTGCTGCTGTTGGAGTAATATCGTCCATTTCCACATCATTGCGCATCATCTCCATGCTGAGGAGTGGCCTCTGTAGTAGTCGGGGAACATCACCGTCAGTGTACAGATTCCTTGCCTTTGCATCCGTGACAAGGCTATTCCAGAATTCTCCCTTTATCAGCGTTTTGGAATCTCCTAAAACCCACAGAGAGCACTTGGCTCTTGTCAGGCCAACATTCATGCGTCGAATATCACTCAAGAAACCAATGCCTTTTGCTGTTGCACGGACGCATGAGAAGATGATGATCTCACTCTCGCGACCTTGGAAGGCGTCTGTAGTGTTGAACTCAACAGCCGACAAAATACCTTCACCGTACCGACGAGAGAATCTTGCCCGAAGCTCTCTCAGCTGACCCTTATATGGAGTAATAATCCCAATTTTTCCTTTGAAGTCGTACTGTCTGCAATCAGTGGTTAGACGGTCGTAAAGCTGCATTGCCACTTCTAGCTCAGCAATATTAATCAGAGAGTGTCCTTTCGAAGCACTCGATTGCATCCCTTGAACGTCAAAAAATCGGTACGGAGCAAGCAGTGAAGCATGATGCCATGGGCGTGCTCGTATGTTGGCCATGTCTGTACCATCCTTGAGTCGGCTTTCGTAGAAGGTTTTGCTGGGAAACGAGCTGATTTCTGGATGCATTCGGTACTGGGTGTCTAGTAAGTGGACGTCCTTCGGATGGTTCTTTTCCATGCGTGCGAACAAACTCTGCTCAAACTGAAAACGAGCAGCTTCCTTGGATAGAACAGTCGGAGGCAACTGCTTAGGATCTCCAACCAAGATACATTTTGAGCACCCATATTTCAAGGGTATCAATGCTGACAGCTCGATCGACTGGGCTGCTTCGTCAATGATAACAGTGTCGAATTCGATGTTTAGGTTCTGGAAGATTTCGTGACCTGAACCGCTTAGGGTGGCGCAAAGTAGATGTGCGGAATCTAAGATTGATTGTTGCATACGCCTTCGTTCGAGTTCTGCATCTCGAGAGGCGGTCTTCTGCTTGTCCCGAGCGTTGTCAATCTGTAGACTCAGCTGACCCTTCTTTTTCTTCAACCCATCAAACGCTTGCGACTCGGCCTGCGACACCAACTCTCCTTTGGCTCTGCGCTCGTCAACCTGCATCCTCAAGGCATGAAGGTTATCGGAAACATCTTTGTGTTCCATCATGATGTCGTGGATATCACGGACGCCGCCATTCTTTGGCGCAGCCAAATTAAGCTTTGCATTGACTAGCTCTTCGAGAGTCACATCTTTGATATTGGCATTAATTGCGTCGCTGCGGCCAAGTCGCACAATAGACAGCTTTTCGTTTCGTCCGTCCAGGGTCTTGATTCCATGTTTGAATCGCATCACAAGTTCGTCGACCGCTGCATTGCTTGGAGCGCAAACCAAGATTTTTTTTGTGGCTGGAATTGCACCCTGGCTTTGAGTTGGGTGTCCGTTCATAGAGGCCGACGGATGCGAGGCAGTGGTCGCTTGGTTGCGAAGAGACTCAGTCATCATTGCACCAACCAGAGCGCAAATAGTCTTCGTTTTACCAGATCCTGGCGGCCCTTGTATCAATGTGAATGCGTCGTTATCAAGCGCAGATCGAACAGCCTTTGCTTGAGCAATGTTGACGTTATAATTCTCAATGAGCGGTTGAAGCTGTTTCTCAGGATATTCGAGAATCGGTGAAGGCTTCGCTCTGATCACTTCCTCACTCAGGTCGTAAAATGTAAGCGCTTTCAGCGCACCGTATTCACGTTCCAGTGGGGTCAGTGACAAAAGCTGTACAGCCCAAAGAGCGGTGCCTGGCGCAAGCATGGAAAGAAGAGGGTTGATTGCAGCGTTGACTCGGAGCACTATCTCCATTTGTCCCTGCTTGACATTCTTTTCCTTGACTCGAGCCAAACAATGAGGCTGATCAGGAGCGCTATGAGGCCGTGGATCCTTAGAGAGGAGCACGACGTCGGCAGTACCGAGTCCCAATTCCTTGCCCTCTGCCATTGATATGGTGGTGCTGACTTCAACACAGCTGTCCACACTTAAACGATTTGAAACTTTGATTTCGAACGCTTTGAAGTTTCCGTCCTCTCTTGCAGATCGGAAACTTTGCCAGCCCTCGAGAATCAAAAGGGGTTCGAAAGTTTTCTGATATTCCAAGACGGAAGGAAATGTGTTTGAGACCAACGTATAGTCATCCTTGCCGGAGCTAGGAGGCAAGTCTGTGTCTGCGAAGAAATCCCAACCGAGTATAGTCTGATGAAGGTTTGAAAGGTCCGGTGCTAGTCGAGCCCGCATGTCGTTCCTATGTAACAGCCTCTTGATCTTCTTCACTGGGCCTTGCGGGACCTTTATACCACTCTTTACCATGCCAGGGAAGTGGTCAGCTCCTGCCTGTTTGACCGTCTTGACCTTCGATCCAAAGAGCTGCCTATCAATTTCGTCCTCCGAATCCGATTCGGAATCAGAGGAGACCATCATACTTTCAGCTGCGATGGTATGATCTTTGCCTTTGATTCCTATACCATTCACGCCCGACCCTCGGCCCTTGGTCTGGTCGCCAATGCCGATCCTCCCTCGTAATAGGGCAGCGGCCTCTCTATCCCGAGCCTTTCTCGCTTCGGTCTCCTTCCTACGCGTCTCCAGGAAAGCCGAGACTTCTTGCTTGGATTTCTGCGGAATCGGCTTCTTGGCTGCTTTGGTTGAGATTTGTTTCAAGAGATCAGGCTTCACACTTGCCTGCGCCTTGCCAAGTGAAGGTAATCGAGCTTTGCTTAGTTCAACCGACTTAGACAGCTCGTACATGTCCTTGTCTGCAATATCGGACTCGTCGAATTCGTCGACACTTTGCTCGCGTGAAGCAGAAGTGCTACTGTCCAATGCGTCTCTCTTTGCACTTTGCTTGGCCCATTCCGTAAGGCTCTTCTGCTTCTTAATAGGCTCTTCCGCGACTATTGGCCTCTTATGATAGATCTCCAAAGCTCGAACAATCTCAGCCTTCTGCTGAGCTGATAGCATGGTTTTTATTGTGTTCGTGACAGCAACTCCTTCGATGTATGCGAGGCCCTCCACTGGCACTTTGATTTTATGCTCACTCAATCGACGAAGCATTTTTGTGATCAACTTTACGAGCGTTGCGGACAAGTATTCATCCCGAAGTCGAAGCCATTTGCTCATCGCTTGCAGGGTCGAAGCAGGGGAGCCGCTGTTGTTCTCGAGAAGCAGCTCATCAACATTTTCGCGCAACTCAAGGTTCTTGCTCAACATGGCACTTTGAAAAACGTCGAATTGCTCAAATAGAGCCTCTGCATACTGCATAGCATCTCGACAGACTTCAGTCATCGAAGCCTTGTCGTGGTACAGCGTATGCCATCGCTCTGTCTCCTTGAAAACGGTTTTGAGGGCTTGCCACTGATACATCCAATAAGTCTGTGCTGCGTGTGAATCTCGTGATTCAAGCTGATTGCCCCTCAAAAGGCCTGTTTGTGTGTCGGTGAGAATATCCAAGATGTCCATGCCTGTCTTGAGCATCCGCGGTATGGAAGCGAAAGTCTTCATGAATGCGATCCGCCGAAAAGACCACGAGAGACTGTAGAGAGTGGTGCCCAGGAATGCACGAAGAAGATGAGTTAAGGCCTCTTTCTGCCCTGGTTGGCAGCTGACATTCTTTACCAGATCATTCGCTGCTTGGTAGATGCCTTGATCCGCGGAAAAGAGAGCAGCAACCAGTGGCATACTAGTTTCCTGTGTTTTGAAGAGATAGTCCAGATGTTCTGGTGCAAAATCGGCAATTCTTTCCAGCGCCTGTTTCAGCAAGCTTGTGACTCTATCGAAAATATCATTGTATTGCTTAGACTCGGTGGAGAGTTCCTTCGAACGCTTGTTGACGATTTTCTCTAGGCCGGGCAGAGCTAGAGTACCACGAAGCATTGCCTCAGATAGCTTGGTATCGTTGGTATTTAGATTTTGTACCACCACAGACCAGGTGTCAGGTGTATATGTGCTTGATCCCTGTTGTAATAGCCCTCCAGCTGCTATCGTCTGAAAGTCAACCTTAAGAAGCTGACACTCCAGCTCCAGAGAATTGCGAACAACGTCTACTGCCAGTAGCCTTACATCTTCCAACGCAGCCAGTGAGTTGGAACCTGTTGTAGTCCTCTCCACGATGCTGACTATGTGCTGCCCAACAATATCAAGTGTATCGGACAGCACAACTCTCCCAACGGACTGCCGCAGCTCAGGAGAATCCACAAATTGCCGAAGAATCTGGAGAAGGGTGTTCAGGGCTGCTTTGTAGCAAGTCAATTTAGCCTGCTCTGTCAAATCTTGACGATGTGCTCGCTGGAAGAGCTGCGCAGCTAGTGCTCGACACGCAGGAGGTTGATTTGCAGGTTTTAGAGATGACTGAAACGGCGGTATCCAGGAGATCATCTGCGTTGCACCCGAGTCACTTTCCGAGTCGTGCTTGCTGGCGTCTTGTAGGAGTCTCTCATAATGAGGACTGCTGAAAATCTGCTCAACGACTGTCGACGGCGAGATGGATCCCATGGCATCCCAGATATCAGTGGGAGCTTTCTCAAGCAGATTCTTGAGCGTTTGAACAATGAATCTCAGACCAGACGTTCTGACTGCAAGATGCTCCAAAGCCATCTTGCTAATGTCGGGTTCTAAGGCTCTCAGATTATGGGTGACTTGTTGCTGATCCAGGCGCCCCACGATGAAGCGCAGACCATTCCACAGACGCCAGACTGCCGATGGTGATCGTTCTTCATTTGTTTGCGCGAAACGCTTCTGCAGTATCTCTTTTACCGTCCAGTCCCATTCAACATCATTAGGTGGCCGATCGAATCGCGCCCAAGCGGCCGATGCCCATGAAAATCGCTGAGGTTCGGCGTCAAATAGGAAGCGAGTGGCAGCTGGAACGTAATCTCTCGTCTTTAGGGGCCTTTTCCCCTGGATGAGTTTGAAAGGTTCATCAAAATGCTTCTGGAGGAGGTTCTCATTTCGCAGCAAAGCCTCGCAGCTCAAAGCTTCAAATATCGAGAAAAGCGAAGCTTGATCCAAGCAGCTAAGGTTCCGCTTCTGCTCGGGCACGTTCTGAAGTGTGCTTCTGGCTTTGTCAAGGCCCTTGACGATACGCTCTATATCCACATTATCGATGATGGAGAAGAAGCTCTTGACATCGTCATCCTCGAATTGTTGCTGTAGTGAATCTCTCATGTCAAGTTTAGCTACGTAGTAAGCCGGGATGCAAAGGTCGCATTTTGATAGGGCTTCATTCAATCTCTCCCAGATGTAATTTTTGTATGGCTCAGTCTCCGGCCCATCATACGCTATCAGCCCCATGGCATCCATGAACTTTGCCCGGCGGTCTTTAGCATCCTTGACCCGCTGGAGCATCTGGTCTGCTGGGGGCCGGCTGCTGTCTTCGCCCATCGGTGCGTCATACTCATATCTGTCGAAATCATCATCATTTTGGCGAGGACAGAATAGATGAAGCTCCGGTGGAAGTTGTTTGATTTCCCTGTCAAGCAAAGAGTCAGTACACTCGAAGCCGTAAGGCAGTGGCCACGAAGATATGTCTCACTCCAAATATTGAATGAGGTGCGCCATCGTGACCGAAACCCTCAATGACCTTTCAATGCTCTAGAAGTAAGGTCTCGCATGGGGGAAGTAGGAAATGAAAGGAATGTCGTCCAAGTGTGATCGTATCCATCACCTCGGGCTAGACCTGGCTTTTGGTGTTGAAGGTATCATGGCAAGAACTGTTGTTCAAACGAGGTTGTAGACGAAATGAATGGACGCTCGGGAAAGAGCAGGTTCAGGCAGGACGAAGTGTTTTCTGAAGTGCAACGCGGCAGATTTTGTGTTGATGAGCGCAGCTAGCAAACTGATGACCGGGTGCACGCGCTATGCGTTGATGTACGGCGTATGAAGTCTGGCGGACTGAGATGGAGCCAGCGCATCTACTGACATGAGGGCCCTTCAGCATCCTATAAACTTTACGAGCGTCAGGTTCGGGCATAAGTTACTCAAAAGTAGTTGGAAATTTCACGGACTCAACTCTGAATTGTCTCTATCATAAAGGAGTTGAACTCTCTAAGCCCGAACGCGCAATTCAACTGTGCGTTGCGTTCCTCTACAATAGATACATCTGTACATGGAGAAAGAATGCACACAACAAGTGTTGCGAGTCCAAAAGCTGACCTTAGATCCTCATGTAGTAGTCGCCAACCACCCTGACCGTAGTAAAACTCCTCCTGCTTCAAAGCCAAAAACGTGGAAACCTCGCTGCGTTGCTCTTCAAATGTGAAAGAAGGGAAGTAAAATACAAATGCCCTTCATGCTGAGCTTTGGATCATTGTAGCTCGGAAGTGATGTCTCGCATTCGACTGCTCGAAGGTGTGATAGGATAAGGACTTTGCGGATTGGAATGGCTCGACTCAACACGAGTGAGCAGAGCAGCTGACGTGAAGTCTCGGCTGCCTTCGAAACTAGGCCTGAGACGATCCATCGACTGCCGTGATCGCTCATAAGAAGAGCGCATCGGGCCCACTGACGGGCGGTTTCGTGTTGGAGGCACTAAATCAAGGGAAGGTCTCGTCTTGTCTGTGCCATCGCTGCTATTTTGACTGCGAGGATTGCGCGTCTTTGCTGTAGTTTCGGACGGCGGGTAGAGAGGCCTCTCCGAGTCGGGGATACTTGCAGGACTTTTACCGGTGACTTTGACTGGCTTCAGCAGCTCTGATGAAGTTGTGGAGCTGTCCCCAGATTTGTCTGTGGCAGATCCCGGCTCCTCCAGATAATTGAAAGTGCCTTGTCTGACCTGCTCCCGTATGATGTCGATGTCGAGTGGGAAGAAGTTCTTCTGTATGAACTTTGCAGAGAAGCGAGGCAGGAGGCATATGATGATGGTGAGCAGGGATAGTGTCCAAAACGTCAATGTGCCGTACACCTGTGATGCCGACTTGTAGAAAGGTGCAGAAGATACAAATGAGGAGTAGACGCCAGTCCAGAACCAGATCAGGAGGATACTGATGGCCACGATCAACAGAATCAACCAATCCCAGCGGTAAGTATTTAGTAGGACGTAAATATTGACGACTGCGATTGCGGCACAGGCTACGTAGACACCCATGCGGGAGGTATCAGCAACACCAAGGCCACTTTCTGTGACGAAAGTGGCAGGAGCGAACAGGAGATATGCCATGAAGAAGCATATGATAGACTGATATACGCCATCAAACATATAGATCCTGTAGGGAATCAGCTTCTACCCGTCGAAAGCGGCCATCAAGAACTTACCAGAATTTGGACTGGGTCCACTCCTTGCGCTCCATGCCTCGTCTGTATAGTTGTGGGACGGCCAATGAAACCTTGTCGCTAACGTCTTGATCCAGGATGCCCATCAGAATGACTGGTAGTGCGGTGAATGCAAGATTGACCAGGAGGAGATATGTATAATCGAAGAGGTAAGTGACGTCGAAGTTGTTATAAATCTGGTACCAGAATAGGGCGAAGGTCCACACAATGTTCTACAGATCGTTAGCACCGATGCAGCATGACAGCAAACAGACACTATACCTTGTAAAAGAAGTTGGCAATGGCCTCGGCAAGTCTTCTGTAAGACCATCGTCCATGCACCAAGACCAATCTCTGCAGGAACCTGAACTGGCCGATGGCGAAGTCCGAGGACATCACGGCTTGTCTGCCTTCTTCACCCGCAATTCCTACACCAACATCGGCTTCTTGGATCATTGCCACGTCATTTGCACCGTCTCCGATAGACAAGGCCATTATATCAAGCCCGTTTTTTACTAATTGTACCACTGCGGCTTTCTGAGCAGGGCTGACTCGACAGCAAAGAACGGATTTGCATTGTTTGCAGAGTAGTAAAAATCGCTGTCGAAGGTCGTCGTGAAGGACTAGCTTCAGTGATTCGCCATCAATGACAATTGCGTGGGTGGGTGCGGGCGGCTCGTGATTAAGCCGTGCGGCAGCCAGCTCCTCGTCTGAGCCTGTCAGACCAAATTTTTTCAAATGATTGTCTAAGAGCTCCGAGGCTATATCCTGGTGACCATCTTCGACGTTGAACACGATGAGGTCCATTTCATTGGACAGAAGGTTGCAAGAGAAACCAATGTTGATGGCAGTCTCGACCTTGTCGCCGGTCAGCACCCAAAGCTTGATGCCTGCGTCTCCTAGAAGTGTTATCGTATCAGGAACACCGTCTTGCAACCTATCCTCAATGGCTGTCCCGCCCAGAAGCATCAGGTCACGCTCTATGCGATCTGATACCTCTTCAAGCCTGTCGTCACGATCCTGTAGTGCTTGGGCGGCAATATCATGATCCTTGCTCCAGTTTTGATACTCTTCCTCAGTGAGATCTCGTTCGGCGACGCAGAGAGTGCGCAGGCCTTCACGAGCGAAGCTCTCCAGGTGCTCTGCTGTGGCTTTTCGCAATGGCTGCTGCAGACCTTTTAACAACCTTGAGTAGATCATGCTGTCTGCGCCTTTGCAAAACAGCTTGACATGGCCGTCCGGCATTCGTATTATAGCACTCATACGTTTCCGAGTCGAGTTGAACTCCAGTGTGTTGAGGACTTTGTAGGTGCGATCTTCGCCCATGATGTTGAGATGGATATCGTCGTTTGAGCGACCCAACACTGTAAATCCACAGTCTCGAGCTGTAGCAACAAGCGCTGCTTCGTCTGGAGATTGAGCCTTGAATTCTATTTTGGGCGGATCACCTGCAGTTCTCTCGGTGATAACGGTGTGGCAAAGCGCGAGGGCAACCATAAAACGCTCATTCGCCAGCTTTTGCTCGTCACCCTCTTCACCACTCAAGTCCGCCACAAAATCAGGAGAAATGAACGTAAGATCTTCGTCGCGTAGGTAGGGATTGTCGTGAATCTTGCGCAGGTCTTTCAACATTCTCACACGATCCCTTGCGATTTCTTCGTGAATCCTAGCGCCTTCCCTTTCAACATTGACGCCTTCTCGCTTTTGCATACCTGCCTGCGCTTCTGTGTACGCCTCCCCATATGGAAACCCGTTGATAGTACATTTCTTGAATTCCATCACATTCTGCGTCAAAGTTCCAGTCTTGTCCGAGAATATATATTCGATCTGACCCAAATCATCAGATATGTTCCAGGATTTTGGAGTGCAAGGATAGTCGAGTTTTTCATAATACATGAACGTATCGCTGTAGATGAAAAATGCTTGACATGACCGGATGATTTCAAGTGAAATGTACAATGAAATGGGAACCAAATTCTGAAAGAGGATGACGGCGGACCAGAAGGTAATGAGCCCATCAAGAGGCGGGTTCCCACCAATCGAGCCATATTCGAAGAAGTCAAGTGAGTTGTTACCCTGTGCCCAAGTAACACCCTGAACGATGCCGGATACGAGGCACATGAAGAAGAGGATGATGAAATTGTAGATGACGTTCCAGTCAAGATCCTTGGCCATCCGAGCTCGCTTGCTCGGGGTACTACCTGAGTTGAGCATAATCTTGGTCTCGCGACCTGTGGAAACAACCACACCAAGGATCCATTCTGTGTTCTTCAGGCTGCAACCTCGAAGAAGTAGATTGCCGATCCCGATGGGCTCGGCCATCTCTATTACACCTGCGTCGCTTGCATTGGACGTACTCTGCTTCCACCTCGCAACAGCACTGTACTGGTAAAGATTTGGATGTGGGCCTTCGCTATCGATGACAAATTCTGCCTTTTCACAGTCACGAGCATGTCTGACCTTTCTTCCGGCATGCAGAGCTTGACGAACTTTCAGATTTGTCTCACCATCGAGATTTTTGGTTTCAACATAACAGGCGCCATCGGGGTCTGAGGTTGAAAGAATGACAACATCTGCAGGAATCTGTTCTTCATTATAGATGCGTACAAAATCTCCCACTTGGACATTCTTCCAGTAGTCTCGTTTGAATCGGGCCTTCTCAGGTGTGGTTTTCGATGTCTTCAGAAAGCTTCCGTAATTACTAGTTGGCCCGAGGGCAGATCGACGCTTTGCCGAGGGTCGTTCATGCGTACGTAAATTTGAAGGAGCATTTGCCGCCTGTGGATCAGCATCTAAGTCCGCAGCTTCGCCGCGGTTCTCGAAAGAAAACGCCGTGCCAGGCCGCTCGTCTGGTGATATGTGTGTCCTGGACTGGCCTGCAGAGGCCGTGCCTGGAGAAGGCACTGGTGTCAGAGGAATATCGTTGCGATCCTGCTGACTTCGGGTTGAGTGGAATGAGGTTCTCTCGGTGTGTACCGAGGTCCTGATAGTTGGTCTGGTATCGGTCGAGAGGCGATGGCCCATATGTTGTGACTGGTCTAATTCTTGGTCCTTCTGCGATTTGCTTTTGCGAAAACTTTTCATAGCTCCATACCAAGATACTGTAACCTTTGTGGAGGCTTTCTTGAGCCGTCGCCATGCACTAACGTTGTCCTCGGCGGAGTTGACATTTTCCCATTCAACGAGACGGTGTATTGGAGAATTATTGAGTTCATTATCCAGCACCGTCCGCCGCCAGTCCTCAACGCCGTCCTTGACTGCTGTGACAAAAAGGATAACGATCAGAGGTACCGAACTGAGGCCTGGATTGGATGCCCCGAAAATTGAAAAAATCTGTAGAATAGTGAGCAACCTTCGTTTATACGAGCCAAGAGCCTACATACACCGAGTATAATGATAAAAAAGAAATAAACGTTTGCAATGTTGTGGAACTGAAACCACAAGTTCTTGGGGACAAAGCTCAACGGGGAATATTTCGAAGTGCGGATCTTGTTACGCCCAAAATGCTGTTTGACATGTCCGTGTTCGTCTCTGTCGTCCTCTGGGACCGGCAGATTGACGTATACAGTTCGCGGCTGCGATTCAGCCTTGGCTTCTGGATCTGCCGCAGTGGGTAATGCCTCGTCATGTTGTTGTTGTTGTTGTTTCTCTTCTGCAGATACTGATCGTCTTTGAAGCCGTTTGATGACCGACAGGCGCTTCCTGACTGCATTTTGCCCAGTGATATGCTGTGAAGCCCATCGCATTCGTTTCACAGGTTTAGAGACATGACTCTCTCCTTCCCCATCGAACTGAATGCGCGCCATCTTGAGGCCTTATCCGTGCCGCAATCATCAACCAAGAGTCGCGACAGGAAAGGCACGATAGAAACCTGTTCTTGGATGTTCGCAGTCTGCAAGAGTTCTTGGGTAATTATTTGGTTCTAGGACTGGCCACCTCGGAGCGGACCTTGTGTAGCGACCAGGGGCGAGAAGTCCGGTTGGAAGGATATCGTCAACGTCGATGTTCATCAATTTTGAGAATCGGCAAGCTCTTCGGGTGGTGCTCAGAATTTCAAGGCACCAAAATGTCCCTGTCGATATGCTTTCGACTGGACGGCGGTGGCTTATGTTGTCAACATTCCAGGGTCCTGCTGTTTGAAGTGGGAAGTCCGAGAGGAAAGTCGGGAGGACAACGCACGAGCAACGAGCAACGAGCAATGAGGATTATGGGCTGCGACGATGAGCAAATAGGTCAATTTGGTCAAGGGAGCGTTGTAAGTTTGGAATTGCCTTTGCTGGCTCTTTCAGTAGAAGGGTCCGGAGGTGTGGAATCCTCCTGGGAAGAAAGTTGTCGAGGATTGCTAAGAGCCGCGTTCCGGACGGCCCTAAATCTGAAGCTGACCGGCTTACCAAGCGTCAGTCTGCAGATAGACTCGAAATTAGTGAGGAAGGGTATCTCATCATGATTTGTGAATGAGCAGGGGCCGAGGGCCGGACATGTCACTTCAGCCCCCAAGGTCAGTTTGATGTTGGGTGTTCAGGAAGCATTATTGTTTGATATCGTAGATGATTGAGGTTGGGCACTCGAAGTTTGCAACTGTCCGCTCTGAGAAAAGAGGTGGTGTTCTTCTACCGGCCTCACAGTAGGTTGCATCTGAACTTAAGTTTAACTAGTTACAATGCCTACGCAAAAGTATCTACCCGCGGAAATTTCGCGCCCCACCCACCGTTTTATTCACCACCATACATTTTACTACTACAAGACCAAAATAAATGGGTTATTTATGAGACCCGTTGCAAAATATTCACAAATAGCAGGCCTTGAGACTGAGATACTTCTGGATTAGGCCTCTCAATGCTAATACTTGGTGTGCCAGCCTTTC
>JAABUK010005897.1_pt1 | contig 18657 bp, 26 predicted proteins | sample 5559141 | NCBI WGS metagenome assembly JAABUK01 (sample SAMN10711869, study PRJNA513367) | rock metagenome | isolation source: Antarctica rocks | place: Antarctica: Victoria Land, Pudding Butte nord | collected 2016-01-03 | reverse complement strand
CAAGCATAACCAGCGACTGGTTGAGCTGCAAGCTCAACCATCGAAGTATGTGATGTACACGAGCGCAAGCCAACATGTCCTCAGAAACCTGGCATCCTGTGCTTGATGAACGTACTGGCGTGCAGTATTTGAACAGCAGTGACTGGCAACTGCAAGCGTCATACCGTCGTCTGCAAGCAAGTACTGTTTGCATTGCATTCTTCGCAATCGACTTACCACCATGTCAAAGCATGTTTAGTGATGGTAGGCTGGGATGCAAGGACAGAGCTTATGCATACTGATGCCAGAGCGACACACAGTAGTCCTTGGAACTTGCCTTGTAACATGCATGCAGCGACACGTGAAGAATTCAAAACTTGCTGTTGTATATATGTTATGTTAGTGCCTGATGCAGCAGTGGTGCGCATATGGTCTTGCTGGCCTGGATCCATGCATGAAGCAAGGCAATCCTGACCATTTACATGTTGGCATTCAGTGGTTGGCGGGCTGTGGCCAAGGCCTTTGTCCCAACAATGCAGGGCTGATGCTTCCAACCAAAAGATGCAGACTTGCCCTCTAAGCGCCTGCAGGCTATGCTCTTTTATGCATGCATGTGACCTGTGTATCTGACGCGCCATTGCAAAGCCATGATGTTCTGCAAGGAGCAATGCTGTCATGTCCTGCAGAGACAGGTTGCATGCAGCCTTTGGAAGTTGCTTAGTCAGCATGCAACAGGGGCCTTCAAAACGTACACGCTCCACAAGAGGCCTGCCAAAAGGAGTGCACCTGGGAAAAGCAGCCATCACCTTGGCAGTTAAGCAGACGGGTGGGTATGTTTCAGATGTAACCTTCACTGAAGATTGCTAGGAAGAGTATATTTGATAATCCCTGAACAACCCCGTCTCACACACCCACGCCAACGAGGTTGCAGAGGTTCCCTCCCGGTCCAGCTCCTGCACTTTGCACACCGATGAACGCCGTAGGGACACGCTGTAGCGAGTAGTCGCTCTCGGCTCAGAGCCTACGACACGCTAGCTGGTGTGATCGGCTGAAAAACCGAACACACCTCGGGCAGACTCCTCTGCCATCAGCGCTTAGGCAAGCACATGTTCGTATGATCACCAAGTCTTTTACCCCTGTGATGCTGCGATCAGCGCTCAGAGCGCCCACGCATTCGAGTGTGCAGACATGCTCTGGTAGAAAACAGTATAACACAATAGCTGCGTGCCACAATATTTAGTCGCCCAGTGGGAGACTTCAACAGACCGATTGGCTGCTAAGCTTGGGAGCCAGGCTGTCGTCAGTGATCGCTGCGGAACAACCTCTGATACAGGGACAGACAGGAAGAGAAGCGAAATCGATTCATATGCTGGTCGCAACTGAAATTGCTCTTTATGCAGGCGTTACGATTAGTCATTGTTGCATGCAGGCGTTACGATCAGTCTCCCATGGCCAATTTACTCATGTGTTAGTGTGCATTGCGTACTGAAATGTCAGTTTTCCCAGTGTCGCCCACAACAGGAAAACGCCTACTCTGCGACAACAGAGTCAGGATGCAGCATGTCACAGCTTGCTTAGTAGATGATGTGCAATGCATTCCCACATTGTGCAAAGCAAATTGTAGCTTGGAACATAGGAAATGCAAAATGGGTCAAGACATGGATCCATGCACACCTCAAAGCAATTTAAGTGATGTTGTCAGGGCGTGCAGTGCATTCCACGTCACAGTGTCTGTGCAAACACATGTGGCTGCAAAGTGAACACTATGCCGCATTGCACAGCCAAAGCATGCTCCTTACTGCTTCAATGTTGCTAGTATAGAACTGACAGGTTGCCTAAGCCAACAGCTCTGCTGCAAGCATCGGACCTGTTTGGGCAGGACATGCAGCAGGCATGACTAGGATTGTGTAGCAGAGTAACCATCATTCTTTGTACAGTCTGCATGTGAAATATAAGATTTTGCAAACAAACTGACAATTTCCTTCCTGGCATGCAGATCGCAGTTCACCCGTATATTGCCAATCTGCAATGTTTCTTTCATCAAGGTGAATGTATTCCTGGGCCAGTTGCTTGCTGTCAACACAGCATTGCAGGTACAGCAGCTGCCCATGCAGACACTAACCCTTACGTTGTGCAGCATGCTTGCGGAGGGTGGTGTGCGGCTTGCAGCCAAGCCCATGCTCCAGCCATGTCTTGCCTTTGCATGCCCCACAATCCTGTCCTGCCTACGCCTTTGGCCCTCCTGGTGCTGCCACCCAAGCATACCAACGTCAGGTGCATCACCTTGAAGACAGCTCCCTACACAGAAGAACCAAGGGCTGTCAGACATTGCCATACGTATCCATGTGCATGTCCAACAAGACTGCCTGTCCTGCAAGGTATCAGGTAATGCAGGGACCAAAGATGCCTGTGTGCGTAGCTCAAGAAGTGGCCTGACTAGGATGCAGAGAGATGTCTTGCACACGACCAGCTGTGCAATCTTTGCACTCAATCAACCTGACTTGAGGTGTCACGCAGCAAAAGTCAGCAGCCCAAGGGCATGCAAGGATACACCTTGCTGCCGGCAACTTACGCAACAGGCAGGTACAAGTAACATGACCAGGTGTCCAGGCAGATGAATGCGGTGATTGCATGAGTGCAACGCAGTGCAACACCTGTCATCATCATCTCGCTTGTCTGAGCTACGATCCTTGTCGTTCCTATGCCGCTTGCTCTTTTTACTTTCATCTTCCTCCACACCATCCTCGCCACTGTGCCGCCTGTGGCAAACCGACATTGGTCAAATATCTTGGTGAGTTCCACAAAGGCAGACTGGCCGCCCACCATAGCTATCACAAAGGACAGTGTAGTGTACAGAGCAGTGTAGAGTAGTGTTGCAGCGTAAAGTAGAGTAGTGTTACAGCACAGTGTAGAGCAGTGTTGCAGCGCAGTTGTAGAGTAGTGTTGAAGCAATAAGTAATGCCTAAAGCAATCTTTGACAGGGCAATGCAATGTACATGTCTGACGCTAGTCAAACCAGGGTGTCATGTGCAGACACACAAGGCTGCACTAAATGCACACAGGCATTTGTTGTCTCACCTTTTTGATGAACTATGCCTGTGCTTCTTCTTATGCTCCCTGTCGTCATCACTCTCGTCGTCACCCCGGCGCTTATCTTTCTTGTGCCGTTTGCGGTCCTTGTCCTTGTCCTTGTGCTTATGCTCCTTGTCATCACCCTCATCAGCATCTCGCTCCTTGCTGGCGTTCCGCTTCTTCTCCTTGTCCTTCTTGCGTTGGATATAATCGACAAACAGCTGCTGCCGCTCTGCTTCATCTGGTATCTGCAAATGTATGGTTTGAAAGGCAGGCCTTAGCAATTGCTTTGTCCCATGACATCATTGCCTCATCTCAAGCCTCTGTAGCGCCCCACCATTGGATTGCAATGAGTCTCAAGTATAACATTGCAACCTGCCAGCATTCCTAAATCCTACAATGTACTATGCCCCCCCAGCAAATCAAGAGTAGTTGTGAACTCTCAACAGCTCAGATCTGATGCGACTTAGCACTGTGGTGTGTGCAGGATATGTCAGCTGATTTTGGCTACAGTGTTCAGTGTAAGCTGCAGAAACTATGCCAGCTTAGTCAGCACATCACAGGTCTCCCTGCACAAAAGTTGAGACATAGCATGCGCAGCAGCCTTTGTGCTTTGCACTGACAGCCAGAACGCATGGCATGCTTACCTTCTCAGACAAATGCAAAACATGAATGCAGGGCACATTGGACAACCGTGCAATGCCATGCTTTTGCCACAGTCCCATGAAAAGGCCGCAAGTTCAGTAAAGGCTTACATCCTTGTAAGCAGAGTGGGTTTCTAAGTCAGGCTTGATGTCTTCCCAGGTGGAGTCCAACTTGAGGGACTTGGTGTGGCGCAACAGGCGGGTGAAGTCCTCCTGAGCTTCAGCCTTCTTGGCCTCTTCGCGGGCCAGCTTGTCCTTGGCTTTGCCCACCTGCTCCTGGTAGAACAACTGCCTGCAGCAACAGCCACAAAGCCTTTGGTCTACGTGCTTTCCTGATCAGAAGGAATGTCAGAATGAAAGCATTCCTTCTGAATGCCCCTGGTCTGTGTTTTGCCACCCAGAACTGGGCCTGGCTGCTGTTTTGTTTGTAGTTTCTGAGGTGATGTTTTTCTCCCTTCTGTCCCCTCATTGTTGCCAGATGCACATAGCACGCTGAGTTGATACAAGCGCACAACAAGACACCTCTAGCACAGGTATGAAGATGAGCTTGCTGTTGACAAGCATCACAAACAGACTGCAGTCTGCTGAGAGTCTTGCATAGTGCAATGTGCAGAGAATAGCGCATCTTGCTGTGGCAGGGGACCATAAGCTTACTTTGAATGCTCCTTGATGTTTTGGGTCTCTTCATTAGCCTTAGAGCTCAGCTGCTCCTGAAACTCTTCATAGCTTGTGTCAATGCCTGTATGAATGCTGTGTGCCTTAACAGCATCCTTCATGGTGGCCCTGCATGCAAGATGCGCTGTATTTAGGACAGCTAAACTAAAGTTATGTATTCTGCAGTCCACTGGTCTTCTACAAACTGTTTGTTCTGACCTTCTTGATGCCGACACCACCTGCCTGATATCCAGGGTAAACATCAAGCATGCCAGAAAATGACGTGTCACTGCAGTGCAAGATGCAGAGACGGTATACTTTGATGGCATAATGTGAGGTCAGGTATGAAGGGCAACTGCAGCAAGAGAGGTGGTGTCACAAACTGTACCACTTGAAAGCTGCTGCTGAGGGCATATTTTGAACACTGATGCAACAGATGTCACAGATTGCTATGTACAACAAAGCACTGCCAAAGTAATACCTGTCAGTCTCCCACTGCTTGTCTACATCTTCCAGCACCTCCTCAAACAGCTCCTTTGGTCGTGACCCGGACGTGTTCTTGTCAACAGCCCGCAAGACATCATTGTCTTTGATGCGGGGTAGGTACTCCTACAGTGCAACAGGTGTGATGGGAGAGATGCCATAATGCAGCAATATCGACAAGATAACAACTGTCTGTCCAACAGACTGCCTGCCAGGGCAAGCAGCGCAGACTGACTTCGAGTCAACTCAGATACAGCTCAGCTAACTGGTGATCTCTTAAAGGTGCATGCAACATTGACGACTGTGGGAACAAGGCCCAGACTGCACTGGGATACTGACAGACATCCACGTCCAGCTAGCAGGTTTTCTGAATACCTTCCAGCGCATTTTGGGCTTGATGAAACCTTCGTCCATGTCCTCACGCAGCAGCTCGCTGAAAGCCTCGCGGTTCTTGCGCTCCTCGCGCTTCTTCTCCTGCTTCAGCTTCTCCCTAATTTCTGCCTCCTGCTTGTCCAGGTCCCTGGGACAGAACAATCAGTCAAGACATTGTCTTCTGACCACTGAACAAAACCAGACGCTGCTGGCAGTCCATGAAGGTCATTGGTAAATGACGCTCATTCACAGCACAAGCATTCAACATGTGCACATTCTGCAGGTAGAGGAGGTCAACAGCAACAGCAACAGCAGATGATGATTTGGTCTTGGATCATGATGTGATACATTCTTGGTCATGATTGCAGAGCAGCAGATGTCGCCTACAGCATGCCTGCCAAGGCATGGTCTGTTACTGCTGAAAACCAGAACTGTCATGGCAGCCTAGTTATCAGCTATTATGTGTGCAGAGCCCACAAGCAGTGGGCTGGCTTATGTGACATTTGTGAAAGGCAGTGACAGACCTCATGTACTCATCAAACACCTCCAGACGGTCTATCTTTGACAGGTCTTCATATTCTGGTTCCCCCTCTAGCTTAGCTGTGGCCTTCCGCCATGGTGTGCTAGCCTGTTCATACAGCACACAGTCAGACAAAGCGCACAGTTCTGGACCCCTTACATCCTGAGCTCAGGACACTGCAGGGCAGCTCAGTCTGTGCATGGCAGAATTTGAACATGGCATATGCGTATGCACCCGGTATGCTTTCCAAGTGGGTTGCAGTTTCAGGTAGTTCACAGCATGATGGTGACATCTGGAGCGTACCTTGATGCCAGATGTGCGCTCCAGCAGCTCTCTGAAGTCTTGCAGCTTGCGCTTGCGAGCTGCTTTCTCTTCAGCACGTTTGCGCCTCTCGCGCTCCTTCATGTGCTCAACAAACATCTCCTCCCGGTCCACAGAAGCAATTGCCTGTAGCAAACACAATCTGGTAAAACAGCAGCCCAATGTCCTGATGATACAAATGCAGCCGTGGTGTAGAGCTCACGAGAAGAATTCACAATGCACAGACAAGGTCAGAGTCTGAAGGTCAGATGTACTTGTGGCTGCAGATCTGCTAGAACAAGTCACATTTGGGGTGTCACCTTCCATCGAGAGTCATCCTCAAACAGAGTGCGTGCTTGGCTGTATCTGAAGCCAGGCTTGAGGTCTTTGCTCTCCTCCAGCATGGCTTCATAGTCCTGCAACAGTTACAAACTGAAACTCTGCAATCTTCACAGCCATACAAAAGACTGTGATAGAGGTTGCAATGCAAAGCTGAGCTTCTACTGTGTGGCGACAGTACATGTGTTTTATCACTTTTGATGACAGCAGCAGTCACTGTGCCGGATGGCAGAAACATCATGATTGCTTGCAATAGATAGCAAACGGATAGCTGCAGCAGCAGCTGTGCCCAGGACATACATCGAAACAGTCTGTTCTCTTACCTCCTTGGCGCGCTTGAGGCGCTGCCGTTCTTCCTCCTTCTCACCCTTTTTGCGCTGCTGCAGGTACTCATTGAAGCACTGCTTCTTCTCCCCCAGAGACTTGAGGGCTGCGTAGCGCTTGTCATTGATGATGAGCTTCATGGTCTGCTCCCAGCTCCAGTCACTGGCCACGCCTTTGGCAGCCAGCAGCTCCTTGAAAGCATCTTTGGCCTCTTCCTGCAGACAAGCGCATGCTACTAAGCTGACGCTGACAAGCACAAGCAACAAGCGGAACCAGAATAGCATGCAGACCTTCTTTGCTTTTACTGTACTCTAGTCAAAGCCAGCTGCTGTGCTGCTGGTGGCATGCACAAAACAGCTGCAATGGAAGTCAGTCTCAGTACTGTGCTGACCCAAATGCAAAGCACAGTTGCTGTCCAAGTCGCTGCTGTGCTGCTGATCAACAAATGTACAGCAATCTACCTGCAGTCTGATTATGCATGACAACTGTGCATAAATACCTTTGTAGCATAGAGGAATTCCTTGCCATCATCACCTTTGGCTGTCTGAGGCACAGGCTCAGCCTTGACCGATGCGATGGCAGGTATGGGTTTTGCCACAGGAGGGGTTTCAGCCTTGACATGCGCTGCACTGCCATTGGCCTGCAGCAATGAAGACATGCAAGCTTGCCAGCATCAGGTCCTCGGTGTCAAGAGAGCGCAGCTTTGTGGGTGATTGTGCAGACTCAAGATATGCATGGCGCTTTGAGATCATCTTTTTCAAGGACGCAACAGATCTTGACGCTTTAGCCTTTTGGTCTTACACCAAGTTCACGGCAGCCAGCAGATGACACCTCGGGGCAGCATGCACATATGGGCAACCACAGGTACAGCATAATGAGATTTGACCTGGAAATTTGCACTGCTTCCACAGTATCGTCTGCAATGTACAAATGTGACAAGGTTTCTGCTAGCACTATGAACATGTGCACAGCATTACAAATACCTGAGGTGACTTCAGAGTGGATGCAGACATGCCGTGAGCTGGTGAAGAGCCTTGTGCAACAGGCACCTTCACAAGCTGTGGCGGGCCGCCACCTGCAGCAGACTTCTGAGCCTGACCAGCAGACCCTCCAGCAGCTGTGTTAGCTGCTGCAGCAGCTTGAGCACGCTTCATCTCCTCTGGCATGGTCCACTTGGACTCTTTGGTCTTGCGGTTGTGGTAGTACTTGCGGCCATCTGGGCTGGTGAACTCCTTCCAGTCTGACCCTGTGTCTGCTGCCTTCTGTGCTGCCTGTCATCATTGCATTGAGACTGTGAACAGGGTTTCCCAACAGACAGTGTGGCAGAGAAACACAGACAAGGCGTTCGGCGTGACCAGGCAGGTGACCATGAATCAGCAGACAATTACACAAGCTGCACAGCAATGCAAGCCAGCCTGATATGCAACTGTGAGCTGTGAAATAGTTGCCTCACCGCTTGAGCAGCAATAAGAGCAGGTGGCTTTTCCCATGACGACTGCTTGAGAGCCTTGTTGTAATAGTACTTGCGACCATCAGGTGCTGTATGCTCAGTCCAACTATCTTGCACAGGAGCTGCTGCAGTAGCACTTGGCGCTACTGCTGCTGCCTGTGCTTGTTGCCGTGGCTGTGCTGCTTGAGGCTGCGCTGCCATCATCTGTGCCGCAGATGGTTGGACAGTGACTGGACCATGCCCTAGAGGTGCTTGCTGTTGTACTGCAGCAACAGGCGAAGGACCAGGACCTGGCATTTGTCCAGGGAACTGTCCTGTCATTTGGCTTGGGATCTGGCCTGGCATGCCCTGAGCATGCTGTGTCGGTGGGGCATAACCTGGCACCACCTACAAATTTGCACTCACAACTGAGACACCATGCAAATGCAGTCACGAGTCAAAGCGTGCACTGCCCCTGATCACTTATATACACTGGCTCACATGACATGAGCTGCGTCTGACTCGCACACATCACAGATGCTTGTTCCAGCTCACAGGCTCTGATCAACTGATGAAGCTGCTTGATACAGGACATCAGCAAAGCTGGAAGGCAGCCGTACCTGTGGCCTTGCCATGGGTTGACCAGGGGCTCCATACATGGCTGAAGGTCCATTTGCCATGGATGACATTTGCTGTACAGGACGAGGCGTTTGAAGCTGCTGTGCTTGCTGAGGCTGTTGCATGGGCATACCAGGCATGCCCATGCTTGGAGGAGCATACTGTGACATTAATGGGCGCTGCTGGGGTACAGATACAGCTGGCATGCCACCCGGCCTCGCTTGCTGATGTCCTGGAAACTGCTGAGGCTGTTGAAAACGTGGCTGCTGTTGTTGTCCTGGGGGGACATAGCTAGTCATGCCTGTTGGAGGTGCATACCCTGGCAGGCTTGCAGGTCTAGCTTGTGGTGACAAAGGACCCTGCAGGGAGCATACTTTACAACAGCAGCCTCACTCAGCGAGCAAAGGATATCACAGCTGGTGCTGTTTGACCATTACCGGCTGACTCGGGGCTCCCATGGATCCAGGCGCGCTCGAGCCGGCCGCACCGACGCCTGGAAACATGCTGACGGTCAGTGGCAGCACTTGAATGCAAAGCGCAGTCAGCTCCTGCATGCAACCAAAATACTTTACCTTGGGTCATCCAAGCCGGCAGAGTGGACTCCCGGCCCCTCCCTCGGCCTGCCATCTTTGATTGTGCGTCCAAGCAATGTCAGGCAGTCACTCGTCCCGCTTCAATTCTCGGACGCAGAACAAATACCTCGCAGATCACAACTACAGCAGGAGTCCTTTTGTGTCCTGTGCGCGAGCAACAACTTGCTTTGTTTTTTCTATGTTGTCCCGTACACAAATGGGGCCAACTCAGTTCCGACAGTCTGGATGAGTGCCAAAACCATACTGCAATGACGCTCAAGTTAGCTTGTCGCCAATTCGCCACAGAACTTGACTGACCTAGCTAAATCTATTTAGCAATTAGCCGCCGTGACCAGGCTTGAACGAAGGCTTCTGCGCGCTGACATTTTTCTAGTTCCTTCTTACGGACCACACGATGATCTACGACGTGAATTCCCAACTATTCCGCTCTTTCCTTGGAAGTGGAGGGGCTAGCCACGGACCTGCTCCCAAGTAAGACTTGCTGCACAACCGTCAGTCCAACCAGTTTCCCTGATCAGTCTGGGGCTTCGCTGATTGGTCTGATTGCTGTACAGGAGAGACAACAGGAAGCAACCTGGAGAGGGCAAGAAGGACAACAAGCCAGCGATGATGGAGTGAGTTCCTGACAGGTATGTGTTCAAGACTGAGACTGATCATAGCTGTGCTATGATAACTGGCACATTGGTATGGTGCTGCATCTCATGACTGCTGCTGGTGGATATGATGTTCGTGAAAAGCGATGCTGAGCTGTTAGCTATGCAGACAATATTACGCTGCTGATCCACGCACAGTATTCACGGGCTTACTGACCTCTTTCATGCATACACTGAGTGGTTGTGCTAATGACGGTCAGTGACCATGATGTAGGTGACCCTAAAGGTGCACTCAAGAGGGCTGCGATTCACGACCTGAAGCTTCATGCAGCACTTGTTCCTGCAACAATCAAGCTGAAGGCTGCACGCAGCAGGAGGCTGTGCTTGCTGTAAGCAGCACAGAAGCTATTGTTGTTGGGGTCACCATTGCGTTGACGCCACAAACATATGTCTGGTGCAGCTTTGTAGTTCCTACTGCTTCTAAGCTGTCAGCATGTTTGCCTCATACACAAATGGCCCTTCTTCGAATGGCCAATATACAGTAGCCTGAGCTGCAATAAAGGTGTTTGGATCTGCGTTCTGTTGCTGCACCGTTTGCACGGACTGCCAGGTTTTGTCATCCATGTGTAGACTGCCGTTGATGTAGCAGCCCTGCAGCAGTAGAAGCTTATGTGCATTTTCTGAAACCCTCACCACATTTGCATGTGAAAGGTTTTGTCCTGCAGTGTGAGAGTCTGATGCTGTCAGGATGCATGGCAACATACATTGACTCACCTTCAGTTGCGCCTTATAAGTCTTGTCAATTGATATGGCATATGATGCGCCTCCATGCAGATGCACTCTATCCAGATCACAGCTGCTCTGCTCCCACAACCATATCCCACCTGAGATACACATCATCTGAGCAATCTCCTGCCACAATTGCCATACACTTTTGTGCTTTTAGTGCTGTCAAAAGGATCTGTTTTGAAGTCTTACCAACACAGTCTTGCACAGTTCCACAGGACATGCGCAGCACAGAGGTGCCTGTCATGTCAATGGCAGGCCCTTCACTTGACTGTAAACAGCAGTTGTTCAAGGTGATGGAGCTGCTGCTCATGCCGACTATGCACTCCTCCAGATTCTTCTTCAGCTGACATCTGCAGCACAAATTAGGGCAGACTTTAGCAGAAGTTTGATGCTCAAGAGCAAAACTACACTGTCCCTTGTTATGCTGTGCCATGCTAAACCTTGGGTCGCTGCGGCCATGCTAGGCAGGCCAACAGTGAACTGCTACAACATTGATGGACCAATTGCTAAGCTTGAAGTATGTTGCACTAGAAAATTGTAATGTGAGAGTTGACTCAAGACATGTGTAGCTCACAGAGCCCTGCAAGCCATTGAAAACAAAAGCGTTCAAGTGCTTACTCCATCATGTTGACAGTGGCTGCATCTGAAGCCTTGCATGCCTGTTGTCCACACTCAGAAATGATGCATTGGTGAAGCTTGCTGATGCTGTGTCCAAAGGCACGTAAACCACACTTCCGGCCATTCATGTTGCATTTTAGGAAGCTGGGTTGAGCCTTCCCACTGACATTCACACAGTCATCCCCACCGCAGCTGCGCGATCACACATCACAGCTCATGGCTTTGTTGCATGGCCATAAGATCACAAATGCATATCTGCTGCTGTCACAAAAGTGTTTATCAATTCATATTGCACACATGCATTCCAAAGCTGAACACTCTGTGCATGAATTTTCAGCAAAATCAAGCAATTAGTGTCACCTTATGGTGCAATTCTGGATGACGGGGCCAACTCTGTCTGTGCCTGTGATCAGCACAGCTTCTCTGAAGCCAGTCATGTCAATCTCCAGGTTCATGATGACAGCGCTGCGGGTGATACGGAACGTGGGACAGTTTGCTCGCTGGTCAACCTTGGTCTCTCCCAAGGGACCACAACCTCTGATAAAGATCCTCTTGGTAATGTTAATTGTCTCCCTGCATGCAGGTATTTGTCTCATGTTGTCTAGTCCCATGTCAGGTCAACCACATACTTACTTTCCGGAATCGAGTAAGTTGCAAGTCTCACATGATGAGGGTCACACATGCATGCTCACACACAACGCTTGGAAGACATGCATCAATAACCACGCTCTACATTATGATGCACCAAGAAGCATTCAGCTTCCCACCTACTCTCTCGATCTCCTGTGTGTAAGCTTAGCAATCAAAGATATTAATGGGAAGTGCTGTGTTCCCATGTCATTTAGTAACAAATCTGACATCCTCAGGTACAAATAATCCTTACCCCATGCCATTGTGAATACCAGGCTCAAGTATGATTTGGTCTCCATCGTGAGCTGCCTCCACAGCCTCCTTGATAGACCTGTAGCTTGTGCGCTGTGAGCCTGCATCCTCACAACATGCTCTTGATCTGTCTGTTCAGACCAAACACAACAACTGTCTTACATCAACATCATGTATGTTCAAAATCCCACTTGGTAGCAGCTAGCACAGCTTGTGTTCAGTTGCCATCAGGCGTGCAAATGTGCATCGTCTAGGTGCTCAGCTGCCACTGCAGCTTCCGTGGCAGCTGTCCTTGGATGCATTGCTGTGTCACAGAGTTATGTCACACAGCCAGAGCACCCTGAATGCATGTGAGTGAGCAACATTTGTTAACGCTAAACACACAGGATCAAGGTAAGAAGCATACCTGTGGTCAATGCTTGTGATGCGGCTTTTTTGGAAACCAAATGCCTATCTTTGCAGTCAGGATGGCCATTTTCGATCTGAAGAAGACTTGCAGAGTTGTTTGAGGGTCCATCAAGGGTGGGGTCTTCTGGGGCTGGCTTTCCAAGCCAGGCATCCTCACCAGCACTTCGCACCTGTTAAAAAGACACATTATTATTGTTATTATTATTAAGATTATTATCATTATTTTTATTATTATCGAAAAAACACACAGAGGTGACAGGTCCAGAGGAGGAACAAGAGAGGAGCAAGGTCAAAAGCAAGAAAGGTTTATCAGGTGCAACGTCAGAGGTGCCAGGCAAGAGGGGGGAACAGTGACAGGCAACAGGTGAGGCATGACTAAACAATGGCACTGCGACAGTAATCTCATGGTGATGTCATGCTGGTGATGGAAAGAGCAGGCATATCCCAAACTTTGTGAATCTGCTGGTGAGTAGTACCTTGCAGCAACAGTCTGGTAAAGATTGTTAGCTGCTGTTTCTGGCCATGTTGAAGTAAATACGTGTATGATTCCATGACAGGCAACATGATTGCAGCACACAATGTCTTGCAGCCCCAAATCTGTTGTGCCCAGGTGACAATAGCAGCCTTTTGGCAGCAGATCAGCCTTGTGCAGCTGGGCTTTGTAAGCACTACATTCACGGCAGCAGTGAAGGCTGTAAGCTGTTGACCTGTAGAATGCGTCCATCAAAGCCAGCATAGTCTGCTTTCAGTGCACCAGCCATTGCAATCTGGTCCATCAAAATTGTGAAGTCTGTTGTTCTGTCTGCCTTGATGTCCAGGAGATGCTGGCCAGCCTGAGCGCTCTGCATGGCAGCCTTGAAGCTTTCAAGGCCTAGCTGAGCTTGTGCTAGTCTGTGGTGGGCCTTCAACAGCTTGGGGTCCTGCTCTAAAGCCAATTTGGCATCCAGCATTGCCTGCATGGCACCAAACATATAAGTTTGAGGCTGGCACATAGCCAACTTGGCATCCAGCATTGCCTGCATGGCACCAAACATACAGATTTGAGTTTGACACAGGGTATGTGTTTGCTGTGAGCTCAGCATATGATTGCTAAGACCTGCAGTGTTGTCTGGCTTGTTGTTGAAAAAGATTTTGGCTGTGACATCTGTTGCTGCAATGATTTCAGCATGTGAAGGCGTTTTGCTAACAAAGAGACCATGGTGCAAACAATATATGAATTATGCATCACATAGATGCTTGAGACTTTCCTTGGAACCCTTAGCTTTTGGGTCAATGCATGGTCTCTTGGCGATCATTGCCATGATTTCTGGATATGAAGCCAACATTGGTCAAGCACTGGCTGTCATTGTGCATTCAACCTGAAGTGATGGTGACTGGCTGCCTGCTGATCAGCAACGCGGACAGGACTTACTGGAAAGAATTGTCTGAGCTTTAAGTGGGCAAGAGCTCTGTTACAGTACAGCAGCCCAAGATGTGGGCACAGCTGTTGAAGGTCATCTGCTTCTCTTTTGGCGTCATTGATCTCTGTAGAATAGTGGCTTATTGCCTCTTGACACCTGCCTGCATCAGCTCAACAAGTCACACATATTGCACATAAGATCACGTAGGGCTTATGGCAAATTATTACGGTGAACAGACTGGGCTCAAGTTGTAGCTGAGGCAGTTTGAAGATACAAAAACACATCACTACAGAGGTGCATCGTTGTGAAAAGGCAGTAGCTTTGCGGTCTATAACTGAATGAGAGGGAGTGTAACCGATTATTGCAGGAGCCGCAAAGCCAGCCTAGTTGCAGCAATAGCAGGCGGATATTCAGTGTAGGCAAATCTCAGCTCTGCCTCTCACCTGACCGCATGAATTCCTTGCCCTGAGCCCTCGGGCACTTCTCTGCATTCGATCCAGTACGTATTGTCCCGCTTGCAGCGTCTACTGTGTCACTGTCATGTGCTTTCCGTGCTTGCGCAACGTTGGAAGTAGTGACCATCGACCCGATCGATACGGCGGGACACAACGTCTTGGTCAACCTCAGTCTTGCTTAGACTTCAAGTTCCTTCATTGCCAACCAGGATCAACTTGCCCTGTCAATCTTTGAGGTTGGGGTCTGCGGCAGGTTCACTTCTTCTTGTCGAGCATCGGATGTAACGCCGCATAACGCCTGTAACGCCAACAGCTTTACTGATGCTCTTCAGCCCCGGCGCAAGGCAATTGACTGCCAGCAGTCTCCTAATTTGCAATGTAAACAGCAGTTAGGCCTTTTCAATCCTTCAAGGACAAGTTGGCTTCCTTTGATGCATTGATGACAGAGTTTGCTAGATTTGATAGCTGACAAGATGTGTCGTGGTTGCATAGCAGGTTTGGCAAGCGGTCATCCCCAGGAGCAGCCCCAGCAGCGTGAGTTTGTTCAGTCTGCAGCGTGCCAGGCGGGTGAAGACTGCTTGCCCATGGCCGTAGTGCCAGCAAGTCTCGTTACTACGTATGGATATCGAGAAATCTTCAGATAGCACGGCATATCGATCTGGACAATAGAGGAGCAATTGCTCAACGCACACAAGCATCTCTTTGTATTCAGAAATTGGCAAAGTCCATGATACTCATTCATTCAGACCGCACAAAGCTTGTGTCAGCAGGCATACCACCCTGAGCATGTATGTTGAGCATATCATCAAACCATCTAGCTGAAGAATACATGTAGATCCAGGACCCAACAGCTTCATCTCTGCACGTGATGTTCCAGCTATGGTGGTGCAACAGAGTGCCCTACCTAGGCCAACTGCAACAAGAATGTCTTGATCTCCATGGGATTCAGGACAACAGTCAAGTCATCGTCAAAGCATTCGCTGCCCTTGCACATCACAGCAGGATGCTGTTCAATGTATATTGGCTCATCTATTGCACCACCAGACATGCTTTTGCCTGCTTGCCATCGCAGGCGCTGTACATCAGATTGAAGCTGATTGGCACTCAAGGAAAGCTCTGCAACCTGTGAGAGCTTCATCAATGCAAAAAGCTTGTGTAGGTTCACCTGAGCTGACTTAGCAAGATCTGCATGCTCATCCACCTGCAGCATGCCATTGCAATCCTGACATGCATCTCTCAAATACACAGCCGCTGCAACTATACATTTGTGTTAATTTGGATCACAGGTAGCAGATCTGAACCACAAAAACCTGGAATCACATGCACTGAATGCAGGACATGAGATGAGAAGGCCTCAGGCAGCCTGGCAATAACAGCGCTCAGTCTTGCACAGCATTGCACACTGCATGTCTTTTACATCTGCTAGTGCTGCATCATCATCTGCACACACCACCCTGAACGCTGATTCGGTGCTCAACGCCTTTGCTTACCTGATCCTTGGATACATACACAAGTGATGATGCTGTCAGATCATGAAAAGCAGAGCAGGAATAGGGCTGACCTGATAGAGATGAGCCAAGCGCAGCAGCACAGAGTCTTGAGGCAGGGTCTTCAGGGTCAGCAGATGCACATTGAGGGGCAGGGCTGCGCTCACAGCAGAGAAATGTAGCGCCAGACCAGACTCCTGCAACTGCCCTGCCCTGGCCTGTTTTGGCAATGCCCCAAAAGACAGGATTGGTGGGTCATTCATTCGCTGTTGGAATGTGCGGCGGATCAAAGCTGCGCTGCCGGGATCCTGCAATCACATTTGCAACCCAGGCTGTGACTTAAGAAATGCAGACATGCACTAAAGCCATACCAACACTGAAATTTAGGGTGCCTCACAACAAGGAAGCCATCGTTTATGTGACCATCAACCTACGGCTTCACTCGCCCTGGCCCTGTGCTGTACACTTGCGTGAATGACCTCATCCTGAACTGTTAGCTACTGGGGCATTGTATGCAAGGGCATTGTTTGCAGCATTCTGCACAGTCAGGGCCCAAACGTGCCTCAAGAACAACAAACCAAAACTGCAGGCAAACAATTGTGACGCATGCAATTGAGATCCAGACAGCTGAGATCTGACTGTTCTTTGTAGACCTGAAGTGTGATGCGTTGAAAGTGCCGCATTATGGCACTGCTCTCTCTGACAAAACTCACGACAGCATTGCAGTGTGCACACAACAGGAACATTGCAGTCCCTGTGTGCTAAGTGTATTGAGGGTAGTGTCAGCTGACCTGAAGTGTAAGCCAGTGCTTGCCCCTGGCAATCAATCCCACAGATTGGCAGTTCATGCAGCCTTGCATGGTCTCATTCAGGGGCTCCGCTACCCCTCGCCAGTCATCAAACAAGGTTCGCCTGTGCACCATGATCTCCAGTTCTCCACTGGCCAGGGAGGCACCGCCTTGGGCTCTGTCTGTCAGCACTGCCAACTCTGCCTTTCCACTCTCCTGCAGCCACAGAGCTGCCTTTGGGAGAAGGGCTATCTCATGTTGGGTTCGGGCTTGAGGACTCAAGATTCAAGGCCTAAGACTGCATGCCTATGTTCATGTGTTGTGGTGTTATCGATGGTGTTATTGATGGTGTTATCGATCACAGTGAGCTTAAGGTGTGATGATCAGACTGCAGGCAGTAACATCCTGCCAGCTTCCTCGTGTTCAAGGGGCAATCCAGGTAAGGACAGAAGGAAGAGCAACACATCAGGGCATGTTACTGTTGCTATCTTGACTGCTAAAACAGGACCTCATACAGCAAGCTCCTCAAGGACTGTACATACCTGACCCTACAGGAAAACACACATCTTGCGATAGTAATGAATGATTTGGGTGCCATGCCTGTCAGCATTAGCTTGCCATCAGCTAGTCTATCAACAGAAAGGTAATCTTGCCCAGCCAGGATGTGGGTGGCCAAACTGTGGTCTATGACATTTGTTGATTCCAGATCAGCATTGTGTTGAGAGGATGAGCCCGCAGTCGGTTGCTGCATGCAACATATATACCACAGTGTTGATGCATGCACCAGTCTGCTACTGCCCAAAGGAAGCTTGGGCCCAATGTGGGATCATCTCTATCTTCTCTATATTGAATGCGTAAAGGCGTCGTCCATTCTATTCGTTTCTTTTCTTTCTCTGCTACTGTCACAGTCGGGCGCAAGGAACCAGGACATGCATTGAAGTGCGCCATACATGTTCCACACCTGAATGTAAGCTCCAGCTGTCAGAGGGTAGTAGTTGCCAGAAACAGGCTCCGTGATGGTCAGATTCCAGGTAGGTCTGAAGTCCCTGACACGCTTCAGGTACTCACGTCCATTGGAGTCAGTATAGAAATTAGCACCTGCATCAGCAGGCTTGGGCTGAAGTCTGTCTTCTGCTGTGTGCATTTCAGCACTGATGGCCAACAACAAGACATGAAAGATAATAGGAGCCTCCCGTGGTAGCAGCACAGAGCTATGACCACAGGCCATAGCCAAAACGGCCCAACATCAGCACAAAGCTTGCAGTTGCCTGGTGCAGCCCCCAACAGCAAGGTGCTGGCAACCAGCCTTGTCTTACTTAAGAACAGAGACATCAGCAGTGACATGGTGCTCAAGTGGAGTATTGTGCTGGTGCACTGTAACACCACAGCCGCAGCAGCAGCAGCAGCAGCAGCGGCAGCAGCAGCCGCAGCAGCAGCAGACTGCGTCTTGCATGCGGTCCTGACAAGCCATTGCTGGCATGCCAGGTTTCATGCCTCAAAGGCAGGTGATGCATGGCATGTGAGTAAGCAGGTTTGAATTGTGACCTGAGTCCAGGGAGGAGGCATAGCGCAGCACGACCTCCTTGCCCTTCTTGTCATCAATGGGGATGGGTCCCACTGTCCACTCCACCTCCACATGCAATGCTTTGTCCCACACCCTGTACCACCTCACAGCTGACATGCCAGACAATGGCCATCACAGGGTGTTGTAGTTAAACACGCTTGCAGATGTCCCTCATGCCTACGTATAAGATATCATGATTGTAATCTTGTCCAACCTGTCTGCAATTGCAAATCTGTCCCTTGCATTACAGGCACTGGTGCTGAATGTCATGAGAGCCACCTACAAAGTCAGGGTACACAGAGACAAAATCAAAAGAAAAAGCTTGCACAGAACACCCAGCTTATCA
>JAABUK010005896.1_pt1 | contig 18659 bp, 27 predicted proteins | sample 5559141 | NCBI WGS metagenome assembly JAABUK01 (sample SAMN10711869, study PRJNA513367) | rock metagenome | isolation source: Antarctica rocks | place: Antarctica: Victoria Land, Pudding Butte nord | collected 2016-01-03 | reverse complement strand
AGCTTGTGGGCGTGAAAAAGCGTGTGTCTCATTTCTCTGAGCCCCATCTCAAACAGCGAGCTTGCTTTGCAGCCGTACATCACCACAACTCCCTGTGCTGTCAAGAGATCTGCAACCCTAGATCTAGCTTTAAACGCGCTCTAGTAGCTGGCATGACTTTCAGAATCATCAGCAACACATGCGGCAGCGTTCAGCAGCCTTTGCATTTGGATGCTAGCAGCAGTGTTCATTGCAACAGCTCGGCACAATCTGTGCAGCTGCAGCAACACCAGCTTTCCGCCGGCGCAGGGCATCACCAGTGCACCCGATTCTGTTGTTTTGAGCCGTTGTTTGGAAACGTGTTCAAGTGCCAAACATCCGGCTTGACGCACATCTGCGATCAGGGCTGCAATGAGAGGATCTTCCTGGATAACCACTTTGATATTTGCAGGTAGGTAACTTATCAAATTCCTGCAAGTTTTGGGTAGCTCCCGTGCTTTGTCGCAGCCAGATTGGCCTTTGAACTTCCTTTGCTGTGTCTACATGCAGATTCAGCAAAAAGCTTTTCCCTACTCACACTCACTCAGAGGCGATAAGCAGGAAACGCTCCATTGATGATAGCAGCCACACAGGTCTCAGTAGTAAGCGAGTGCACTCCATGAACTCGTGCTCATCATGTCCCTTGAGCATGAATGCTGAGAACATGGACTGCAACTGGGGATGAGCTGCACATTTCAAACTCAGATAGGCACAACATGCTGAGCGCAGTCCAACAGATCAACAACATGAACCATGACTCAGTCGTGAATAAAACAGCTCAGTAGTGAAGCAACGGGCTCAAATGCGGCTCTCACATCTTGACAGCCAGAGCAGCTGGGGATTGTTGCGTGTGCACCGATGTCCCAACAGTGTTACCCTTGCTACTGTTATGAAAGAAGTGCCCAACTTTTGCAACAGCATTGAGTGCCATTAAACATGAAGTCCAGTTCAAAGTGAGTAAACATCAAAATACCTCGTGTGTATGCTTGGTGGTGTAGAGCAAGTCTCAGTGCAAACAAGTCATGTGATGCCTTCGGACCTAATTTGCGTTATGTTAAGACATTTTGAACTGCGGTGTTATTATCACAGCATTGCTAATTATTGTCAGTAACGCCAGCCACCTGATGTGTATTGCTGCTGAGTGAGTGAAGTATGACATGTTCTTCACACCCCTCGTGTGGGCATTTGTAAATGCAATGACCGAAGTGAATCTGATGGGCGCAATTTTATGAATTTCAGGAATTGTTGCTCTGAAATGCCAAGCGACACCAAGGTAGTGTGCACCTTTGCAAAGCAAACATTACACTTATGCCAACAACACGACGTGCGCATGATTCTGGACCAGATACCTCTAGAGACACAACACGACCCTGTGCACAAGACAACCTGCATATGCAGCAATGCCATCATATACATGCACGCAGCCAGACATTGACACCGTGGAGATTAATTGCCTTCACTTTGATTAGTCACATCTTCCACATACCCAGCTGTAAAGCAAATATTGTTGCACGTCCATGCCTGTGTTGCAAGACGTTTTGCCGTTAGAAAACATGAAGAATCTTGGCAAGTTTGGCCTGGGAGAATAGCTGCCTACATTTGAATCTGAAAATCTACCTAAGCACAACAATCTGAAAGAAACTGAACAAGGTCATCTTTCGCTCAGCAAGCATAGCTGCCAATGTCAGTCATATCAGAAAACGTCACCTGCCCAACGTCACAATGTAAAGTCGGTTTTCTTCTCACACACCTGAACAAACAGACCAAGAATGCACCGGACAAACTGGCACAACGTCTTTTGTCATGTTCACTTGTTGTCATGCTGCACCTGTCGGCGCGCTCTGCATGCTGTCTACGTACACACTACTTCTATCGCAAGCACATCACCAGGACTGTCTCAGCCCTCTCTGATGTGTGCTGCCACATTGGGCAAACATCAAACTATCTGCCACCTTTTTACTACTGATGATTTATTCTGAATGCCGTTGGCCTTCAGTGTTGCGTATAAGACTTGACAGTAGTGTCACTAGGCCTTTTCAGATCCATAGTTACGCTGGAGCCTTGACCTGGGCTGCCCAGTACAATACTTGGCTTCTCATGAAACTGACGCCCAAAGGTGTAGTCTTTTGTTGTCTTTCCTACGCTGGGGCCGGCTCTTTGGGGGATTCAGCCGTTGCATCTTCAGTGACTGGCGTGCTAGCAAGCTCATCCACCACCAGTTGCATTGCTGCAACCTGCTCCTCTTCTGTCAGGAAGACAGCAACTTGCTGTGGGATGGTGAGAGGCTCTGGTTCTTCTCCCTTCACGACTGGCTGGTGAGCCGACACCGTCGCAGCTGCTGCCTGAGACAAGATGTAGGTCCACAGAATCTGCAGCAGTTCACAACAGACTCGCACTACTGTTGCTTCAACCACCAAGAGTTGGTGCACAATGTCTCAGGGACTACTTGCTTATGACTCCAAAAGACGAGTCACAACTGACAGACCAGCAAAGTGGGCAAGACAATGATTGCAGCTTGCACTGCATATGCATGGAGCACATGAGCAGTGACGTGTAAACTTGTGAAGAGACACAACTAGACCGAGCAGGGCTGCTGTGAAGTAGCAGACAAGTGAGCACAGGAACATACCGATACAATATTTGTGTACAGGATCCGCTGTGATGAGGGCACGAATTTGAAGTTGATGGCATGCGCAGCTGGCCACAGAGTGTATGAAGCAATGAGAGTTGGGATGAACTTCTCCCTCAGCTTGCTAGACACTTGCTGCGTCTCCCCTTGAAGCAGACTGGTGACTATGTAGAACAGGCAAGTCCCAATGGGCGCCATGATTATCTGATCCAACAAGATCTTTGAGGCAATTGCCTTTGCACTGCAGCAAACTGGGCTATCACGGACAACTCCAATGTCCAGGACAGTGAAAATTGTAACCAGAGGACTAAACGACGGACAGAGGGACAGGATTGCAACTCTACGGCAGGAGTGGCAGGCAGTCAATCACCTTGTAGCTGCCTGTGGAAACACCATCTGCAGCAACAATACACAGCTCGTTCAAAACACGTCGCGACATAGAATGGGCTAAAGCAAAAGCTTCTAAGTAGATCAGGGATAGTCTGCAGATGCCCACCTTGTCCAGGAAGTTGAACCAGTTGTGACCTATGGGGCCAGCAATGCAGCCTCCGTAGAAGGCTAGTCTCATTGTTCGTTGAACGTCGTATGGCTCAGCAGCTAGAGCTTTGTTTGACCGCCGAGCAGCCTGCTGTGCAATGAAATCGCCCAAGCAAAAGCCCGCCAATGAGGTCATACTTTTGGTCAACAGCGGCCTGGCTATAAGTGATGTACAATAGGCTGTCCATAGACCTCGCGCAGATGGTGCTCTGAATCTGCTGTTCATAGGTCTACCCAAAGGAGCAGCTCCAGCGAAAACACCCATCTCGACGACTGCAGGTGACCTTCTCGCAAAATCCAGCAAGTTGTGATGCGATGTGTATCAGGTGGTGGTCTTAAGGCGCATGCCAATGGCCGCGCAGGCAGCCGTCGTCGGACCAAGCGCAAATGTCGGAATCATTTATATGCTTTGCCTCCGACGGCTCATGATTCACTCGGTTACGTGATGCGTAAAGGCATGCGCTTCCGATGCTTAGCAGTCGATTTAGCAGCCCGTAAATGATGCACGAGCACATGCCAAGACAAACGCCTTGAGGCGAGCGTAATTCTTGCCAGTGCTTTGCCGAAGCTTGGCAAGAAGTGTGACCAAAGCGTGCGTGGCTTGCAGTAATCAAGATATCAATTGATATCTTGATGGAGTTTGTAGTGAATGGAGTGTGCTTACGTGGGGGCTTGCAGATGTCATCGATGCTAAACTCTGACAACTGCGGCAAAGTTGTGAGCAAAATTGGGCCTACCTGTAAAGGACAACTATTGTTCTGTTTGTGTGTGAGCATGCACCATTTTTATGGCTCTAAAGAATTTGCTGGCTGCAAAATTTATGCTTCTTGACCAGGAGTTCTGCTGAAATGCTATTGTGACGTATTACATGCAAACAAACTACAGATTGAAAGTGTCCTGTGCAAAACAGTGCCTTTCAAAACGTGTTTATGCTTAGGTGAAAGTATGCAGGGTCTATCACAAAATGTGCTTTATCTGCAGATGAAGGGTGTTTTGCTGCTGATGACAAATGCTGGAAGCAGTTCTTGCATTTGCTATGCCAATTGGGCATATGCATACGTATCACAGCAATGCATATACGTGTAAAGTGCATGCTCTCAGTGGCTTTGATCCTGTGTTCAGGACAGTGGCAATGCAGAGTCAAGTCTCGCTCAGGTGCTCGTTTTGCATGTGTTAGGTCGGTGACAAATATATATTTGTAGCAGTGTTTTGTTTTTGCATATGTTAGTACAATCTCTGCAGCTGTGGGGTTGAGCTGTTGTTCCGCACCCGTCAAGCAAGCCAGCTCCCTCACACAACGCGATAATTCAGCGGTTACTGCAGAGTTGCAAGACATATGTACGCTCGTCCTCAGCCGTCTGCAGGCAGTTATGACGCTTGTGTCGACATTTCGACGCCTGTTCATGCTCTCTTGCGGGGTGCCAGTGACTATCGCGTTTCTCTACAATGCTGAATTTCCCGGCGTTAAGCCGCTGCCGGTCGGTCATGGTCCCATGCCAGCTCAGCTTGGTACGCAACCCCGCCCACGTACCTTCATATTGAGGACCACAACTCGACGACATTGTGTCACAGCAGCTTTCAGCCCGCTACACCCTACCTTCTCGTGCCTGCGCATCGCTTGATAGCTGCGTGCTGACTTACCCTCTGTTGAGCTGCAGGCGTTACAACACAACAATGCACACAACAATGAGCATTCAAGCTGACTGCAGGTGGTGGCAGATTGTTGGCTGAGATTTCTGCTTCCAATGGAGGAGCAAATTTCACTTTCACTTTGGACCAAGCAACTGCACAGCACCCTCAGTTCCACATCACGCCACAGTCTGGCTGGATGAATGACCCAAATGGAATGTTTCAGCTTGGTGCCCTGTACCATGTCTTCTTCCAGTATAATTCTGACGCAGGTAACTACAGCGGTGCATGCAAGCCGCTGGCCCGATTGTATTGTATGCAACAATTTCTGCCCTCGACAGCTTCTTGGAGCTGTCTCATATGCTAACAGCAAACATGACATGGTTCAGTAGGTGCTGGGCCCAACTTTGGATGCTGTGCAGCAATCTGGGGGCCTCCAAGCTGGGGTCATGTGGTGTCATCAGATCTTGCCCACTGGCAGCGGCTTCCAACTGCTCTGGAACCAGACACTCCATATGACAACAACGGAGTGTTCAGTGGTAGCGCAACTGTTGTCAATGGGACACCCATCCTGTTGTACACAGGTGAGTACCATTGCTGTGTCTTTCCTGTCGTAGGCTGCAGCAATGCCGTCGGTTTGCTGCGCTCATCAAGCATATGCCTACCATCTTGACAAACAGTCGCTAAATTGCATGCTGCGCTTCCTGACAGTGCTGTGAGCAACTGCCAAGGGCACGTTGCAGTCAAACATAAAATGCAGCTCAGCTGATTTTTGGCCAGCCTGCACCTGTGCACAGCCAACAGTGCATTTTTGGCAGCTCTAGTGTCACAAACACATTCTGCACAGAACTGTACATCAAAGCTGCAATGAACACAAAGCAATCTGCGCAGGTGCTTGCAGAGCTGTGCTGCCTGGCAAACAACACCTGCAGTTGATGCAGCTGTTGTTCTATCTCACGTCAACAGCAACTCTTGCAATTGCATTCCCCTGCATCTCACACTGTATAGTCAACTTTGCCATGCTTGTGTCTTCAATCAATGTTGCCCACATGGCCACATAACCTCCAATCAATGTTGCCCACATGGCTACATAACCTCCAATCAGGATGAAACTTTGCAATATCAGTCCCTCAATCAGGATAAGACTTTGTATTAATGGGTTCTCGCCCATGTGCATACACTGAGGCATCACAAACACGTTATGCATGAAGCTTGTACAAGCTTCAGACACTCTGACCTGCGATAAATTTCAAGCGTTCTCACCTTCTTCAAGCTTTGATCAGCAGTGACTCCTGCAGCATGGCAAGCATCCCTCACACATTGCGACTGGGAACGACAGAAAGCCTCCTTCACACATATTATCCTAAAGCTTTGTGCAGCACAGGGGTTGACAACTTCACTGAGTATGGATACTACTATCAGACCCAGGCCATGGCTACCCCCAGCCCCTTACCCCCCTCCAACCCTGACCCCCTGCTGACGCACTGGACCAAGTCAGCGCAGAATCCCATCATCTCCAACCCCCCCCTGGGGGGCAGCCATTCTCAGTTTAGGGACCCCACCACAAGCTGGCAGCAGGTATGACAGATGTACTCACTTCTTCACATGTGCATTATGCACTGGCAGCAGATATGACAGATATACTCACTTCTTCACACAAATGTGCATGATACAGTGGCAGCAGGTATGACAGATGTGCTCATTTCTTCATACAAATGTGCATGATACAGTGGCAGCAGGTATGACAGATGTGCTCACTTCTTCATACAAATGTGCATGATGCACTGGCAGCAGGTATGACATATGTACTCACTTCTTAACACAAATGTGCATGATGCATTGGCAGCAGCAATAACTTGAGCTCTTATGTCTTTGAGGTGGTTGCTATCATGCATCCACGCTGTACTCTTCTTCTCCTGTGTGAGCTGGTAGTGTTGCAACCTGCAAAGACTAGGCAGCATGCTCTGGCACATGTGTTGTCGCATGCAAATGACATGTGAACAAAAGTATAGCTGCCACAGCTTTGTTGTAAATGTGGCAAAAACCTCAATGGAAGTCGACAAGTTATCTGTAATTTCAGCAAGAGATCCATAGTGTAAGGCAGACAGCCGAACTGCAACAACGTAGCCCAGATTTAGCGCACTCACACCACGTACCCCGGCAAATTCACGCTTGCTTCCATCCCAGACTGTCTTCCAGAACAGCATTGCCATGATTTCATCTAACTATCCCACAACTGTTGCAACAATCACCATACAGTTGCTCACTAGTTCTCTTGGTACATACAGGACGGTCGGTACTATACCGCCATTGGTGGACAGCTGGATTGCAGTGGCTCAGCCATGCTCTACTCTTCTTCAGACTATACAACCTGGGAGTATGTAGGTCTGCTGGCATCCCAGACAGGAGCTGACCCCTCTGCAGAGTGCTTCCCAGCAGACAATGGGGACAGCTGTGATCAGTTTGGGACTGGCTGCCGGTCTTGGGAATGCCCTGATTTCTTTACTGTGCCCGGCCTCAATGGGGGCTACGCCTTGAAGTGGAGTGATCAGGTAGGACTTGCTGTTAAGAATTTGGTTTAGAGTAGGGTCTCGGGTAACGCAAAGTTTCAGGGCTTGGGTATGGGTTTGGGTTAAGGGTCAAGGAGTCAAGGCATATGAGATGCTGTTTGTGCTGATGTGACAGGTTGTTTGAAACAATGCCTCCACTTGCTTGTACACTTAGCACTAGCCTGACATTTGCTGCATTGCTATGCACACAAACTTGGCAACACACAACATCCCACATGCTGCTCATGGGTGCAACTTCCTGTATGTCATTGATACAACTTCCTGTGTCATGCACAGCACATGTGTCATGCATCACACATGTATCATGCATGGCACATGTATCATGCATGGCACATGTATCATGCACGGCAAGGTCCTTGGCAATGCATGTCACCTGTAGAGCATCCTCACTTGTCATGTACCCATTGTATTAGTAGGCCTCATAGGGGTGCACAAGTCAGGCTGCTCTGGAGAGACAAGACCTGTCCTGCACGTACCTAGCTCATCATGAGCTGGAAAGCATCTCAGTAATATCAGGGTCATTTGCTGGCCAGGTTTCACAAAGCAGTTTGCCCTTGAGAACATAGATTGGAGTCCTTTGTCACACAGTGTACAAGAACAGCAGCTTACTTTGTTATTGATCATCAATATCAATAACTATATTACTATAGTCATAGCACTAATGCTTAATGACTATGGTCGTTGGTCTCTTGCAGGTGCTTGGTCGCACACCATACGGTGCCGACTGGTATGTACTTGGCAACACTCCAGGTAGCTATGTGGTAGCCAACGACAGCAGCTATGCAGATGGCCTGTTCACCTCCACCTACATGGAAGCTGCTTACACACCCCGCCTGCTGGACTATGGCTCAAGTAAGCCTTCTGCTAATCCCATACTTTCTCATGGAAGTGCAGGAAAGATGTGATTACCAAAAGGTTTCAGAAACACCTGTAGATACCTAGCAAAAAGCCAAAACGGCAAAAACACCGGCAATCGTCAGTATTATGATCATGATGTACATGGGAGAGCATGCTGGGGCTGAGTTTCATTTGTGTTATGATGACATTAGCACCAGCATGATGACAACGTTAGCCTCACATGCATTGTATATAAACCACAGATAGGTGTGAGCACAAAATTTGCAGCCTGTGCTGCTGTTGGCTGCCATTGATCCTGCAAGCCGCTCTGTGCTGCCCTGCTGAGAGACCTGGTTTACCTGTTTGGATTCTAGGTTTGGGATGACCAGAGTTTTTGCTGGCAACTAGGATCTGGATTGTTGTTCTGCCTGACTGAGGGGATTTGGCTGCAAATGTTCATGTGTGTGGCAGCTTGCTGAAACATGCAGGTCAACACAGTGCTGGCCATGCACATAATGAGTCATGTATTAGTGACATAACTCATGTCATACAACAGTATAATACGGTGTCTCTTTCAACAAGTCCTCTGTCTGTATCAGCAGACTTCCTGGCTAGGAGCATGCTTGTTCCAAGTCAGATGCTTTGCAGCTACGCGGTTTCTTGCTGTACACGTAGCCAAGAGCCTGAAAACCCAGCACAAGCCTGCACTGTTTCTTAAGGTGCTGCAGCATTGCTGCACCTCACACTGCAACATCAACATGCAAGTGATCAGGTTGGTGCATTATGACTAATTCATCACTTGAAGCATGTTAAATGCTGAATAGTTGAATGCATACTTTGCTGCAGTTTATGCCTCCAAGTCCTTTGAGCTGGATGATGGGAGGCGGCTGATGATGAACTGGGTCTTTGAAACCTCAGTGGGTTGCAGTGGACAGTGCTCTGCAGGAACAGCCTTCACAAACGCTTCTGTAAGTCTTCTCAAATGCTTCTGTAAGCCCTCACAAGTTCATGTGCAAGCCTTCACAAATGCTTCTTTAAGCCTTCACAAATGCTTCTGTAAGTCTTCACAAATGCATGTGCAAGTCTTCATGAGTGCATATGCAAGCCTTCACAAACGCTTATGGACGTCGTCACAAATGCTTCTGTAAGTCTTCTTGAATGCTTCTGTAAGTCTTCACATGTGCTTCTTTAAGCCTTCACAAATGCTTCTGTAAGTCTTCTCAAATGCTTCAAGGCTTTACAGAAGTTTTGTAAGCCTTTACAAATGCACGTGCAAGCCTTCACAAATGCTTCTGTACGCCTTCACTGTCTTTTCCCCAATCTGGCCCCCTTTGAAGGCCCCTTTTCCCCTTCATCAGGGGGAGTGCATTGCCTTGAGTCAATTTGCAAACTGCTTGAGAAGTGGTGTAGATGATGTCAGCACTGCACAGCTTCACAAGGAAGCATGCACACCTGCACCTGCAGACACTGGCTATTAATATACACCTAACCAACTCATTTGCACTTGCAGCTCTTCCTTTGAGACATGAGAAATGATAGATCGCTGCTGTAGTCATTGCTGACAACTAACAAAGCATTGCATGCTATTGGTGATGCTTTGAGGCTGCATCCTGCCAATAATTTTGATCACATCATCTGTGCAGGGCTGGCAAGGGGTGCAGACTATTCCCAGGGTGGTGACATATGACCCTGAACTGAATGAGCTGGTGTTCTACCCCACTGTAGAGGTGGAACAACTGCGCGAGGAACTGCTGTACCAGGGCAGCGTCACACTCAATCAGGTAGGATTTCAGGCTTGCATACATCCCTTTGAAGCCTGCTGCATGTGCTTGAGTCTTTCTCAGGCCTTGCTTGTGTAGAGTGATGCTGAAGAGCGTTGCAGCAGAGCCTTTGTTCAGCTGTGCACTGCAACACAGAAAGAAAGAAAAGAAAACGTTACGCTTTTCAGCGATCATAACGGGAGCCTCCCAAGGCGGCAGCCCGGAGCTATGACCATAGGCCATAGCCCTAAGGGAAAGGGAAAATTCCTAAACCCACTGCAACACAACCAGAAGGCTTTTTGCTTGTCACTGCTGTGAGTCAACTGCTCATCATGCCATTCAAGGGCATGAACGTACAGCTGAGAGGTAGCATGGCTTTGTGTTGACCATGAAGGGGTGGAGGTTCCATGCAAAGCTTCAACTGCTCAGAATGGTTGTCTCAAGGTCATCAAGCTTGCATGTCATGGTGATCAGTCAGCATCATGAAACGCAGTCCCATGTTGGCTTCCTCGACCTCATTACTCATACATCGCCATGCATTACAATCACTTGTCTTGCGCCTACCTAGCTCCTCATGAGCCGGAAATGCGTTTCAATTCCTTTTTATTGCTATCACGGTGACACTTTTGTGATCCCAGCATCTTGTTTGCCTGGCTTGCAGACTACACCAATGGTCACAGCCCCTTTCATAAACACTTCCAACGATGGCAGGCAGCTAGACATCATCCTGGATATCACTCTGACACCGCCCACCAATACATCAGGCACCAACAGCACTTTCGAAGCTGGCGTCATGCTGATCCATGACAGCATAACTTCTACTCGAGTGCTGCTGAACGGTTCCATGACCCGAGTCACCAGCACCACATGGGCTGTATCAAGTTTGGGAGTGTATGTGGATAGGACTCTGTCAGGCGGCGCGACGAATACCACTTACCAAGGGGGTCATGAGGGGGGTGCAGTGAGCGTGCCAAGTGGGGGGTTAGCTTTGGATGATCTGCAGCTTAGAGTGCTGGTTGACCACTCATTACTTGAGGTATTTGCCAATCAGGGCCGGGGTAGGGTAGCTAGCAGGGTGTACCCTCTGTCTAATGACTCGTGGACAGTATCTATGTTTGCCACAATGCAGTTGGCTGGCAGTGGTGTTTTGAGTGCTGCAATATATGCTATGGATTCTTGCTGGGTAGACTCAGTCTGATAGGTTTTGTGCTTGTTGTGAACAGGATCGATTGAATTTGTGCTGCCAGTGGCCTTCTGTGTTTTCCAGGACTGGTTCTGCAACAGCAAGGCGTGTCTTTCTGCACAACATAAACAAGCAGCTTATTAAGTTGTTGAGTTTATATTTAGTTGAATAAACGCTTTGCATGGCTTGTTAGCACAGTGTCATGCGCTGTCATGCATGATATCATATGAGCTGCAAAGCTTGTGTTCTTCAATAACTCTGTTGAGAATCACACAAACAAAGATCAGCTCTAAGGAGGTTGGCCATGTGCTCACCACTTGACTACAATGTATGTCATGCTTGTACACAGTTTGAAGCACTCCTCACCCTTGGAATGCTGCAATCGCTTCCAATTGACCTGCATGAGTACTGTAGCACGCAGTACTCTAGTACTGGCGCCAACACCTGCAACGAAGCGCACAAAAACGGCCATGTATGCAGATCGTAGAGCATGATCATCATACAGACTATGACTGTGCATGCCAAAAAAGCTTAGGCATGCCCATCAGTCATGACGATGATGAAATCCACAAATTTTGATAGATTGCGCAAGGCCGGCCTGTCGTCATTGAGGTGGCGTTCCCCTTCGAAGCAAACGTCCGAGGCCAATATGGCGCCAAATCGCAAAGTCGTGGTCGTCACTGGAGCGACAGGAACTCAAGGCTCGGGAGTCGTGCAGGTCTGCATATATATGCGCATGCATTCATATCCGTGTGTTGCAGCAAATTCCTTGGCTTATGAGTGACGCTGCACGCAACGTGGGTTTCACGACAACGCCCAGGTGAATTGAACCTCTCACGTTTCGCACACATGAGCAGGCTTTGTTCCAAAGAGTTCCAAGTAAGGGCCTTGACACGTAATGCCTCATCTGAGGCAGCACAAGCCCTTGTCGAGAGAGGCGTCGAAGTGGTGTCAGCTGACCTTGCTCATAAGCAGTCCATGCTGCAGGTAAGCATTTATAAGCACTGTATGCGCAATCCTGATTTTGCCCACTTTGAACTGCTTTGCAGCAGCTTTCCTAACAATAATTGTTAGTATTGAGTTTCCCCTGTGAAGCATTGCAGCTGCTGGAACAACCCATGTTTATGATCTCTAATGCAATACATGCAATTCAACTTTGAGGACCGCAATGCATGGCACTCAACATCTCACCCTTGTGCTAGCATGCTACTGCTCCAAGGCTACATACAGGGCTGAATTGACACATGCAATGTATAAACACATGAAGCCACCTGCAGCCATGGCGCCCTTACACTGTGTATGTAGTGTAGGCATTTTCTGGAGCATATGGTCTCTTCCTAATGACTGAGGCAGGCATGGACAACCCAGACGAGGAAATCCAGCTCGGCAAGAATGCGGCAGATGCTGCGAAGCAGGTCTGGACTCATGTTTTCATGCTTGACCTGCAGTTACCTAACTTGCAAGCATCTGTTCACCTTCTTCCTTACAGGCTGCTCGCAAGCCTTGAGCACCACTACCAAAATTTTACAAGCATCATGTCGCTCTGTGAAGCACAAAACTGTTGGATCACGCACATGAATGTGCATGTATTTGAACCCTTTGCGGGCGTCAATAAGATGCACGCAAGGTAAAGGTGCAAGGCATACTGATTTGACTCAATACTGAGTCAATGATGATGCAGGCATGCAGCAAGTCCTTGCACACATGCTGCAGAACTCTGACTTTCAATGTGCAATCCATTACTTCAGCTTGCTACCAGCAATTCTGCAAGCTCTATTGGCAGCCAGCAATCATAGGATGCGTCCAGCAGACATCTGATTGGTTGCAGCAAGGAAACAGTGCCACCGGACTTGATAACAGGAACAGCCCTTGACAGCCATACTATCAACATTTTCAAAAGAGGTCAAATGGAGGGAACAGAACACAGACATATCTGCCTGGGTGCTCTGAATTGACTGTACTTAATCTGACTCTGCTGGATGTGGGTTTTGCAGGCTGGAATCCAGCACATTGTGTTCAGTGGCTTGTTTGATACAAGGCCTTACTTTCATAATCTTCCTTTCACCCCTTCAGGCCGGCGTCTGCCACACTATGAGACCAAAGCTGAGATCAAGATATACTGCTTTGAGTTCAGCGCTCTGGCCTCTTCAACCTCATCTGCCATTCATGCAGCTGCAATCTCAGCTCCTTGTTGCATGTGTCACTTCAGCTGTATGTGCACACATGCACAGGTGCTAATTAGCTTATCCGGATGTTCTTTGAGTGCACAGCCTGTACAGCATATCGCTGCTGTTCCTGCTGCTGCTGTTGTTGCAGAAGCAGCATTCTTTGCTGCTGCCACAGTTGTGACACATGCTTCAGCATGCAAAAGTATGACAGCGATTGCTTATGCTGTCATTACGACTTTGGCCTATAAGCCTGTATATCTCATATGATGCATAGTCAAATCATTGCTGTGCATGCAAATACTGCAGGACTACATGCAGAAACTAGGACTGCCATTGACTACCATCTACCCAAGTGCTTTTCTGGAGAACTTCTTCAAGTATATCGTGTTTATGAAGCAGCCAGATGGCACTATCTTCTGGTCCAGCAACCAGAGCAGTGATAAGAAGCCCTGGCACTCCTGTCGTGCCACGGGCACTGCTGTTCAAGGTGAGCTGATCTCCCGATATACGATGGTGGCGATGCTGGTGCATACATTTGCAGTTTGAAATCTGCATGCATGTGCCACTACATCCATGGGGCATCTGTATGTTGACTTGTCCATTGCAATGTCCCTACAACACAGCAATGCCAGCACTTTATGCAGTGATGAATGCATAGGAACACCATGTCATGATGGTGCAGCTGCTGATAGAGCTACATGGTGTGACCAACGCAATCAGCTGCTGAAATGGCATTATCTGCACTGATAATGCAGCTTTGCGCAAATGCATGCACGCTGTGGATCACTACTGTCACTGGATTCAGAGCCTGTGTACCCTTGCCTGTGCCATTTGCCAACATGCATGAGAGACAGTTGTATTGACTTCAGTAACTACTGCTGCATTGGTGCTAAACATTGCTGCTTGTATGGTGCTGCAGAAGCGCTACAGGATCCAGATCGCTGCATTGGCAAGACGTTTGCAGTCAAGACAGAAATGGTTTCTGCTGGGAAGTTGTCAGAAATGATTAGCCAGGTCACGGGAGAGAAGCTTGTCTTTCATTGCATGACTGATGAGAAGGCACGCTCACTGCCATTCCCTGGAGCTGTGGCTTTTGCAAACATGTTTACATTTTGGCGAGAATGCACAGAAGCACAGCAGCAAATGGCAGAGCTCCCAACACTTGGGCAGAGTGAACGTCCCCAAGTTTGGGTTGAGCAGCACAAAGAGGAGTTCAGCAAGGTGTTGGCAAATGCACGACCTGTTCCTGACGGGTGATGGTCTGACTCAGCTCAATATTGATTCACTCGTCAGTTTCTTAAGAAGCTGAGCAAGCTTGCTCATTTGGCTGATGATGGCACCATGTAAAATCAAGGTGTCCCACCTTTTTTGGCGCAAGACTTATCATGCATGCAGTATAATGTATGAGCTCAATGCTGATCTTAATATAGTATGATCTTGTCAAAATACAGTATCCGTATCATATTGTACCGTACATGGGAAGTTTTAGGGCACCTGTACAAGCCTTGTAGTGCTTCTCATTGAGGTGATCTAAGTTGCCGACTCCCATGGCAGGCGGCTGCTAATAAGTACGCACAGCTCATCCAAGCACGGTACATAGTTAGCCGTCAAGCCAGTCAAAGCTTGTAATCAGAATGGGAGAACACATTTCCACATCACAGCAAAGGGTGTCTTGAGTGCTCGAGTGACTAAGGGATGAGCCAGCAATGATGTCCAGGAGGCTGCACAGGGGTGGCGCATCGGCTGGCGCATCAACAGTCAGTCCGTAGATGAACTCAGCAGAAGGCAGGCCTGCAGTCAATGCGATAGCTTAGCAGGTGTGTAAGTCGCTCGTCAAGCTCAGATGGGGTGCTTTACCTGGAGGAAGCATGAAGCTGTTCCAGACTCGCCGGGCGGTCAAGCGAATGTAAGATCCGGCTCTGTGCATACAATGGCTATATAAAGGGCTCGTCCCTCACACTTGGTAATGCGATCAGTATCTTGAAGCGGTCGCTGTAGGACCAATCACTGTGGTGATCACTTGTTTGCTCCTGCAGCGAATAGCGGAGAACAGGCGGTGTAGGGACGTGCTGTTTCTCTTATTCTTCCTGGGATTCTGGATTGGCATGGTGATCCTTGCCGGCTTTGCCTGGAGCAAAGGTAACGCTAAGCTGGCAGCCTGAAGTGTGTCTGTTATGCCTTTGGCTGCTGACTCAACGATGCTCTACTGTCAGGTGATCCCAAGCTGCTCACGCACGGTGTGGATCAGTTCGGTTTTGTTTGCGGAAGCAAGAACACCTACAACAACGCCACCATTGACCTGACAGAGCAGAAATACCTTTACTACTTGGACCCCTTTGCGCAGTTGAACACCAGCAATCTGCCTTGGGCTGCATCCATCTGCGTCAGCGCCTGCCCTGGTGTGGCTGACCTGTGTGACGTCAGCTCTTTGCCATGCAGAAACAACAGTCAGTACAGGTGAGCATTTTTGAAGTACAGCCGCCCTCGTTTTTTGCCTCGCTATCTGCACTGATGCTGATAACCAAGCTTCACATGTCCTTAGCTGCCTTTGCCTCATTCAACAGAGTGGCACAAGCGTCTCCAAGGCTGTTCTTGTTGACAGGTGTCCATATTATGACTTGACACCAGACATTGGATCCCCAACCTCGACGCTGTCTGCTGAGACTGCTGGCTCAGATGACACCAGCTACTTTTCCAACCTGACCAGCACAACTGACACCTGTGCTCCATCGGTGAGTGTACAACAAAGCAGACAAACCAGCCTGTCATCCCTTCTTGCGCACTGTGCCGCACACGTCAAAACAGCTGTTGCTAGTGTTCCTGCAGCTGGTCAGGGCGTTGATCAGCAACATGCCTGGATGTCCTATACACCAAATGCTGATCTCCAACATGCCTGAATGTCCTATACAGCAAAGACACATATGACAGCCTGTGCTGTTTTGATATGGTACCATCCAATGATGCTCTTTGGATCATTGATGTACATGCACAAACAATGACACAGCAATTGCACAGCGACATCACCAGCGGTGTCACACATAAGCAAGTCTGTGCTGATGTTATTATTACTAACACTGTGACATCACCGCAGCCGAGCCAAGTGCAACTGCAAATGTTGTGCAGAGTGTGCCAGCGCGGTACAGCAAGTATTACAGTCAGTTTGTGACCGGCAGCACGGCCAGTCAGAGATGTGGAGAGTACCACCAGCTGACCAGCCAGTTCCCTGGAGCTGGCCCTTGTTATGCTGTGTGGGCACAGACATACCCATGGTTCTACAGGTGACAATCTCGTCCATCTTGTCAACTATGATGTGCACAGAAGTACCCATGGTTCTACAGGTGATGCTCTCATCCATCTTGTCAACTCTGTTGTGCACATGTGAGCTGGCCCATGCTATGCTGTGTGGGCACAGGCATACCCATGGTTCTTCAGGTGACGCTCACATCCATTTTGTCAACTCTGTTGTGCACATGTGAGCTGGACCATGTTATGCTGTGTGGGCACAGACATACCCATGGTTCTACAGGTGACGCTCTCATGCATCTTGTCAACTTTATTGTGCACATGTGAGCTGCATGAAGCTCTCACTATTGCTCAGATCAGCTGCAGCTTTGTCTCTGCTGCTGTCACTTCCTGACTGCAAGCCATGGCTTGCATGCGCTTAATTGGTCAAGCACAGAACATTGTCTTTTGGTGTGACATCAACTAGGCACTTTGTCTTTCAGATTACAATGCACAGTTAACGCGTATTGGCTGTGATGTGATCGCTGATGTTACTTGATGAGCTACTTCTTCATAGTCTTTGCTGTTGCTTGCAAGGCAGCTAAGCCAAAGTCATGTCTGCAGGTGTGTACCAACTCTGCCTACACAGCTTGCTGTGGATCTGTATAAGGAAGCAGGCTCCTATGTCAGTAAGGCTGAGACACAGCTGACCAGCTTGTCCAGCAGCCTAAACAACAATGAACAACGGCTGAGGCGCTATATCTCTGACATCAACAGAGGAAAGTGGATCATCATTGCATCAGGTAAGCCTAGCAATCTGTCTCACTGGCTGCTGCAAGTGTGCTTTTTATGATCAGTGTGATCTGCTTCTCTCATTACTATGGATCTGATGTAGCATCAGTCCTTTTGTCAGACATGCATGCACTTTGCAGCAGGGATTCCATGCATGCACGTTTGCATCGGGAACCCAAATGCATGCGTCAACCTGTTGGTGCATCTCTGCATGTTGTGCTGTATCCTGCCAATACCTGGGCAGCCCAACATAACACGTGGCTTCTCCTTGAAATTGATGCCGAAAGATGTAGTGCTTTCTTTCCTTTTTCTTTGTTATCCTGTCAGCATCCTGCATTGACCACTTTGTGTGACCCAGGTCTTGGCGCCGGTCTGGTCCTGTCTCTGATCTGGATGCTGGTGCTGCGCCTGTTCTGTCAGCATGTTGCATTGATCAGCTGTGTGACCCAGGTCTTGGCGCCGGTCTGGTGCTGTCTCTGATCTGGATGCTGGTGCTGCGCCTCTTCTGTGGAGTCATGGTCTGGGTGACCATCTGGATGGCCAACCTGTGCTTCATAGCCTGCACCATCTTCTCGTATGCCAAGGCGGGAGATGTTTCAACCACCAGCAAGCTGGGCCATGTGAGTCATGCACTGCGGCTGCCCTCTAGGGTGCAGGGCGCTAAGCCAAGCAACGTGCAAACAGTTCTGCTGTATGTTGAGCTGTCATGCATTGCGGCTGCATTCTGGGCGTAAGTATAAACAACATGCAAGAAACGTTGCTTCATGTTGAGCTGCAATGTTTGTTGTTATCACTGTGATGTTCCACTTGGCAGCCAGGAGTTTGAGATGACATGTGCACACTCTTCAGGGTCGGTCCTGCGTCTCTTTCAGCTTGGTTGCAGTAGGGGTTTCCTTCTAGCTGCGCTTGCAGAAGCTTGCCTTTCCAAGTACTGCTGCAAGCAATGATCCCGATCTTTAGTCATGCCAACAAGCAGTCGTTCAAAGCCCAGAGGCAGCTGAGCATGTCCCAGTGTGCATGACATCAATGCAGACTGAGTCAGTCAGAGCACCATGTTGTTTATCTCAGCTGTGTTTGCATGACATCAATGCACAGTGGGTCAGTCAGAGCACATCTTGTTTATCTTAGCTGTTTGCACGAAATCAATGCACACTGGGGCAACTTGTTTGTCACAGCTGTGTGGATGATCCCCTGGTGTGATGCAGTACATTGCAGAAGAGCTGCCTGCTGGCTCGGCAGCTGACCCAACTGCTGGGGATCGCAAGGTGTGGGCGATCATAGCTTACGTCATGACTGCCCTCACTGTGCTGCTCT
>JAABUK010005893.1_pt1 | contig 18671 bp, 25 predicted proteins | sample 5559141 | NCBI WGS metagenome assembly JAABUK01 (sample SAMN10711869, study PRJNA513367) | rock metagenome | isolation source: Antarctica rocks | place: Antarctica: Victoria Land, Pudding Butte nord | collected 2016-01-03 | reverse complement strand
GAGGTTCATTCGGTTCTCAAGCTATGCCGCCAATTGGACTGTCCCGACTTAGTGACTCAAGCTCGCATCCAAACCGAAACCCTGGCGAGTGGCGACCCTTGGACCGTGTTGATGACGGCTTTCGAATACGAGGATGTCGCTTTCGCGAGGATCGGCATCAACCAAATGCGCTTAAAGGACCTGAAGTGCCTAACTTCTGGAACCGAGTGCTCGACCTCAGATGGGAATGGCAGACGTCCTTCCTCCATTACCTCTTCCCGGGCATCCCGAAAGATCGGCTCGGCTCAACCTATCCTAGTATGATGGAGCTCGTCTTGAACTGGTCGTTGGCGGCATCCAACTCCAATCCTCCTACGAAAGACGAGCTCGACAGATGGGCATCCGGTCGGTCAGACCGATGGCACTTGCTAACGATGGATCTCTGTCATAGCCCGCTTTCGAAGAAGAAGAAGACGAAAGTTTAGAAGCCAGGATCGACCAGGCATCGGAAGCGCTGTGAGGTGGCGGAGTCACTGAGAGTTGCCGAGCCCCCTTGGAGGGAACCGTATAGGATGCATCCACAAGCAGCTATCTTTCCACCATCCTACGACCTCTCACCCCCTCCTCCCAATCTAGAGAAGAAATCTCTCGCTGCGGTTTGGCCCTCCCTACTTCCCCTTCTCCATCAAAGCCTTCTTGATGAACGGCGAGACCTGCTGCCTGGATGATCCGCTCTCGTCAGCCAGAACTGCAGTACCGGAAACACCGTACTCACAGCCAAGTCAGTTAGCACTGGTTCCCCGACCTCCCAGGGACCGCCGACTCGAATGCCACCTTGCTCTTCGAACCGTGCTTCTCCACGAATCCATTGAGCTGGACGAGTTCAGCGCCCGTCCAGGGCCGGCCTTTGCTGGTGCGTTGCTTCTTAGCCGGAGACGTATTGGAGCTGTCATCCTCAGTCGATGAATTCTCGGGTTTGATGTGTGGCTTCCTATCGCTAGACGAGGAGGTAGTCGAGCGAGGCGTGATGTCGTTCGGTGACGTGGATATGATTGGATATGAGTATACATTGAGTCTGGTGAGGAGGGAAATGGGAGGATGATCTCTGGCTGACGGGACGATTTGATGATCAGTATGGGATTGATCGTCGTTACCTGAACCGGTCATGTCTGATTGAAGGAACAGGAGTGAATGCCTGCAGTCCAGTCGGCGGGTGACTCAGGACGAACTCAGTCGACAAGTGCCGCTCGAGTCAAATCCATCGCAATAGGATTCTCACCGATGTATCTTCTCGGCTAAAGTGAATCTGAAGTGGATCAGATCCACGATTTAGCTGTGACTCAAAACGGCAGTGTGAGAGAAAGGGCATGCGGATCTCGTTAGAATCGCGATCAGTAATCTCGACTTTTTCGAAGGGCTGACTCCCTTCTCCAAGCGAGTCCTGGCCGCTCGTTTACTCCAATGTCGTCTCCCGGAGAACCCCTGCAAGGTAGACGATGGCGGTCTCAGCATATGACTTGCGCAAGATTTCACGAAGGCTTCTAAGAAGCTCAGTCCCGACTCGAAGGATCCGGTCGAGGAATCCGGATGGTGATGGTAAGTCCGACTGATAGCGGTTCTTGATGCCAACCGTCAGCTTCTCCCCGTTTCAGTGCGCCGACCGTATCGTTAAAGGTCTATGATCGGAACTAGGCGAGGCAGAGAGGTTGGGTTGAAGTCGTGTAGTGAGGGTAGGGTGGTGCTCGGAAGGAGATCCTATAGCATGCATTCACGAGCACCTATCTTTCCACCATCGTGCCGTCCTTCAACCTTCTACCTCGAGTCGCAACGCGCACTGTCTCATTGCCCGTCTTCCTTCGGCTGCTTCCCCGATTCCAGCAGCGCTTTCTATAGAAACGGCGAGATACGCATCCCTATCAAGCAGCTCTTGTCAACCGACACCGCACACTCCACTTGATTTAAAAACTCACCGCCACGACAGGTAACACTGTCTCCCCGTCCTTCCGGGAACAGCAGAGTCAAAGCAACGGTTCTCCCCTCATCCCATGTCTCTCGACGAATGAGAATAGCTGGACTGATTCATCGCCCTTGCAAAGCCGCCGCGGACTGGTGCTGGTGGAGGTGGAGATTACGTTTGATTGGTTGCTGTGCGAACGGAGGAAAGGAAGGAATCATGCTTGGCTGAGCTGAAGGGATGATTTCGTTCGGGTGGATAGGAGTGGGATTGCCCTGCCGAGAAGGGATCAAGACTGATTGGATCGCTCAGTCAATATCCGCTCGAATGGGTATCGAACTGAAGAAGGAAGCGATTGGGAAACGAAATCAGATTGAAGCGAGACAAAATGATCCCGCCCCATGTGTCAGTTTGCCCTGCTGTGTTCCGCTTCGCCCGCTCCAATACCGCACCATCACCAGCCATTTACAGTCTCTTTTCGGCTTACCCGGATCAAGCGAAGCTGCCCAGCTTTGCTCAGACCACGACTCTTGGCACGATTTGATCGAGCCGCTTCTGTGGGCAGCCGAGCGACTCGACGAAGAGCAGCACCCACTGTGAATCATCAACGCATTGGAGTCGGACTTCATCATTATCGCCTTTCCCCCACTGCTCGGCAACATGACGCCAATGCTCAACCTCCTGCCCGATTCGACGCCCTTGGCAAACCAAGTCGCAGGTCACCAAAACGTCCTGTCCGACGCTTCCGGATCTCTGGTCATCAAAGTATGTACATTCTTGCCATCCCCTAAGTCTACCTTGGTTCCGTCAGTCAGTCTGATCCCAACTTTCAGCCAGCTCTACCCCGCGAGATCGCCTTCTACCAGCTCATCAACTCCTCTCCCCGCTCCTCCCCTCTCGCACGACTCAAGGCTTTCGTACCGCAGTTCTATGGTACTCTTCGGCTCGAGGGACAGATGCAACCTGGAGGACGCATCGATCCATACCTTGTAAAGGATGTCGAGGTTCCCGAGGTGAGCTCCCCGACTCATCCGCCAGCCATGTCGGCCGTTCTGATATGAGCTTGACTCGCCTGAGCATGAGCGCCAGCTGATTCCCAATTTAGTCAGTTGTCCTGGAAAATCTCGCTCATGCTTTCACTCGCCCCTCCATACTCGATGTCAAGCTCGGCACTGTGATGTGCGCGCCTGACGCTAGCAGAGAGAAGATGGCTAGGATGGAGGCAAAAGCTCGAGAAGGGACAAGCTTGGATACTGGTATGCGGTTGACTGGGTCTCAAGTGAGTTGAATCGAGCACTCATCCCCATTTTCTTGTCAACCTTGGGCAAACGCTGATATCATTCAGACATGGCATGCACCCAGTCAATCGTATATCCTTACCCCCAAATCTTACGGAAAATCACTCGTCCCCTCGCAACTACCTCAAGGCATGATCCGCTTCTTCCCCCTTCCGAGTGACATCATCCCTTCGCTGATTGTCCCCCTCACCACACCACCCTCAACTGCTTCGAACTCGTCGCCCAGCTCCGCCCCGCCCACGCACCTCCTGCTCCCATCCAGCATGCCTGCCCTCACCGTCCCGCTGACCCCAGTGTCCGCCAGCACGAACATGGCCTACACTCAGCATGATCTACAGGCTCATCTGCTGCTTCGCGTGCTCGACATTCTTGATCACGAGATCTCTCGGCTGATCAGCACCGTCGCATCGCTGGAGATGCGGTTCATCGGATCATCCGTCCTCGTGGTGTATGAGGGGGATGAGTCACGCTTGGCTTCCGCCCTAGAGCGATACGATATATGGAGCCAGCTAGACTCGCGCTTCATGGTGGCCGCTTCATATCCGGATGACGAGGATGACGATGACGAAGATGAGGAGCTGAATTCGCTCGAATCCTCGACCTCTTCCGAGGATGATGAAGATGATGGGACACGAGCCGATGCAAGACTGGCAAGACGATGTCCGCCTTTGTCTCTGCGGATGATCGACTTTGCGCATACCAGATTGGTGGAAGGTGAAGGACCTGATGAGGGCGTCCTGAAAGGCTTGCGGACCTTGGAGAGTTTGGTCAGGAATCGGAAAGTGGGGGTTCGGGCATATCTGGCCGGTCAGGAGTCTGAGGATGGTGTGCCGAGTCTGTATGAGCCATCAACACGTCCGGGAGACGGCCAAGGACGGCAAACAATGCTCGCTTGAAGTCTTACCCCGGACTGCCGTTATCAACGGCCCGTTGGTATGGACGCCAGGAGCATTAATACCGACGACGATCAGGAACCCTATCTCGGATCATTCCGAGCGCTTCCTCACGGGAATTTGCGGGAAGTATCGGGTCGAGGATGCTTATCATCTGACTTGAGACTCTTCTTTCCAGACATCGCCAACCGGTCCGGAAAGATGAGCCGGCGGGAAGATAACCTACTTCGGCTATCTTTTGTGAGACGCCGGCTGGGAAGAAACCCGCTAGTTGCCGCGTCGATCTTCTGAAGATCGCCTCGTACAATCAGGAACCAGGTCCCCGATGCTTGGCATTCGCTGGATCCGCTTGTCGTGTCTGGATTGTCATCACGCCTCGTCCGGTCCGACAACCGTACAAACGTCATATCAAGATGTATCGACCCCGCCGTTTGCCGTATGATACCATCGGGGACGCGAGCTTCCAGGCAGGTATATATCCAGCACCACGCCACAGTGTCGGGTCTTCATCCGCAGAATCCAACAACGAATCAAAGTCCGATCTTTCACTATGTCCGCGTCTTCCATGATCGAGTCCAAGCAAGAGCTGGAGTCCAAGGCTGAGGTAGAATATGAGGAGTACGAACAATCACCTCATGAGCTACACACGCAGCAAGATGTCAAGCATGGCGACAAAGCGCTTCAGATTGTTGTAGATGAGCGGATCGAGCTCTCAGCGGAGGACGTGAGTACCGCTCCCTTCTACACCGGATCCAACTCACGTCAACGCATTCGTCGAAAGACCGATCGCCATGTTCTCATCATCCTAGTTTGGGTGTATTTCCTTCAGATCCTCGACAAGTCTGTCGTGAGTTCCGCAGGAAGTTTCGCCACCGAGTGACACCTGATTGTATCGATAGCTCGGATACGGAAATGTCTTTGGCTTGTCGAAGGACACTCACCTGGTCGGCAACCAGTACTCAGTCGTCAGCACGATGAACGCCGTCGCTCAGCTCGCATGGCAGTCGTTCTCGAGTTACTTGATCGTTCGGGTACCCGCCAGGATCTCGATGCCGATCCTTGTATTTGGCTGGGGTGCTTCGCAAGCCTGTATGGCGGCTTCGAACTCGTGAGTCCAGTATCAAGCTTGCTCGCCTGGCTCTGTGCTGAATTGTCGCGGTCAGCTACCACTCCCTCGTCGCCACTCGCTTCCTCCTCGGTCTTTTCGAGGCTGGTTGCCTGCCCTTATTCAGTATCCTCACAGCAAAATGGTACCAACGATCCGAGCAGCCCATCCGCGTCGCCGACTGGTACTCCGCAAACGGTATCGCCACCATCGTCGCTGCAATCATCTCTTTCGGCCTGTAAGTTTTCCTTTGGGCCGCAGAACATCGCTGATTATCGGCATCAGTGCCCACGTCCAGAGCGACCACATCGAATCCTGGCAATTGATTCTTCCTCCTGGTCGGCGTCATGACCTGCATAACCGCGCCCGTCATCTACTTCGTCCTCGACTCGGACGTCGCTTCGGCCCGCTTCTTTGACGAGCACGAGAAGGCGATGGCGATCGAGCGATTGCGTGCCCATCAGACGGGTACCGGCTCCAACGAGTTCAAGTGGAGGCAGGCATACGAGATCTTGTATGAGCCCATGATAATTCGATGTCCTTGGCGTATGTCTCCTATGGCCAGGATGAGGGGAGTGTGCTTGGTCAGAATGGTGAGGCGCCCGTCTATGCCAGTGTCGTACATCGCTGACGCCGAATTCAGCTCTTCTTGACATAACTGGTTTCAAGAACGACAAGTTTGTTTATCTGTATTACGGAGTTGGATGGGACTAGGAGCTTGTTCGGTTTATAGAGGCAGTTTTCAGAGCTCATATATGTTACAATAGCAATGCATATTACGGTGCGTTGGGTATCATGGGGTATATGTTCAGCGCATCATTCAGCTTGATCGCAGTCATCTGCGACGTTCGGGGCAATGTCTCATTTTTGGCCTCCTGCGATGTACTGCTTGCCCCTGTGCCTTGCTCAGATAGGATTGTGGTAAGGGCCGAAATCGACTTACAAGGCAGTGAGCTGTCCGCTTGTGTCCATGAGACGATTGACGTCGGCGACGCCATTCATCAACGCCTCGCTACGTACCGATCCGAACCACGCATACCTCCTGTGCAGCTGTCAGCTTGGCTAAGGAGATGACGACGGTAAGTTACTCGACATATTTCTGGTTGTCGAGCCACTGGGTCGTCTGACCTATCGTTTGTTCAGAGTCAGCGGAGACGTCTCGCACTGATAGTTGGAAGTGGTGCTCACTCATGAAGTCGTTGACCTGCTGCTGGTTCAGCTGAGGCGCATTCTTACTGCTAAAATCCTGGACCATCACTCTCAGCCGAGAGCTCTCGCCTCGTAAGGTGGGAAAGACCCACGGAACAAGCGAATTCGGATACCACAACCGGCAAGCCGAACGTCGTGTGGTATTCACTGACGACATTCTTGAAGTCCTCGACGTCCACTGTGTAGTGATGCACGTTGGTGATATCCCACGCATATTCACACTTCTTCCACGAGCCGGGATAACTGGGACAGATCGTGTCGGCGAATTTCTGATCATCGAATTCAGCTTATTGTGAGGAGACGTGAGGCGAGTGATGTACTTTGAGCCAGTTTATGTCGGTGGCCATGGCTGGAGAGTGGAGCTTGACTTTCGGATTCGAGGCACGAAGCTTCTTGACAAGGACTTTCCAGCTGTAAATGCGCACAGGCTTTAGCAATTTCTGCCTTTTCTGTTCGAAGGAGGTCGTCTTACTCTGCGGCTGCATCGGCGGGATCCACATACGTAGATACCCCAGTCGTCGACTGCAGGTCTGAAACGCACATTAGCTGCGACCACGATGTTAGAAGTTGACTCACCGGGCTCGTTGTACCCCATGATCTCGGTGTAGCCTTCCTGGAGCTCATCCCCGTTGTTCAGGAAATCCGTGGTATATCTGTATCGATCTCAGCCCCGTGTGCATTCTACAAGGAAATGGAAACTCACTCCATTGGGATGAACTCGGCGCTGATCTTCACGGGAGCTTTGTCTGAGTCCCCCTTGAAGACACCGGGGCCGTAATTCTTGTTCCAGTCCCACCACCACTTGACTGCCTAAGTTCCCTCGTGAGTGATGTATGAGAACTCCCGACCCGGGTGACCTACTGAGCCGGGTCCGAAGAACTGCTCGATCGGAGCGGCACTTAGCTCTTGGATCGGCCAAGAGATACCAGCCTGGACAGGGTGTGAGTAAGCGCCGAGGTGGCAATGAAGGTGTCTTACCTTGCCGCTAGCGCGCTTGACGAGATTGGCGGGTGCGGCATTGGCCAGAGATAACAAGGTAATACCAGCAAAGCTGATAGTAGAGGCGTACATCGATGACAGAGGTAATAGCGAAGTCGGGAGAAGGACGGAAATTGAGCGCTCGGCGCCTGAAAGATCCAATGAAGAAGCAAATGAGTGTGGTTGGTCCAGCCAAGAGAAGTTGAGCTTGTATGTCTGCTCTGAATCGACAGTGACAATGTTAAGGATGGACGAAAGGATAAATCCCGTCAGTATATATATGCCGACATGGCGATCTCGTTGGCTACGAAACATGTGAGAGCTGCTGAGGAGAGGGATGTTCCTTTCCCTTACGAGTGCTGAAGGGCGTATCGAGATACAGCTGAAAGGAAAGGCGTCAGACCACCATCTTTTCGGTTGAAGTGTTTTTTTCTGGTGACGACGAAACAGGCGCGTGTATGGTATGAGTGGAAGAAAGGGAATCCCGCTTGACGAGGCAGCCAGATGAGTCGTTGTCTTGTAGGTACTCAACCACTCGGCTCCACTATCTCCAGTCAAGGTTGGTAACTTGCCTCTCTTCGATTGTTTCACAGTGCGTTATCCCGTATGACATGAGCGGATCACTCATGACCTCCGTTGATGTATTGCAAACCTCTGCGACCAAGCAGTCACCATCAGCCTGGTCCTCAGTATCTGAGCAAGCGCACAGAGGTGTAATCTCGCCATGCTCATCCATCAATCGATTGAAAGAATAAACTCCGTGCAGATTGTGCGGATCGTGCACAGCTCCGAACCAAGCATATTTCCTAGCACAATATTAGCTATGAGAGTGCACTTCGTGTTATGTATAGCTTGCATGATGTACTCCGTCTCATCCAACCACTTTGTGGTTTGCCCTAGGAAGGTATCAGCCGTTACTTCCCCGTGATCTCAGCCAAACCGACCCATGAAATCATGAATCTGCTGCTGAGACTGAGGAGGCGGGACGTTTGGATCAAAGCTCTACGCTCGAGTCCTCAGGTCGTGAGGACTAGAGATGCTGAAATTACTGACCGTCATTGCGAATTCGGTTACCATGATTGGCAAGCCAAACGTCCAATGAAAGACCTCAATCTGGTCGCGGAAAGATTCGAAGGTAGTGGCGTAGATGTGAACGGCGAGATAGTCGGGCATCGAAGAAGGTGGGATGAGGGAGAAGAACTCCTGGAAAGGGTCCTGATCAAGGGCATCTGTATGAGAGCTTCATAAGTACGCACTCGTAGCCAATCAATCCTCCACGATACAGCAGGCGAGACGAGCTTGATATCGGGGGAGGCGCGCAGTTTGGCGAGCTCGATCCAGCTGCAGGGCGTCCAGCGGAGCGATGACAAATTGAAGATGATCTACCTTTTTGCGGCTTCGGCGGCACTCTTAGCAACAGCGACTGAGGGATTGAGATGGTCTATGCCCCGATTTCGTCAACACCGGCCGGCTCGAGCAGCTTGGTAAAAGACTCGCCAGGTTCGTTGAAGCCTAAGAGACACTTCCATCCGTCTTGCAGCTGATACTGGTCGTGAAAGTACTCGGGTGCGAAGCTGCGGGTTCGCAGTCAGAACTCATCCTGCTCTGACTTCAATTCCTTGACCCGCTCACATCATTGGTATGAAGTCGGCATCGATCCTGAGACCAGGCGTCGTTTGAGGTAGGATGACATCCCAGTTCTTGTTCGAGTTGTAATGCCAAATCAGCTTCTAGAGGATCGCCTTTTATATTAGCCAGCCATTCAGAACGAGATGGCGAGATCTACCGAGCCGGGTTGGAAGAATTTGGAGACGGGATCGGAGGTAAGTTCTTGGACTGGCCAGCTGATGCCGGCCTGAAGTGATTTAATACCTTACATTCAGGGGCGTCGGTAGCAGCTTACCTTACCGGGACTTTTCATTGTTGAAAATCCGTAACCAAAGACAGAATGCAGCCGAACAACGAAATTGGGCGCCGAGTCAGGCTGTCAGGCTGTCGAGGAGACGTTCAGTGAGATCGAGCATATTCGTATGCCATCTAGAGAGGGACCGTAGGCTGAACATCGAACATCACGGGACCTCCTCCGGAGAAACAACCAATGGTAGCGAAATGCAGACTGTTGGTCCGACCCACTAAGAAGATCTGACCAAGCTGTATTACGTAATCACGAGGAATCGCACATGTCTCGAAATCCGGAATCCCACCAGGGACTTCGTTGCTGAGGAGCTGGTTCGACTTCGACGTCAAAGCCGTTCTCAGCGCCTAGTGTAACCATTCTGGCACCAGTCTCAACGAATGACTCGATCTGGACGTCGCTCGACGTCATACAGGCTAGGGTTTTCGTCGATACGAATCTGCTGAGCTGTGAGTGAGTAGTCTTCACAAAATTCAGGCGTCAGCGAGATTGTGTTCTCGACGACAGCAGTGCGATCGACACTCCACGGACAGCTTGAACCCACCCATAGCAGCTGACAAGTTACCAGTCTTCGTCTGCAACCATCAAGAGGGCCACGGCGCCCATTTGCTAGTCCCGACATGTCCATCACCTCGATTACTGCAACGAACTACCTGAAGATTATCGCTCGTCCGTGTATCGCGTCGTCATCTCGCCCAAATCCTTCTCGAGCCTACGCTACCGAAGTGAAAGCATCGTCAACAGTCACCACTCCGCGAGAGCCGACTTTCGGTACTACCGTAGAGGAGAAGATCGAGAAGGCGGAGATTAGGCGATATAGAGGGCCGGGCTTCCCGTCCATCCCAGTAAGGCTTGCTTGTCTACTGCTCTGGTTCTCCGTGTTCATGCTACTTCACAGTCGCTGCGACATGTCGTGCGCGTGCATCACCCTCATCTGTGGACCGGAGGTCCGCTGAAAGAGCTCACCATACCGCTTCGGAAGCACGGAGGACGAAACAATACCGGGACGATCACGACTCGGCACATCGGAGGTGGACATAAGCGGCGACTGCGGATTGTCGACTTCTACCGACATGAGGACGGGGAGCATGACGTGGTGCGGATAGAATATGACCCTGGGCGCAGCGCGCATATCGCTCTCATACGTCGGAGAGAACGGTCAAAGGCGGTCTCACCTTCCGAGGGTGCGAAACTAGCGGAGTCGGATCACAGGGATCGGATATCAAGAGAGGAAGTCAGAGGTGGATGGAGCTACATCCTTGCTCCCGATGGTTTGCGAGCTGGAGATGTGGTGGTGTCTTACCGATCCGGGATACCCAAGGGGATCGTCGAGGGGTGGGAAGACATCTCCCCAATGGCTATTGACGATCCATCCGCTCCTCAGACCGTCCACGAGCCCAACGGTGTCTCCTCTCGGGCTCTCGGTCTGCTTCGGACCCATACCTTGCGTCCCGGCAATGTCCTGCCGCTTTACCTTATCCCATCCGGAACGGTCATACATAATCTCTCGCTCGAACCGAGAGGACGAATGCAGCTCTGCCGATCGGCTGGTGTGTCCGCGCAGATCGTCGCTCACCAAGGTCCAGGCGGTGAAGCGCTAGGTGGGACAGCGGTATTGGGTATGGGCGGCGGGTTGAATGGGCGAGGGAGAATAGACAAGAGTCTGGGGACGGTGCTGGTGAAGCTCAGGAGCGGAGAGGTGCGCAGGATGCTACCCGGTGCTGTAGCCACCATAGGTCTGGTCAGCAAGTGAGTCTCCATCCTGCGCATGGTGAGTAATCATGCTGATACGGACCGTAGCAAGGAGCACCAGCAAGAACAGCTCGGGACGGCCGGGGCCTCACGCCGACTGGGCCGCCGACCCAGAGTCAGGGGAGTAGCCATGAACACTGTGGACCATCCTCACGGAGGTTAGCTCTTCCTATCTAGCCTTGTCTAGTGCTAGCTGATTTCCGTGCTACAGGTGGTCGAGGCAAGTCCAAGGGCAACAAGCAGGCACACTCGATATATGGCAAGCTTACCAAAGGTGTACGCACCAGACGACCGAAAGACAAGGATGGGAACAAGATGTGAGTGATCTGTGACGGTGGCTGTTATCTGGTTTCTGACGACGTGGAAAGGGTCGTTACGGAGCGGCCAAGGGGAAAGGCCAGGAGGTAGTATTGAACATGCAGGAATGCAGCATGTCACAAACTTCGAAGATGACTTCCGCAACTCTTTGGCTCAATCTCGGCTCAAGCACGTCCTTGACTCGGACTTATCGAGATACTTCACATCGCGTCTTACTTCCACTGCGAGAGGGATGTTTAGCACTGCGAGAGGGATATTTAGCAATCGATTCCATTACCAGGCGCCCACTTCCGACCAGGCGTTGACATGACGTGGCATTCACATCACTCACAAGTCGCCATGCTGTAGTGAGAATCGTGCTCTCCAGTTCCGTCAGCATCCTCTCTGCCGCAATACGAGGCGTCCCTCCAAAATAGGTCGACATTAGTCAACCCGCAGCAATGTCCGACGCGTCTCCCACCCCGCCGACCTCATACTCCTTCCCGCCTTCCGCCTTCCCTTCTCAAAATCCCTCCACATCAGCTAATTTTCACCGCCACTCCCACCACCCACAAAGCTCACATCCGAATCTCCCACCTCCACCTCCGCCCGACCGCAAGCCTCCTCCGAAAGGCAGGATCACGCACCAGAACGGACATCAGAGGTTCAGGCTGATGAGAAAGGGGAAGGACAAGGACAAAGAGCAGGAAAGGGCCGAAGAGGATGAGGACTGGACGCTAGAAGGCTCGACGGCGAATGGTCATGCCAGGAATGGAGCCGAGCTCTTGCAGCCTCAAGAGGAGCTACTCTTCGACTCGGAGCTTACGGAACTGCCGCCGCGGAAGGATGAGAAGGAGAGGAAGAGGTCGAAAGGGCGAGGCTTAGCAAAGAAGACGTCCAGGTTGTTCTTGCGCGGAACCGACAAGGAGCGGTCGGGCGAAGGCTCATCCTCAGGAGCGATTACGCCGGATAGCGTGTCTTCGCTCAATATGCCAGCTGGGAGTCGACAGGCATCATACTCGTCGGTGACATCTAGCGAGACCAACGGACCTACCCGTAGACATTTCCCCGCCCTCAATCGCCCCTTCTCGCACAACTCTGCCAGCTCCGCCAAGTCAGCCAATCAGTCTCCACGATCCAGTCACTCTCGCCGACTATCGCAAGAGTCACAGGGTTCGCGGCAGACAGCGGCGCGGTCAGTACGCTCAGGCTCGGTGTCCACCCACACTTCACCGACTCATGGTCATCAGCTCATTGTTCCTCAACGGCAGTCGTCTCATCTCGGTGCTTCAGCACCGAGTCTCTCTCTTCATGCCTTGCCTCAACCAGCAAGCTCGTCGACCGATTCAAATTCGGCAAACAGCGCACGAAACGGCGATACCTTCCCCACCCGCCTGTCCACCTGGTTTTCCCATCTCCTTCCCTCGTCCTCATCCACAGCGGTCGCTGAGTCGTCAAACTCCCCTTCAACATCTGATGCTCCCACTGCCGTTCCTCCCTCTCCGCAGCGCAAACCTCCTTCCGCAGCTGCCTCCTTCCTGAGCGCCGCCCGTCAACGAGCTGTGGATGGTGTACGACATCTGCTCGACTCGGAGGCGCAACCGGACAAATGCCCAGACACGATGTGGGTTCTTGGCGTAGCTCATCCTGGATGGAAACCCAGCACGCCGGGTAGGTCGCCGAGCCAACAGGTGGTCGACCTGCCAGAAGTTAGCGAGAGCGAGAGACGAGGATCCGGATCCTCGGGAAAGCCATCCCCTCCGCCTGCTGGAGCATTGCGCCCTACTGCATGGTCGAAGTGGAAGGACCCATCCGCGCCCACCTCGCCGCCTAGCAAAGGCTTGAGCAACCTGTTCTCCACCTCCACACTGTCCCTTGCGCTTCCCGCCTCAGTGGCCGGCGGCTCGCCGAGCAAGGATTCCGAAGCACGAAATGGTACCGTAGATAGTCCTAACAAGGCAAAGAACCGAAAGGCCGAAAAGGAGGTGGTGAAATGGCCAGATGACTGTGGGTGGTCTCTTCTGTCCGCCTCTGTCGCTGATCTGTGCGCAGTCTATGATGACTTCCGCTCCCGAATCTGGTGCACCTATCGATCCCAATACGCTCCTATCCTCTCCATCCCAAAAGATCTCCTCATTCCTCGTGCCGACGCATACTACGCCGCCTTTGGACCCCCTTCGGACATCGTCAATAGTCCTCCGCCAGGTGACTCCCTGGCAGCGGCTTCTATGCCTAATCGGCCGCCTCCTTCCTCTTGGAGCTGGACGCGGTCGGCCGACGAACGAGGTCTGACGAGTGATGCGGGTTGGGGATGCATGTTGAGGACGGGTCAGAGCATGCTCGCAAACGCTTTGATCCATCTGCACCTTGGCCGAGGTCGGATCATCCGCCTTTGGTTGGAACTTGAACTGACCATTGGACATAGCCTGGAGACTACCGCAAGAGCAGCCTTCCAATGAGCCTCGAAATCCGACGGACTTGGCGGATCTCGAGGCATACGAGTCCTATGTTCGAGTGCTATCGTGGTTCCTCGACGACCCTTCGCCTCTATGCCCATTCAGTGTGCATCGGATGGCTCTGGTTGGTAAAGAGCTCGGCAAGGAGGTTGGAGAATGGTTCGGACCCAGCACTGCTTCTGGCGCACTCAAGTGAGCGTCCCCCGCCAATTCGGTAATTCCACTGACGTCGATTAGAACCCTGGCCAATTCGTTTCCTCCGAGTCGCCTTGCTGTGGCCACGGCAACGGACAGCATGGTGTATGAGTCGGACGTCTGTGCTGCATCGAACCTGATCTCGGACGGCTGGGCGGAAGACCGGGAACATTCAGGCAAGGCTCGGCGGACGACTGCTACGCGTCATGCGGCCTGGGGATCAAAGGCGGTCTTGATACTCATCGGCATACGGCTAGGTCTGGATGGAGTCAATCCCATCTACCACGAGAGCGTCAAGGTGCGCAATGGAAAATTTTCGCGACCGTTCCAGCTGACTTTTGGCAGATGCTGTTCACCTTCCCTCAGTCTGTCGGTATCGCGGGCGGACGACCTTCATCTTCATACTACTTCGTAGCCTCACAAGCCAATTCGCTCTTCTACCTCGACCCGCACATCACACGACCAGCTTTGCCACTCGAAGTACCTCCTTCAGCACCACCCGCCGGTGCCTCGGATGATGCTGATGAGGGAGTCGTCGTCGTTCTTCCTCTTGACCGTGACTCACCAGTCAATGTCCCGTATACACTGGACGTCGTAGACGTAGACGACTTATCCGATGGCAGTGATGCCTCGTCATCACCGACCACTCGCATTCGTGGACAACAAAGATCGACCGCCGCAGCTAGGCTGCTGAGCTTTCCTCCTGGCACCCCTCCGAGCACGCGAACTCGTCCTTCGCCTGATACACCGTCCACCCCGTTCAATAGCTCGGATCCGCTCGGCCACGAGACTCCAACAGGGCCGGGCTTATCTCCCGCTGGTCCATCGCGGCTCGCTGTCGACCCCCAGACATTGTGGTATGCGAATGCATACTCGGAAGCACAGCTGCACACCTTCCACTGCGAGAAGGTCAAAAAGATGCCCCTCTCCGGGCTAGATCCGAGCATGCTTCTGGGCTTCCTGTGTCGGGATGAAGCTGACTTCGCGGATTTCCGCGAGCGAGTCAGCAAGGTGATTTGGGCCTTATAGCGGCTGAACGAAAGCTGAAAGTGTGTAGCTACCGCAAAAGATCTTTACGGTCCAGGAAGAGCCTCCGACATGGGATGATGATGATGCCGCTGGACTCGAATCAGTCTCAGAACCCGAGCTGGATGATCTCGTCGACAATATAGGCAGAGAATCACCGGATGATGACGAGGTCTACGAGGGAAACATCACTGTTGAAGCGGTCAACAATGCTTCCAGGTCGTTGGGCATGCCGAGAGTGAGAGACGAGGAGGAAGAATGGGAGACCAAGCTCGAGCGGGGAACGACCCCTTCCGGCCAGCCGACACGGGTCGTTGCTCCGTTGAGCGATATCGGAAAGGAGAGACCAGCGGTCGCTGGGAGGACGAGGACGGAGTCGTGGGTCCAGACGGGTCGAGAGGGGCAAGAGGCGCCGAATGGGGGCAGTGTAGTGCAACATAGCTGACTCATTATGCTTAATGGGCCATGAAGATTGTTATGCGATTGAGGACTGGGGAGAACTCAATGATCCCAGATGCGAAGCAGCAGGTCTCTGTCGGTCAAATGTTGATTCTCATCAACGTCCTATCGCAAGTCTCAATCTCCTCAGTGCGAACAAGAGCTTGCGGCGTAGAAGGCGATGTGCAGCATTGTCTCTGGGCAACCACGTTGAAGCAAAGCTCTGGTTGCTATCAATGATATCGACAAATCGCCGAGAGCGAGTTTCATCCGGAGAAACAGTTTACAATCAAGTACCCTTAAAGCATACTGACTCGACGCATACCGACTAGAAATCCGGTCGTGGACTCTCACGCAGCGGGTCCCGTTCATGGACTCGAAGGGATAACAGAGGCGAGATCTCGGGCGACAATGATGAGGTCTACACGTCTTGCGTCGAGACCGGACCCGGATTATCTGCCCATCCTTGGAGAAGGAGACCCCATCACGCCACTCAGATGATGAATATAAGTCCTCCGACCATCCTGTGCATCGTTCCGTGCGAAGCAGCGACAGCTCAGCAAAGCACAAGACCATCTCTCAATGGGATAGAAAGGGGCACGCCGTTCGACAAGGCCACGCATGACTCTTCAAGGACCAATCAGCGCTTGAAGCTGGCTCAGATGGCAGATGACTAGCTCTTCCAAAGACTACCGCGGAGTTTGCGTGACCCGATCCTCGCCTCGTGCCATCCCAGTGGTGCTGAGCCGGGTCATGTCGATCCACGGAATACGCTATTGAACGTTGCTCGCCCCGATGTCACAGAGTGCGTCATATCGGTTCGACGTCCTATGTCCGATGTGGGCTGTAGGGCGACAGTGATGCCGATGTGAATGGGGTGGACGCTGGAAGTCGGTGTCATCTCGGATCAGCTGTAAGGGACTGACTATATTGGTGCTGGCCGGTGGCAGTCGGTAGTGAAACCCGTAAAACAGTGGCCAGCCTCAAACTGTCGACTGGGAATCCTGCAGAGCCGGCTTCAAGCTGAAAGACACCGAATCTAGCAAAGGATCGACAATCAACTCTGCTTGCTGTCGTGAGAGAATGTTGACGGTATGGACCAAAGTGAATACGACAAAGCTGCTTGCGGAATTCATCAAAACTCTCAAGAGGCGGCTTGAGTCGAGAAACCGCGAGATGAGCGATTGGGTAGCGGCGGACGTGATAGCGCGGAAAAGGAAGAGCGGGTCGACGGTCAGACGTTTCACCCCATCCATTCAGATTCGTACGTTGCCGAGCTCTGATGAAGACGAGGACAAGCCGAGGCGAGCGAACTCGCGTGATCCCTTGAAGGTGCGACTTGATGCAAGCCGGCGCACGGACAAACATCGTCTTCGATCGCGTGACAGTGCTCGAGGAAGGGAGGATTATGATGCTGACGAGGAGGACGAGGCTTGAGCGTCTTAGGCAAGCTGGCTGCCTCTGTAGCATTTGTAGTACACGAAGTGGCGAATTTCGTGATTTGACTTCCGAGCCCGGACTTCTGACTGCTCTATCCTGACGAATGAGTGCCTCTGACGTGCTATATCGCTGAGCCGAAATCGGGGCCGACAGGACGTGACTTCCGCGCTGAGCTCAAATTATCTTTGAGAAGGACTAAACGATGTACGTAAGCAGGAAGGCATAAAGTTTGTCTTCAATGGGGAGACGCGACTATTCCCGCGGAGATGTCACACGCGCTGGGCCGTGATCATCTCAGACTATTTCGATCCGACAATCTCCGTGTAAGACCTGAAACCCGAAGGCTATGACAAGCTGGTCGGATCGGGACATCGCGGACTTCTCTCTCAAGGACGCATGATGATCGAAGGAATTTGAAAGTAGAGCAGTATGCACCTCCATGTCTTCCATCCTTGAGCTGTGATACTGAAAAACAAGTTGAACTGACGTCAGAGCATGTCAAAGCTTGGAGAGACGGCAGCATAGATATCCAACAAACTAGTCTGCCATTCCATCATACATTATCCACCATCGTCTCCACTTCTACACCTCACCCTGATACCTCCACCTTCTCCTCCTCATCCGTAAGCGCGATTCGCTCCACCGTCCAATGTCCCGTCATACAATCCCAGAACTCCAAAGTGCAGACGCTCCTCCAGCCATCCTTGAATACGTGAAGTGCGATGGAGACGATCAGCTGCAGTTGGAGGAGGGTGAGAGTGGAGACCGCGATGGTGTAGGCAATCGTGATCGGGGCTAGCAAAGAGTTTGTCAGCAGTGAAGACTAGGTCAAAGACGGAAGATATATACCGAACTCGCAGGCCCAGGTACGGGGGTAGGCTTCCATGATGACCAGGGCATCATTGATGAACGCTGGGTATGTCAGCTCTCTTCGCATTCCGCAACGAAGCCTTACGCTCCAGAGAAACAATGCAGAATAAGCTCACCGATCCAGGAGCGTAGTAAAATCGCATTCAGTAGAAACTCCACCCAAGTCCTCCCAAATAGCGCCCTCCCCTCGTCGCCGATCACGAAATGGGAGGCGTGGACATCGACGGCTTCGACGAGAGTGAATGTCAACCAGAGGAGGGTGAGGAAGATGAGTGCAGAGGTGGAGACGACGGCTTGGAGACCGTAGATGTTGCCGGAGACGGTGACTGGGGCTTCATGGGTGATCAGTATACAGCGAAGGAGGTGAAGCTCGAGGAGAGGGAGTATTGATAGTTGACACCAGGTAGGGAAGAAGGGTTGACCTACGCGAGCTGGCAACGGTGGTGAGCAGGACATGGGCGAGTACCAAGAGGGAGGAGATAAGGACCGCTCGAAGGGATAGCCGAGTGGTGCCGAAGTCGAAGCTCGAGAGATCCATCTTGATCTCCTAATTATACACTCTTGTGAGATGAAGAGTCATCATGAGACGATCGGACCAATCAGGGGTGAAGCGAACGACTGTTGGTAGGTAGGAGAAGAAAGGAATGGCCACTTGAAAGGAAGGAAAGGCATGCCTACAACAGGTAGTCAATGTGTTTCATGCGAAGCAAAGCCCCTTCTCTCCAAAGGGTACCATCGACGGCTGTAGCTTGATCGATCCGGATGGCTAGTCGACGCGTCAGGGTGCGTGTGTGAGAGAGTGTGAGAGAGAGAGAGAGAGAGAGAGAGGGAGAGAGAGAGAGAGAGAGAGAGAGAGAGTGTTAAAC
>JAABUK010005892.1_pt1 | contig 18674 bp, 25 predicted proteins | sample 5559141 | NCBI WGS metagenome assembly JAABUK01 (sample SAMN10711869, study PRJNA513367) | rock metagenome | isolation source: Antarctica rocks | place: Antarctica: Victoria Land, Pudding Butte nord | collected 2016-01-03 | reverse complement strand
CAAAGGCTGGAGACTGGGGCATGACAACCGGGGGGGTGGGGGGGTTGGGGGGGGGAAATCGTGCTGCCTTATATCATGTTGAATCCTGTGAAGTGCTGCTGAGGGCCTCAGGGCATTGCTGCTGCAGCAGCTACAACTTGTGCAAAGGCATTTAACAAAGGGCAAAGGGGAGTGAAGGGGGCCTGAGGGGGACTAGCATGGTTTTTTATACCCATCAGAATCAGGTTGTTGAGGTGGGTCAGGAGGTTCCTGTTGTGCATCCCCTTCTGGTGCTTGTTGCTGCTGCTGCTGTTGCTGCTGCTGCTGCAGAGCATCAGCCCAGGTGAGAAACAGGCCGCGCAGGAACTCCAGGCCATAGTTCAGCTTCTGCTCTTCTGGAGCCTGCACCAAACACAGCAGATGTCATGCCGTTTGAAACCAACTGCAGCAAAACACGAAACCAAGGTAGAATGTGCTTGCCCACAACTAGGTCCTTCCCCTTATACATACCTGTCATGACCCAGTTTCCTGGAAATCATGATGCGATGCTGGCGGCTACACATCCGATTGTGCAGCAACTAGCTCATACTGATACACTGACGCTGTGATTGGGACACAGCGCTGAGGCAGCCAACTCATGATAGGTTAATTGCTGCAGAAGCTCATGTTATGAGCACTTGTTGGCCAATGATACACTGTCCTTTGTTAAAGCCTGGGCATCACAACAAACGGCACTGCGAACTGGTTTTTCCCGTTTTGCAGCGCATGCTGTTGGCCACATCAATGCATGCACACTCACGTGCTACTGTGCACATGCAAGCACATGGTTGTATGGAGAGCACAGGATAAAGCAGTCTCTGAATCCAGAACAAGAGCTCAGGACAGTGCATACCCTTGGGTAAGACACATGCTGAACAGACTGAAGAAAAGGAAAGAAAAGACTACGCCTTTCAGCGTCAATTTAGTGAGAAGCCAAGCATTATACCTGGCTGCCCAGGTTTGAATGGCTGAATGAATACATGAGTGCATGAGCAAGCAAAGTTTAGAACGATAAGAGGAGAAAAGCAACAAACACAGGAATGAACAAAGGAAGCCATGCACAGAAAAATGAATACCTGGAGGCCCATGGTGTAGGCATACACCTCGGCGGCAAAGGTTTGTGTGCTGTCCAAATGCAGGGTGAGGCTGCCCAGCTTGGTGTCCCAGGCAAACCAGGGCAGAATGGACTGCGGCGCAAACAGCTCTGCCTCTTTCTGCTGGAAGTCAATCTGCACCACAGCAGACAGGGACTGAAGGGGCACACTCAGGACTAATCCCCCCTCCCCCATGGATGTGCACACTCAGGACTAATTTGCCCCCCATGGAACTCTATGGATCCATAAAACCATGGCTAGAGTGGTTATGGCGTTGTCTGCCTTAGCCAGTCTGGGCAGAAGCGTGGTGATGAAGCTAGTGGCTCTGCTTCTGCCAAGGAAGGCAACTCTGGTGGCATTTCTGACAAAAAGCCAGGTGCACACACACCCAGACGGTGGCGTGAGCAACAGGCTTACCTGAAGCCTTAGGGACTGTGCTTTCATTGCATTGGCAGAACCAGCCTGAAAGGGGAACCTTTGCCTCACATAACTATCAAATGTCCATTGAAAGACGGCAGAGTTCCTGCTATTGACTCGCCTACCAATGAATCAGCACATACAATCAATAACACTTAGCGTTTACATTGTCTATATGCAGTTCACAAAAGCCTGCAGAATTGCACACTACAACTGTATTTTTAGGGTTGTGTTGGTATTGAGCTCGTACAGTATTACAGTTCTCAGCCACGACTGCTTCAGGCTCTCACAGTACTGTAGCACCATGGCAGCTATGACACTTCTGACCATCGTGTCATACACACATCTCATAGTCATGTCATCCAGCATGGCCTTCGCCACCATAATAAATAAATGTGAGGCTGCCATACATTCAGCTGTGTAGGGCAGGAATGAAAGTCAATGAAGCTTTTGGTGATAAGCATGTAGCAGGCATGACTGCCATACACTCAGCTGTGTGGGACAGGAATGAAAAGCAACTACACCTGTAGTGAGACACGTGTTGTGGACAGAACAGTACCTGGCCAAAGCGCTCCTTGACAGCAGCGGTGGCTGTGTCCCACAGCTCTACATTGCCATCAGCATCTTTGGTCAGTATGTGGCGTCGATCTGTCAGCACAGCTGACTGGACAAGCGGCGCAATGCCTCTGGTCTGTGCAGTGGCATGCTGCTGTTGAGCCTGCAGGGCTGCAACCCCAGAGCACACATGTCAGACAAAGAAAAAGGAAAAAAAGGAAAAAAAGAAAAAAAAGAAAAAAAAGAAAAAAAAGAAAAGACAAGAAAAGAAAAGAAAAGAAACGAAACGATAAGACTAGACTACGCCTTTTGGCGTCAATCTAATGAGGAGCCAAGTATTATACTGAGCTGCCCAGGACACAACTTACACCAACACATATGCGGCAACAATGACGCGACGCTAGTGGGAGTGTAGTCAGCTGCTGGGCTCTGCTTAGTGTGATGATGGCAGACCTCAGCATGTTGTGCAGTCAAGATGGCATGAAGGCTGCTGATGGTCAGCAATCCAATGATGCACATGCATATGATGTACACCCTGTTTGCTATGACTGCATATGTGTTGGGGGAGCGGCTTGCAGGAGCAGCACAACGTGCTTTGTTGCAGAGGCATAGTTTTGCAGCTTCAAAAAAGCAGCATGGTGAAGAGTCGTACGTCTGTCCTGGGCTTGACGTGAGCGGGCATATGTGGAGGTGCTGGCCAAGAAGGAGGTGTTGTCTGGCTGCTGCTGCTGCTGCTTCAAGCGCTGCAGGTCGACAGAAGCCCGTGGTTGTGCTTGTGCAGCTGGCAGGCTTTCATCCACATTCCACCTGCATTACAATGCCACATCCATCTTGTGTATCTAATTGCAAATGCTGTCATATAGTCTTTGTGACTTGAAGCCACCATGCAGCTATCACAATGCTAAGTGACTTGTGTGGCTGCTACAAATTCCCTGTGACACACTGCATTCAGTGCTTAGTCTATGTTGGGTTCCCAGTCATTGTCGCATGGCTCCCCTGATGAGTACTCACGACAGAAAACATGACTTCGTTGATTGATCAACCTGCTGAAATGCAGGTCTCCAGGCAAACAGCTGTGATGTGGGTACCAGGCAGGTATGGGGGAACACGTGGCAGATGGAGGCACACCTTCTGACAGCAGATGAAGCAGAGGCCACCCACAAGGCACTGCTCTGGCTGTCAAAGGCCATGTCATTGATAGGGGCATGTTCAGTGAGCAGCAACTCACTGGTGCGATTGGCCAGCTGTGTCCTGTAGCACACACAATCACTCAAATATGTTGAGCACTATACTAAGTCCAGCTAGACATCTTGTATCATGTGTCTGCGCAGAGATACGACAGGCAGAGACTACATGGAATGAATAGCAGAGCTCTGAAGAGCATCTGTTCTGTGTGTTGCCTTGTCTAATAGGCTCACAAATGACTGACAAGCTGACTTTGAAACCATTTGCTGCAACCCAAGACGGAACAAAGGGCATGGCTGGCATGCAATCAAGTCTGCTGTGCAGCACATGCAGATATGCAAGGCCAGTGGCAGGGTGCAGCTGAGCTGCACATTTACAGCTTACAGGACACTAAGGCACAGCAGGATCCAGCCTTCCTACCTGTAAACACATTTGTCTCGACCACCGCTGTAAACAACGCTGAAATCGTGCGAAGCTAGCAGACTCCAGACGCTGTCTGTGTGTACAGCCAAGGTTTGGATGCATCTCTGTTGGCCAAGGTCCCACAGCCTGATGGTCTGGTCTGAAGAGCCTGACAGCAGCAGAGTGCCATCAGCATTCAGCAGCAACGCCCTGCACCATTACTGATGTGTCACTCACGTGAACACTGCAACGTCCTTTGCCTTTCTTTTGTACAGGCCCATCACCAGCATACCCTTGCACTGCTACTCATGTGTCATTCATTTCATCACTGTCAAAGTCCTCCAGCAGCAAAGCCCTACAACACTACTGACATGTCACTGGGTTGTAAAAGCCTTTAGGTAGCAAGGCCCTCCACCAAAACAGAGGCTTTAAGTTGAAGTGTAGTGGCAGAGGCTTTGCAGCATATCTGCTGGAGTGCAACAGGATCTGCAATTGAGCACCATGCATGGCATTGCTCTATGCAAATTGTGACTCATGGTCATTGTTTCAGCTGACCAATAACAGGTTGTTGAGGGTACAAACACCATCTGTGGCCATGACAAAGACACCAGTAGCTCAGCGACATTTTTGCCAAAAAAAGTCATGGCAGGGCAGCTACATCACATAGCTGCACATCACAGAGCATGAGCAAAGGCATGACATTAAAGTGAATGTCCTGACAAACGTGCCATTGCAAAGGTCTGACCTGACATTTTCAGTGTGGCCTTTCAGGGATGCCAGCTTGGACTGCGAGCGCGTATCAGAGATGCTGATGGCGCCGTCTGTCGATCCAGCAGCCATGAAGTTGCCTGGCTCATTTAAGGCTAGTGCATACACACTGCCCTTGTGTCCTTCACAGGGCTTTGCTTCATATAAGCCAGACTGTGAACCAAACAGCAAGTATGGGATTGTGCCATAGGGCAATACATGTGTGTCTGTTCTCCTTGCATAGGATCAGCAAGCATTGTGGAGCAGCAAGCATGTTGTGCCGAGATTGTATTGGGGCTTGAAGTTCTGACATGCTGCTTGGTGGCAGATTCAGGTGTGTTGTACAGAAGATGCATTGCCGCGCTAAGTGTGACGTACTGTGCAATGCAGCCAAGCAGCTGGTCACCTGTTCATTGATGCGCATTGCTTTCTGAACATCCCATAGGAAAACCTCTGCTCTAAGACCAGCTGAAGCAACTATTGGGGTGGATTTGGCTGCTGCCAAACAGTTCACATAATCTGTGTGCTGATTGAAGGTGGCAATAGGCGCAGGCTCCCCTGCAGCGTACACGAGTTGCAATCATATATTCATGTGCTCATGACAGGTCACAGCAAGTGGAGAAGCTTCTGCCACATATACATGTTGGGACCATTTCTGCGTAAGGTGTGGCACACCAGTGTTGCTGCTGTGTGACATATGGTTCTACTGCTAGAGAGCAGTTCACAAAAGTGTCAACCTTGTTGCAGAACAGACATGGCACTCAAAAGTACATACCATTGCGGTCAAGCATTCATCTGAACCTGACACTCACCTGTATGGTCTGTTTTCCAGAACTGGACTGTCATGTCTGATGAGCATGACACAAGGATGTCCTCCAACACAGTGATGTCATTGACCCAATTGCTGTGACCTTCGTATGTGGCCTCAAATGAAGGTTGCTCAGAAACACCCCACCTATTCACGCATGGCCCATGTGAGATTTATCAGAATTGGTCCATACATGTACAAAGTCAGTGTGCCGCACCTTTTGACCGTTGAGTCTTTGGATGCTGTGAACAGTTTAGCTTCCTCTCTCCAGCTAGCAAGAGCATTTACACCAGCACAGTGCTGCATGACATATAGTGCATCAGTCAGCTCAGCGACTTTCGATATGTTGTGTTGAGGGTACTGAACAAGCAACATACAGCACCTCGTGAGCTTTATTTCTGCGAAACACTGCTGACACTTTGGGGTCTTTTCGTTGTTTACTAGTGCCTGCCCCTGGTGCTTCGTGTAGCATGATCAGTTATGCAAACGCACCACCTTGGCAGCTGATCGGGCTCGGCCGCGGCAAGATGACATGTTGCAAAGTGCACAGCAAAACAGCACTCCCTGGTGCCCGCTGTTCGCTGTGCTGCACCTATGTTTTCTGGCCCGATGGGCGTTGGTCTGAAGGCAACCTAGACTCTAAGGTTGAGCAAGCAGGCTCGGTAGGTCAGCAATTTCGAGTTCGCACTGATGTTGCAGCTACGACAAGATGACCTGCGCATTTGCTCTGTGCACGTCCCAGCTGGGTACAGACGGTATGGTTCAGACGGTATGGTTCAGACATGAGTCAGCCATGCATGCATACAAGCAACACATGCATTGCAAGGGACCTCTCAGCGCATGTGCTTTACCTTTCGTCGAAGTCTGTAGCACACTTGCAATAGACTTCGACGGCACATCTGAAGCAGTGTCTTTCTCACTGCAAGAACTTGACATGCACAATGCCTGGTGCACTGGTGTGAACAATTATATTGCAGCAGTTGTGTTCTAGCCAATGCCAACCCTCACAGTGTATGTGCTGGTTGAGGTCTATCATCTCACCTTGTTCCTGATACCCGAGAAGATCTCGACACGCGCATGTGTCTGCCCTTGACACAGTGTTTGCTTCTTTACGAAGAAAAGCATTTCTTTGTGGCAAAGAACTACATTCACTGACATTCGAGTCCTGGAGATACTGCCACTTTAAGAGGGAAATCTGCAGACGAGTGTGTATGGACGGCAGCCTTATCAGCGCAGTTCTCAACGGCTTGTTTAGCACAAACCTCTAATACAGCACAAGGAGTGTGAAATTGAGATTTTGCTGAGTTAATGTGCTACCTGCTGTGTTGGCAAATGCTAAAATCATGTGCCTAGCTGTACAATTCACACTACACATTCTATCACTAATATGGCAAAAAGCATGAATGTTTGGGGCTGCCTTTTTCCAGCATGCTTGTCCATGGAAGTATAATGGCTTTCACAGCAGACAATGATATGCGTCAAACTCAGGCGTCTTGGTAATCAAAAGGGTCTTTCTGGCTGGTGGGAGCAGTCAAGACATCAGTCAAGCTGGGGCCCAAGTAAGTGGGGAACGGCCGTTCTGGCTGCTGATGCGATTGCTTCATGACAGCGTCTTTGACCAGGACAAAGTTCCCCTTGTGTCCAGGGACTTGTCCCCTGACATATATTAGATTGCGGACAGGATCAACCTGCAATGCACTTGGTAGTTAGACATATATGTTGTGACACACAGGCATCATCAGAGTTGGTAGCTGACTCAGCCCAATGTAGAGACAGCAAGTTGAAAGCTACTACGCATCAAAATGTTTCAATCAAGCTCACCTTATACACCCACACACTCTGTACAGTGCGCCGCTTGTTGCCCATTCGACCTGGCATCTTTTTGCCAGGCCACACCTTGCCTGGGTCCTGGCAGGCACCAATGCCACCAGGAGCTCTGTGTGCAAGGGAGTTGCCATGAGAGGCTGGCTGACCCTTGAAGCCATGCCGCTTCATCACTCCCTGGAAGCCCTTGCCAATGGTCATGCCAGCAATGTCCAGAAATTGTCCTGGTACAAAGTGGGCAGCTGACAGCTCAAAGCCGATAGGAAGTATGGCATCTTGTGAGACTCTGAACTCTGCTAGCTTGCGCTTGTTGTCCACTCCAGCATTTCTGTAGTGCCCCAGCTGCCGACCATTCAGCTGTTTGTCCCTTTTGCTGCCACATCCAAGTTGCAGCGCTGTGTAGCCTTCACTGGGCTCAGACTTGACTTGCACAACCTGCATAGTTGGCCAATCAATGTGGGGCTTCAGGTCTACATGTGCATTAGTGCTGCCAGAGCAACACCATTCTAAAACAGTTCAGCTGAGCTCAACCTGGCAGTTGTCAAGCCACAATACTGTCAGAGGGATCCTCATGCTCCATTTATCCCAGGCCTGTGTCATGCCAACTTTGACAGCAATGACCCCAGTTCTGCGTGACGAGGACGTAAAAGGGAGACTCTCAGGCTGTGACTCTGACCACTTGGGTTCTTCTGCCATGGCTGGTTGAGCAGCAAAGTGTCTGCTTCCTCCAACGCTTTGACAGCTAGCAATACTGGCTTCGAGCCATGTTCTACCAGATATGCTTGCCTCGTTGCCCGTCTGCGGCACGGAAGCCTGTACGGTCCTAGCAAGCTTAGATAGTGACCTATACATCGAGACAAGGACTCCTGATCACTGTGGTCAATGTGTGAATTTTCTAGCAAAGGACATCAATCGGAACGGGACTGAACGCGTTACATTGAGCAGTGATTCGGACGGAAATGGGTGTGCAAATGGACTGTCCTGGCCAGTGGTAAAAGCTTGTTCAGACCTACGCTGGCGACTCTTTCGTTCGTTTACTATTACTCATGTTCTCGGGTGATGACAAATACGCACGTGCAGCAGCAGAAAAGGACTTGATCGCGCCTGCGAAAGATCTCAGCAAAAGTCGATTGTCAATTGCCTGCGAATTGCACGCTCACGTACCGCACTGCACAGTTCTACATAGCTGATCGTGGCCGCGTGCGTGATAGATCGCGCTTGACACGGCGGTTGACAACCTCATCTTGTCTAGTATCAGCGCCCCTTGCGGGCTGTTATCAGCGACTGCTGCTGTCTATGACCAAAATGCACCGAAAGCAGTGATTTGCGAGCCAGTTGTGAGCCTGCGTTTTGCTGAGCTGGTCCAGTCCAGCACGCCTAAAGTCGCTATGATGGTCACATGACAAACGTAGTGAAGGGCATTGGTAGAGGTGCAAGGCAGATGGTCAGATTTCCAGGCCCATTTACCAAGAAGGGCAAAAAGAAACGAGCTCGGGCTAATGAGCAGCAAGATACTCCTCGCAGTGGATACTCTTCAGCAGAGGAAGCAACAGATTTTTACAGTGACTTGGAAGAGGCAAGAAGTCCAGCCCTGCATACAGTCAGCTGCTCCCTGCATTCCTAATGCTTACCACCCTGGTCGTTTTGCGACATTGCACATGAGCGCTTTTTGTCTTGTTCAACAACAGATTTAAGCAAAATGGGCCTGCAGGAGTCACGGTCTCCTGCTAGAGCACCTCCACCTGGGTTGGCGCAAGCCACCTTGTTGGACAATGCTCAGTCAGATGCTTCAGAAAGAGCTTCTCTTGCTACAGCTGGTACATGCAGTTCACTCTTTCAGCCTTTACCTGAGTGTAGTCTGATGGCACACCAAGTTGCTGACCCACTTCTACCTATAAATCGCTTCTGCGGTGCAGACAATGTCTCAGAGACCAGTCACGACCCCAATCGATACCCCTCTGGCAGTCAGAATCTGAACTGGGATGACTCAACAACCTTTCGGCATGTCAATGGAATCACTGTATACGAGCAGCAGGAGCCAGACAGCAAGCAATCCACATACATGGTGTCTGCATCTGTCCACGCCTCACCAGAGGACTGCATCAAGGTCTGGCCAACTAACTCACCCCCATTATGCCCCCTCCTGCACAGAATACCTGATCATATATGCAGAGTGTGCACTCAGATACTGCAAGCACCTGATCCATTAGCTCCACAATGTACTGCTCAGGGCAAGCTACATTCCTTGGCAGTGCCTGCCTGTTCACTGGTTGCAGTGTAATGCATGGAGGCCCAGCTCAAGAACCAGTCTGATTGCTATACCATGTGACCTACAGGCTGTGCTTGCCATCACTGGAGGAAGCACATCTGACCCAATGCTGTTTCAGTCAGTCATGATTGAGCAGCTGGCTGATCAAAGTCGTGTGTTGAAGGTGTGTTTGCTTCCCTGTGCAGCAGCACCTCAATTTGCTGTGTTTGTATGCTTAGCTCTGTGTCACTGCTTGGAGCTGTGTACCATATTCTTGCAGGGGTTGACAGGCTATCCTTCAACTCACACGCACCCTCAAGCCTGTAGGCAGTTCTGTCATTTATGACTGGGACAATGATTGTTGTTGAGAGACCATCTCTTGACGCCCTGCATATCAGCTCTTGGGTTGAGATGTTGACAAAGCAGTTGCTGTCTTTGCCAAGCCGGGGACTGCTCCCAACTTCATGTTCCCAGCACTGCTGCTGCTGCTGCTGCTGCTGCTCAACTAATAATCTCATATCAAGTGTACTGAATGGCAATGCTCCTGCCCACTCTGCTGCTCCACACACTGAGCAACCCGCAGCTCACTCACAGGTGACTGCTGTGTGTCCAGGCTAAATTCCAGCCGCGCAGCTGGATGTCAGCCCTAGCGGCACCCAGGGAGACTGTAGTGGAGCAGCTGTGGCGGCAGGATGAGAATGGGGTGTACCTGGTCATGGTCCACAGCATGGACCACCCGGCTGTGCCGGTCAATGATGTCCCTTGGTACCATTGGTTCTCCCCAGTCAGAGCTCAGGTGCCCTCCTGCCCCCCTTGTGCTGCCAAGCCCAACAGCAGAGCAAGCACCAGTGTGTCACGGGGTTCGTGGAGAGAAAGCTCTCAAGAGGCTCAAGCTGCTTTTGTGTCATGAGCACAGCTGTCATTCAGATCATGATGCCGTGATGATAGTCAGTTTGCCTTGTAGGGCTTGATTGTCAGAAGCTGTCTAAAACCAAGTCGTTGCATTCTTTGGATGCATCATCGGGTCTACGACAGCGGTCTGTGCTTAAACAGCTTTTGCTAATTAATGTATCCAAGGCGAAACCAGCATCATATGAGGGATCAACTGTCCATTTAATGTGTGAAGTTCAGCCATAACTGTAGAGCAGATCTACAGCTGTAGGTGGAAATAACGTATCAACCAGTTAGCTGACAGCCTGTATGACAATCGTTCCTCACTGTCATACAAGTTGTCAGCTCTCTGGTTGATACGTTATTTCCACCTACAGCTGTAGATCTGCTCTACAGTTATGGCTGAACTTCACACATTAAATGGACAGTTGATCCCTCATATGATGCTTGTTTTGCCTTGGATACCTTGATTGTCAAGAGCTGTATAAGAAACTTAAATTGCTGTTTCTCTGCAGGGGCAGCGTCCGCAGCTGCTGCTGTTTTGGATGCTGCCCTCTGAGTCCTGATGCCAACATACTAGCACAGCCACTTTTGGCATGTCACACTGTTGTTGATGCAGCTGCTGGTTGCTGACTGCAGCTTCTCACACACCCTGTCACATGTTGTCAATGGAATGACATCACTCGCCACTGTCACCAGCGCTCACACCAGGCTTCTTGAACACCTCTGCTGCTTACATCTTGCCAGTTCAGCCTAAGCTTTGTCATCATCACCAGAGCGTATGCTAGCTGTTATTGCCGGTCACAAATTTGAACAGATGCTGCCATTTAGCAGCCCTTGGAGCATACACAGTACCCACTCAAACCACCTTCTCACCATCACCTGGCATTCCTGCTAGTCAAATTGCATTCACAGGACTGACTCAGCATTGCCATCCTCATTGCCGTCATGAGCATGCTGTAGCCTTGCGCAGGACAACAGCATTGAGGAAACACTTCTGAAGCCCTTTCTTGAGGTTGTTGCTGTGGCAGTCTCCCTGCATGATTGCTCCAAATCCATCCGGAACCATGTTTGTGGCTTTCAGGTCATCTCTGCTGGCTGGACTATGTCCCCCTTACAGCCTGAGTACCTAAATGGGCGAACCTCACATCAGTGTCTGGTCACTTTGGTGCTCAAGTTGGACCTGGGCGGCTGGCTCAGCAGCAGCAGTGGCAGCTTCATGGGCAGCCTGCTGGAGCCCCTGATGAACACCTTCCTGGGCAGGACCGTGCAGAATGCCTTCCTGCAGCCCCTCATGATGTCAGTCATCAGTCTCAGGGACTCGGTATGTCGCCATCACTGCATGTTGCCCATGTGAAGCTTGCCTGCTTGCATGCTTTGTGCTGCTGCACAGCGCCCAAAAGCTTGAGGCTGGGCCTTGTTTGCACTGGTCCAGCTCTGAATCATCAAGGCTGTGTACTTGGATCTACACTGTCAGCACTCTCCTGTCAAACAAACTGCATCTTTCCATGAACAGAACGTGCAGACGTGGCCACATGGCATGAAAATGAAATGCTCTGGAGCCAAGTGCTGCGTCTCAATCAAGCAATGTGCATCTGTGCATCTATGCGTCATTGCATACCTGTGCCAGATTGGAATCTCACTGCTGGACATGGCAGAAAAGTCATGCATCACAGGACTTGTCTTCCTCATCAATGTGTACAAGCAGAGGTGCAACTCGTGAGGGAAGATGACTACCCTTGCTGAGTTCAGCCCTACAGGCCCAGCAACAGCCCACATTTGTACCAAACATGCTGCCACACAGCGCATCATGACGCATTCTTCTATCCATATTATGCAGCTGCATGCAATGTAGTATGTATGCAAGGCAGTAGTAATGGGCTACGCATGCATACAGGTTGAGCAGTCGCGCTTCTTGGTGCCTCCATTCACTTTGGGGGAGTCGGTGTTTGTGGGTGAGAGCCGCAAGCCGCAGCAGCAGCAGGTAGATGAGCCTGTTCAGCAAGGCGGCACCCGGTCCATGCTTGCACACCTCAGGTACTGCTCTCCTAACTCAAGTAGGAGTTCCTAAGTCCTGACTCAAATAGACAGACAGGCTGGTTTGCATATTGCAGCAGCTCCGCATGCCCTGCTTTTGTGATACTTCTCAGCAGGATCTTGATGAACCGAAGCCGGCAAAACACAGTGTGACTGCAACAGCATGAAGTCTCACAACTTGAAAGTAAAGCTGCGCCCAGATCTTGTCCTTGTTCAGCCACCAATGCCAGGATTACATGATGGTGGTACAATGCTTTGTGCAAACGCAATTTAGCAGATCTCCTTGTTGCAGCTGGCTAACTCACATCCACTGCGGTATCCTGCATGCTGCGTTTGTTGAGTGGGCATGGTCAGTGTTATGACAGAGCATGCTTGGTCAAGCCATCCAGCAGGCGTCTTGCATGGACCATGTGAACCAAAGTGGGGGTGCAGGTCAAGCAAGACACGGTCTGATCATCAGCAGAGGAGCTACACACTAGACACCAAGTTCTGGCGGGACCCCGGGGTTGCCAACTTCAAGGTCAGGGGGGCTAACTACCTCAAGGTATGACTACTGTCATGCATCATTGCTGGTCCTGTCTCTTGTACTACACGGCATGCTGCTGACAACAGCTTTTCACCCCATACTACCTATTCTTGTTCTGGGTACTAATCTAGGCCTTGAGGTTGGCTCAGTCGTCTTACTCACTGAAATTCCTCTGTAAGCATGGCAAACAGGCTCCCTGAGCTGCTTGTATGCCATGCTTTGATAAGCTAGCTAGTCTTTTTGATCCTAATTTGGCATCGAGCTAGCTTACCTGACACAACTTGAAATGCTTCAGTAATCATATTAGGGGATGTATGACAACATATGCAGTGGTTAAGGGGGGGGGGGGGGGGCCCCCCCGTGAGGCTGTGAGTTAGCTTGAGGTCACAGTCACAGTCGTGTTCAATGAGCACAATGAGCTCAAGAGCTCAGTGACAACAACAGGACATTAGGCTCTTCGAACAGAACTCCTACCAGCTTGGTTTTGTCGCACACCACATACACCTTTGCTTTCAACCCTGGATGTCTGATGACTCACAACTGGCTCCACACCCCAGACTGTAAAACCTAAAATGAGGGGGAAAACGAAAAAACACTGGCTTGGTATGCAGGACTCCAAGAAGATCAAGTCAGAGGAGCCTTACTTTGAGTTGCTCACCACAGAGCTGTGTGCGACAGAAGACCGAGTATTCAATGTGTCGCGCTTCCTGCCCTCCATCAGGTTTGTTTGACCATGGTGATGCAAAGATGCGATGCATCAGCATCCACACATGGCTGAGCATGCACCCATGGCTGCATCTCAATATGACGGCTTGAAGTTTTGATTCCCTCTAAACCCTGGTAGCTACTTTGTTTGTGTCATAGATGCCGCAGCCTTAAGATCCTTGAGCAATATCCGACTTGCTTTCCTTGATCTCACACATTTGCATTTGGAGTGAAGTACATATGAAGTACATTGATTGTCCTATAAGAGCTTGCAGTGAGAGTTGTCTACATAGCTGCAGCAAATCATACCGCAGATGTTCAGCCGATACTGTCACAACAAGCTGGTGTCATTGCTGTGTTGGTATTCATTGTATCTGCTGCTAGATGTGGGGGCCTGTCAGGTCCCAAATGTGCAATCTGAGTATTGTGCATGGGCACTAATGCTGCTTGCGTCCCAATCATCACGTGTAGTCCCTTGTGTTGCCTTCACATGCTGTTACATTTGCGCCCTCAGCATTTTCATGATTGGATAATAAAAAGTTGCAAGACAATAAAGAAAAGAGACAAAGAACCCCGACAAAAACTCCAGATGACATGAAATTAGAGTAAATCATCAAGCTGTGACTTTGACCAAGTGTTGACGTGTGTGTTGTACAGGGACTGCAAGGCGCCCTTTGTGTTTGTGTTGAATGTCATCTTCTCCAAGCAGCCCAGGCTGGGGCTGGTCATGGCCTGGGCCTCCAGCCTGGACCCATACCACAATGACAAACCCTGGGACGACATGACCCCCCATGAGAGATGCCTGCAAGAGTGAGCCCACTGGTCCACCATATGCTATGACAGTACTATAGTGCATGGTATGATATGACACTAATAGAGAGCATGACAAGAGCAAAAACATTGAAGTGTCAGCAGGGGTGGGGGGGTGTAGGGGTGTTGTCTTGCTGATCACACAGGGGTGGGGGGTAGGGGTGTTCTGCTGATTACACAAAGGCAGTGCCGGCTTGTAGCTTCAGCAGATGCAAAGCCCAAACCTGACAGTATCTGATGTGACACAGAGACCTTTTTGCAAATTCTGTGTAAGCCTGCTCAGGTCTACATGTTCATTTGCAGCAGGAGTGCAGACTTTCTATACATTGGCTTGGCATTTACGCAAGATTGCTTGACAGTATGTGACGCACAATTGGCTGCTGTCAATCGCGTGGCTGACTCTGCCTGTCTTCTCAGTGGCGGTGGAGGATCTGTAACTGGTTCTGGTTTGCAGGCCTCAGCAAGGAAACAACGTTTTTCTGTTTTTTTCCTTGCAACTTCTGCATGCATATATGCTGATGCACATGTCTGCTTACGTCTGTCTGACTACATCTACTGCTGAGTGTATGTTGTTTTCCCAGTCATTGTCTGTTGACTCCCCTGACAAGTTCAAAGACAAGAAACCTAAATTGATTGAAATGACTGCCTCAGGTTTGTGGAGGGTGATCCAGCGGACCCAGCAGCCAACCGCAAGAGGGACAATATGTTGAAGCTGATTCCCAGTGTGCCTCAGGGCAGCTGGATCATCAAACAGGCTGTTGGCGGCACGCCAGTCCTGCTTGGGAACAAAATCCACACCACCTACTACAGGTGCGTGTAAAGACCTGTGTTCTTGGTTGTTTGTTTGGCTGAAAAAGCATAGCAGGATATTGTGGCTGCTGCTGGCTCGTCTACCTCTGCTCATCTCTTTACATTTGTATATTTAAAGGGTGGACAGTTATGTGTTTTTTTAATAAGGCCTGCAGGCTTGTCAGTAGTTAGTCAGGGAGTGACAGTTCATGCAGCTGGGGATCTAGCATCTTTGCCTGTTTATTCAAGTGCGCAAATGACTTGCATGAGGTCTGCAGGCACTAAGCTGGCTGCCTGCGTTCTGCCTGATCCCCATATATAGGCTTGCCAATAACAGCTTGCTTCCTGTCTTCACCAAGTTTGTTGGCAGGCTGTTCCTTCAGGCCAGCAAGCAAGACTTCATCCATAAATGCACCGCTGAGCTTGCATCGCTGATTCTTGCCCTGCACACATTTTCACTGCATGAAGATCAAGTTACCCCTCAGTGCATGTACAGCAGCAAAATGCAGTCAAATCCTGGCTGTCGCAACCAGAATGCAGTCAAAGCCTGGCTGTTGCCACCAGAATGCCCAACTGCGATGTGGGTGTGCAGGGGACCTCGGTGGTTGGAGGCCGACGTTGACATGGACTCTTCTGGGGTGGCCAACCATGTGGTGGCCCTGGTCAAGGGTGTCACCACTTCTCAGACCATCGACATGGCTGTTGTTCTCCAGGTCTGCTTCTTCACGCCTCCCCTCTGATTCAATCACTCTGTTGCACCGTAGACTACTTGTGTCCTGCAATCTTGCTGTCCACACACACCCAACTTGTTTGTCTCTCCTACCCGTGTTGAAACTTGTTCACATTCTGGGTAGTGAATTGTTGCAGCAGCCAACCTGTTCCAGAAGCAATGGCTGTTCATGCCGAGTGCAATGTTGCTGTGCAGTGTCACGCATACACAGATTCTACTCTGCTCTACTCTATGCTGCTCTGCTCTACTCTATGCTGCTCTGCTCTGCTCTGCTCAACTCTACTCCACTCTACTCCACTCTTCTCTGTTCTCTACTCTGCTGCACTCCACTCTACTCCACTTTTCTCTGCTCTGCTCTGCTCTGCTCTGCTCTGCTCTGCTCTGCTCATCTCTACTCCATTTTCTCTGCTCTGCTCTGCACTGCTCAAGTCTGCTCATACTGCAGGGGTCGAGGCCTGACTTGCTGCCAGAGCGCTTGTTGGGCTCAGTTCGATTCTCCCGTCTGGATCTCAAGACCGCCATCCCCCTCAACCCCAACGACTACCCAGACGACCTGCTGGACCCCTCCCCACCCCCCAGCCCTCACCCCCACATGAGTGGCCTGAGCAACGGCAGCATTGAGCACGGCCAGAGCGTGCAGAGCGCCCACAGCTTGCGCAGTGCTTCAGGCTGTGGCAGCATTACTGGACTGGACAGCCCACACCTAGATGGTCTCAGGTATGTCCACATCTTTGCCCACATGTATGCATTCCTGTACGCACACTTCTGTGCACAGGCTCATGAATCCACAAGGCATCTGCACTGACTTGGTGCTGCATGCCTAACTTGTTCCTGTACATGGTCGTGGCAGCAGCTGTGCTGTTGATGCAGTCAGGGCTGATAAGAGGGCATGAAACGTGTGGTCAACTGCCATGCGTAGAAGGTGTTTGATGACAGCAACGCAGCTAGCTACTGACAATGCTGTGTCCTCTGGTCTGCAGGCAAGCGTCGGGATCCAACAAAGGGCAGCCAGATGTGCCCACCTTGCCTCAAACCCGTCTCAGCAGCTCTTATGACAGGAACATAGCAGGGCCTAGCCACTTAGGGCCATCGAGTTCCACCCCTCCTACCTCTGAACGTCCTTGGCCTACTCAGCAGATGCACGCAAACGCATTTGGTCACAACTCACCGGGCCTGAGTACTGTCCCAGAGGCACAGCAGCAGCCACCAGTACCACCTGCGCAACAACAAGCTATCCTGCGAGCCAGCTCACTTCAGCCACAGAGATCTCTGCAGCAGTCAGGTGTGAGTACCATCAAGCAGAGGATGACTCGTGCGCAGAGTGGGCAAGACCCAAACATACCGGCGGAAAGGGTCAAGTGGTCGGACAGACCAGTCATGAGCGGCCACTTTTAGCTGTAGTGAGTGAAAGTTGCTATCTCAACCCCTGCTGTCTGAGTAGGCAGGGCTAAGTGTGAATGCCAGGACTGCATGCACGCGAGGTACAGGGGCAATATTTTGCCATCGATTTGTGAGTAGAACTGTGGTGCAAAGCTGAAGTTGCTGAAGGTGAGGTTAATAGGCAAGGATTGATATACACATGCAACTTCCTGTGTTTGTCTGAAGCATCAGATGTATTGCTGCAGTGTGTCTGAAATGAATGTGGTCTGCCAGACAAGTTTTATCGCACTTAGTCAAATGTCACTGTGTGGTCAGGTCACGATGATGACATCAATCTACTATAGCAGAGATAGATTATGGACAGCAGGTCAGCTGACCTTGTTTCTTTGATGCTCCAGATTTGGCGCTGCGTGCTTTTGCTATTGTACCAACACTTCAGCACTGCAACAGAGCAGGTAGTACTATCATAGTGTGTCAGTTCATTAAGTGGCAACTGACGACCACCTAGCACTATCTCTGGTAGGATTGAGTAAAACTGAAAAATCTAGTCACCAAAGGCACACACAAGCAGAGACACCTTGTGGCATGCCCTGTGCTGAGCATAGCGGTGCTTGTTGAGGTAGCCTGCTGTTTGAGTGCCTTTTCAAACATGGCTGCGCTCAACCAAATGCAGTGTTGAAGTGCACGGCAAGCTGCCAAGAAAGATGCAAATTCACAACATGCATGCAAACCTAAGCCAGTTGAGCCATGTCCATTGCAAGCTGAGCTGCACTCAATGCCAGCTGCTGTTACATCACAAACTTAAAAGTGATCATGACCATCTTGACAACTCTCCAAGGTAGATTTGCTTATCACTAGATCCTGAAGCAACTATGGGCTCCTTAGGATGGAATACAGCATCATTGACAGAGCCAAGATGGCCAGGCAGTTTGTACTCTATCTGGCAGGAAGTTGCATTCCAGATATATACCATCCTATCAGCACTACCAGCTGTGACCTGCAGGCAAAACAAACGTTTCAGAACTAGACAGTAAAGTCTCTGCATGTCTGCTGATGTGAAATGAGCACCTTGGTAGTGTTGTTAGAGTGACTTGTTCAAGGTATAGCCAGCCTTGCACAGCAGTGGCAGCGCACCTTTGAGCCGTCTGATGACCAACTACATCTCAGCAGATTTCTTTCATAGTTGTGCTGGTGGCCTGTGACGATCTTCTCGCATCGATTGGCAGGAGCATACGGTCGCATGTCCCACACCCGCAGCGAGTTGTCCACAGCATTACTCAGCAAATGAGTGCCACCTGGGTTCAATGAAAGCCCTGTGATGCTGTCTGTGTGCCCAGTGAGGCTCATGGACTGCTCCCCTTTCCGTAAATCCCAGACAGTGATGTTGTTGTCGAGACCTCCAGAGTAGACCTGCAGAACACCATCAGCTTGAATGGTTGACTGCAGGATGATGGCATTCTGATCAAAGGTCATTTGCTGATAGCCATGCCAGCTATGTATGGAAGACC
>JAABUK010005890.1_pt1 | contig 18677 bp, 31 predicted proteins | sample 5559141 | NCBI WGS metagenome assembly JAABUK01 (sample SAMN10711869, study PRJNA513367) | rock metagenome | isolation source: Antarctica rocks | place: Antarctica: Victoria Land, Pudding Butte nord | collected 2016-01-03 | reverse complement strand
TTTACCAAATGAAGAGTCTGTGCTTACTTGTTGGTGTTGACAGTCCTGTAGCTGCCAAAGAAGACTTGGCATTGCTGCAGAACTTTGGCCAGCACAAGAGACACCTTGGTAACTTCAGATGGAATGCCGTATGCGTCCAGCGGATGGGAGCCATTGCGAATCATTTCGAGCAGCTGAGCTTCTGTCACCTCATCTTGGCTGCCACCATGTGCCTGCATACACTTCACAGTCATGCAAACCTTCCTACACATGCTGTGCTAATCACAATCTTGTCACGGCACATGCTCCTGTGGGAGTATCGCACACAACTCTCATGCCATGGATAAAACTATCAAAGGTCAGCAGTAAAGCTGACCGAACATCTCTCTAATGTCCACATGGCAACAGGCCATATACGGAGAATAGCAAGTCCCTTGTCAGAGGAACACAGCACATACTTGATTGCCTGAAGCCTGCTTCCCAGCTGCACGGGCTGGAGCAGTCATGAAGATGGACAGCAGAGCCTTGAGCCCAATCATGATGGCCTCCCAGTTGCCATCTGAGCTGATGAGCTCTATGATGAGGCTGCCCACAGCAAAATCGGCTGCACCATGGTCTGCAATCGTCACGCAGATTTGACGCACCAAGTCCTGCAGCAGACACCATCTCTGGACCCAAATTGACCACATTGCCAGGAAAAGCCACAGTCAAGCACACAGCTGCACACATGCTATGCAGCAGAGGTGAAGGTAGATGGAACAGCGTTGGCAAAGCGCACCAACATACGGCTGTAACAGTTCTTGCTTTGTGTGTAAGCTTAGTGACACTGTGTGTACTGTGACAGTGCAGCTTGCCTGTTGTTCTGGGAAGCCCAAGTTCCCCTTGCGCAAGTTGAGCAGGATGGGCTTGTTGGCTTTGGCAAGCCAGCGGTGCACCTTGTCCTGGGTGAGTCGGGGGCCCAGTCTAGCCAGGTAGCTTGTCATGGCCTGATGCAGGCAGGTCAGCACCAACGTGCGTAGCAGTTTGTCCTGCATTACTCAGGCACATGGCTGTCAATGGACACAGCAGAGCAGCATTCGTTCCAGCAACTGCAGACTCAGCTGGCATGCCTCAAGTAATATTGGCTGCATGCCAATAGCTGAGGGACACAGTTTGTTCAGCATGTAGCCAGCATGAGCATCAAAAGGCAGCTTCTTTGAAAGAAGGAGATATGTTTGGAGTTCAAAACACGCATTTTTTTCAGCAGCCAGTCATAAATTGTAGGTGTTGTGGATATGTCTCTATGCATAGTTGCTTGCCTTGAGTTGCCGGTGCAGGTTGTCAACCAGGGTGTCCACATACTGGCTGAAAGTGTTGTTCTCCTCCATGCAGATAAGGTATGTGATCAAAGGGTATGCAACTGCTGCATGCTTGCTCTGCCTTGCTGTCCAGTTTGCAAGCTCTGTACGCATGGTAGTGATGGTATGGAACCAGGCCTTCAGCAAGGCTGGGTCCAAGCTGGAAGCAACTGACCTGCAAAACATCAAGGTTGCTTCTCCATCCAGGCTGGCGTGCATGCAGACATGCAATGCACAAGCTGTCTGACGTCAGTGCTGTAGGATGTTGGGACCTATGGAGAATGCAGATGCATCAGCTTTTTGGCGCATGTTGTACGTTGTTTTGAGGGCCTCAGCAAATAACATCACCTTACTTTGGGATGCAGTGAGTACACAAAGAGAAGCAGCAGGAAGTGGTTTGGGGCTCTACCTTGGTAAGTCTGCCTTGACATTGTCAGCCAACATAGCAGCAAGCACCTCACACAAGGCATGCTGCACTTGGCTCTTTCTGACAGGTGCTACATGCTTGAGTGGGTGCGCCTGTCTCAAGAAGTCAGTCGATGCCTTCAACTGCAACATGAAGGTCATCAAAGTCAGCATGCACTTTTGACAAGCACAGTGACTTGCAGAGTATGTGCAGCTTTGCCAGACAAGGTGCTAAGCCTCCTGCCATGATCAAAACATGTCATTCACACAAAGCTCACTGGTTGACAAGTGCATCTGGCACGTTGTGACAGCTCACCATCAGAATGACAGATTAAGAGTGATAGCAGACACATGCACATGGATGGCTTACATCAGCGTTGGTTGAGACTGGAAGGGTGATGCGCTTCATGCCCTCACACATCTGCAATATTTCTTGTCTAGCAGCACTCGCATCAAGTCTGATGCGAGCTTCTAGTTCCTGCAGAGCCCAATGTTTGCTGAGCATATTTCACCAAAGCAACACAGATGTACCAGTCATATATGTGACCAACACCATCGCATGATGACAGGAAGCAGTAGCCTGATATACAAAAGTCAAACATGAACATCAGCTTTACTGCTTTTAACTATGGAACAGCAAGTAGGGCTTTAGGGCAGAACTGGTCCAAGTGTTGGTCTGGAGGAGCAGCAACCATATGAACACAGAGTGATATGCAGATACCTTGAGGAAGCGTGCTGTGATGACAGGCAGGCGAGTCTTTGCCATAGCTCCAGTGATGTCAGCACCAAGACATGTGACCTGCGGGGTGTACAGGCTGACTGTGAATCAACATCACAAAGCATAGGCAAGTCTGTTGCTTGGCTCTGTATGTGCACTGCATAAATGCATCACTCAATGGCATCAACTACACCACAAGACCAAAGATTGCAAAGCATCTGACACCTTTTCTCGAGCTCTGATGAGGTCGCTGAACTTTGGCTCAACGTACGTCTCTGCATTCAGGGCCCAATCAAATGCCAGCCGCTCCAGAGCTTCAGCTTGACGGCCTGAGAGCCCACTGCTGCCTGGTCCAACCAGCTGGTGTGACGCTTCCAGGAAGACAGCTTCAACTGCCAGCTACAGCATCCCCGCATGGCTTGACAAAATGATGGCACTTATGCATTTTCGTATTGCCAAAACATGTCAGATGTCACACACGAGGCACATGCATACGTGCATGATCATGCATGACACAGGGAATACGGCAAGTAGTCTTGCTGCACAAGTGCACCTTTTTTCTGAGAACCACCAGCTCTCCCCCCAACCTTTGAGCCTGACTTTCTGCATCTTTTCGCCAGGCAAGTAGAGCATCCAGAAGTGGCATGGCAGCATGCTGAGCCACCAAGTTCAGGCCGTTTAACACCTTCTCATATACAGGATCGTAGGGACTCTCGCCTCGGTCCTGTAATCAAGTCAGCCTTCGACTTTGTCAAGACACTCGTGTACGACCAACTGACGGTTTCACTTGACAGAACAGAAGTTGCGGTGCAACACAGCCGTTGAGTGCGACATACGCAGTGATCAGGCACATGCATACCAGGGGTGTAGCAGCGTCGACCCTGGCTTTGGCAAGGGTCTTGAATTGCAGCAACAACGTGTCGGCTACCGGGGGTAGGAACATGTGCGACACCATTCACTTAATGGCTCACGCGAGCATCAGAACAACAAAGCACAGTCATGCATGCCGGAAACAGACAGGGTCAAGGGCAGCTGGATGGTGCTGGGCATGCCCGCCGTCTTTCTGGATAGTCATAACACCCTGCAGATACAGTTGCGCACATCGTGGCGATGAGTCGCAAGGTTTGCATGGCAAAAGTGCTAACAAGTGCAGCAAGAAGAAGACCAGATTTGCATGCGTCTTGCAAAGTCAAAGCTTCATAGCTAGCTTTGCGACTCACATCACCGTGATGTCCTGTGTGACTGCTAGTTCGATTCAATTCCACCTTGAGGCTGACAGAGGTTCTCTGGCACATCTCGAGCACCAAAATGGTGCCCTGTTACGCTGCTTGTGTAGCTTCACCTGATCAACGCACCTGTGAGGACAGCCTGCGAACAGGCAAACTTGTACATTGAGCACTTGCATGTGCAATGCAAGCAACCTCAATGTCTAGTGTAAGCTTGGCAGAATCAGCAGCACTGGTCTTGCAGTACCTTGAGGGCAGTGGCTTCTGCAAGACAGCTGGAACCTTCAGAAGGTACAACCTAGCTGTTGTGGTTGTAATTTCGTCAGGTCCAAGCTGTAGCTGGCAAGCCATCACACAGAATATACGTACTGCCTCAGTGCATTCAGCCCTAACAATAAAAAAACTGAGTTTGCAGACCTTGCTGCAGAGAGGCAAGAAAATTGTTGGTATCAATTGTCACTCCACCGAGTGTGAAGTCACTGAACACCATCCTCAATGAGTTTGTCCAGATAAAAGAGGACGAAATCAAGAGAAAACAGTTTGCAGAAGCGAATCCGTTAGTGAATGATTTGCTGGCAGTCATAGACCGGCATGTAGGCCATTCAGCCAGTCAACCCAATGAGATGCCACTTCCAGCTGAAGCACAGCATAATCAGCAGTCACATCAAACTGTTGACACAAGCAGACAAGAAGATGCCATCATTGGCACAGCAGATGTCCAAGCATGTCAGCAGCCCGTGGCTCGAGTGGCAAGTACTGCTGCTGAGGAGAATGCTACACCTATGTGTCAGAAGCCACCGCTTCCTCTACCAGCACTCGCCAGCAGGCATCCATCTAGTAGCCAGCACAGGAAGGGTGCTCCTCGAAGAAGAGCCGAGCAGAGCAACAAAGTACCATCTCCTATCAGCAGAGTGACTGTTCTTGCACCAGGTGTGGCCATTATGATCGTGGCAACAACCTGTGTATTGTAATGTGAGGCAGCATGCAAATCTGATCATGTCGCCTTGCCATGACAACAAGCCCATCCGCCTGCAATTGTTTGCGTCAGACAGATATATATATCTGCATGTATCTGCTGAGGCACTTGTGCTGCTTTGATACTTCATAACATGTATCAGTTCATAACATGTATCAGTTGCCTGCCAGACATGAACCCCAACACAGATTTTGCTGCAAAAGTAGCCATGATACACTGATGCAGGGATTGCTGCTCAAGGTGCATCTGCCAACAAGTGGATGGACCTGCCCATGACTGATGATGGGCTGTCTTGCCTCATGCATGATGATGCCTTCCAGGTATGCCATACCTTCTGAATTATACTTTGCAGGGCACCATGTGTTGTTACAGTTCTGGAGCATTCACGAATCCTCAAAATAGGCAATTGCTGCAGTTCTGATACATTACAAAGTTGCTGAGATGGACAGCTAAAGCTGTTTTGCTGCAGCTGCTACCATCCACCTCCGCCTTTAATTTACAAGTTCATCATGTTGCAATCACTTGAATTATATCTATCATCAGCTTGGCTGTCTGTGTTGACAAGTGTCGCTGTGTCATGCAGCAACGCTTTGCTGAAGGTTTGGCGACACATCTCACCTCAGGAGCAGATCTGCACAGCAGCATCAGTCATCAGTATGATGACGTGCTGGCTGGCTTGCCTGCAGACCCCAACATGGCCGGCCTCCTGGAGCCCCTGGTCCTGCCTGCAGAGGCCTATCAGATCCCTCCACACCTGCAAAGAATGACATTTCAGCAGGATCACAATCAGCCAGATGGCCCCTGTTGTGTGGGTGTGGCGCAACAGCCTGCTCCCCTTGACTTGTCTCATCCTGTTCTAGGCAGACCAGGACAACCACAGGCTCCCAGTCACCAGCTAGCCTTGCCTGCTTCCAGACTGTCCCTTTCTGCAAACCAGGCTGAATGCGCAGGTCTACCGCAGGCTCATGGCTCCTGTGTTGCAGTGCAGCCAGATGGGCAGCAGGTGCTAGCAAGTGCTGATCAGCTGCGTCTTGAACAGCCTGCCACGCTGGCTGATGCATTGGAACACAATGCATCAGATGAGCAGCAGCAGGTGTGTTGGGAGCAGCCAGAGCAGGAGCACGAGGACAGTGTGCCTCAAGACTACCATACGGCAGACATGCTTGCCTCGCATGAGGTCATGGAAGCGGCAGCCTTGCCACAGAGGGCTGGACGCCATCATGCATCAGCTCCAGCCACACATGGTTTGCCTACCAATGCCGGCAATGTTCTTCAAGCAGGCAGAGCACAGGCTCAGGCATTGCCAGCACAACAAGAGGTACAGGCTGTCAGAGCATTGATACCTCAGGCTGCTCAGGGCAGGAAGCTGGACTCATCAGGCATGCCAGCACCAGCAGCCAATACAAGTGGCCAGCAGAACACAGCACTGCCTGATCTCAGCAGCCGCAGGCAAATGGTGATGCCTGGTGCGCCAGCCTTGCTGGCAAGCAATCATTCAGCTGAACCACAGAAGACAGCTCGCTGGCAGCATCAGCAACAGCGCAAGCATGCTGGTGCTGCTGAGCAAGCAAGTCTAGACAGCCTGTATGCTACTATCTTCCCCAACCGGCAGGCTACCCAGCCACCAACTGGTAGGCTTCTCTGGAGGCTGACCATGACCTACGCTTGATAGCTTACAGCTGACTGAGTAACAAAACTGTGTGTACTGGCTTACAGCCTATCTGCCTGTCATTTGTTGGCAAACTGTCCATGTGCTGCAGCATGTAGTGGCATCAGTTTGCAACACTCCAGGCAGTGAGCATGCAATGTAACATGCAACATGTTGACAATTGCCTGATTGTGCACCTTGCCTGTTTGCAGGTGCGACACAGCTGTCCAGCGCTTTGGCAGCGGCTCTGGAAACAGTGAAAAGTAACAGTGTCCAGGCCGTGCAGCAGCAAGGTACACTGCCTGGGCTATCCAACTTGCATAACAGCAATCTCAGTAACAGGGTAGCTGAGCCTGCTGCTGGCCAGAACAGGAAACAGCAGCAGGGGTATGCAAAATTGCCTGCCCACCAGCAGCCTGGCAGTGGCACTCCATTCAGCAGTGATGGAACCGAGTCAAGTGGCTCTGACAGGGCAGTGCGTGACTTTGAGCAACGAGGCCACAGCAGCTTGGATCAACGGCTGCAGCAGGCAACACACAAGCATGCCCTTGAGGCTGGCGGCAACGGCATGCAAGAGCCAGCGGCTCTTGTGTGGGGCAAAAAGCAGAAACGCAGACGAGCTTCTCCTGCTGAGTCAGACCCAGCTGACAGCCATGCTAGCAAGGCTCACAACCCTGCGTTGGCTAGAGTCAACAGGGTTCCACAGAGGCAGCAGCAATCAAACCCCCGTCAAGTGTTAGCAAGCTTACCTGCCAACCAGATGAGAGAAGTTGAGCCTCAAGGTATCCGTGCTATTCGGTTGTGAAGAACTCCTCCTGAGCAGGGTCATTCTGCTGTGCATGCACATCATTTATTGCAAGCTGTTCAGGATTGTGGAACTTTGTGCTGCCATTTTGCCACTTATGGGTATGCATTCTGGTCATGTTGTGACATGTAGAAAAATCACAAATACCACATATGTATCATACAATGTCACATTTTTCATGCTGCTGTCAAAGTATATACATACATTGCTGCCATTGATGTATACAGGTTACCTAGCAGCGCCAAATGTTGTAACCCAGAGTGCTGCTTTGGATGCACTTCCTGCCAAGGTTCCTCTACAGAGTGGTATATCTTTTGACCCCAACGCAATAGAGGCCTTCATCAAGTCTCTACACGAAAGAGAGTAGCCTTGTCACTTTCAGTGCTCAACAGCTCATGAGACGCTGCACAGAGTCTTTGTGTACACAAATGTACCATAGCATTTTGCTTTGTATCACAGTAGTTTGTATTGATGCCAGACTTGATCTTGGGTTGTTGGCACATAGTGCTGGCCAATTGGCTTTTCAGAATATTTTTGAACTGCACTCTGAAGCTTTGCACCTGCTTCACTCTTGTGTGATGACTGCCCTTTCTGAATTTTGAATTGAACAGCTTGTACAACTGTGTCCACATCCGACTTGGGTTTCTGTCAGCCCTTTTGTGCTTGTCGTGCATTCTCGGGAGGTTGCTTTTTCTTTAGGTTGTGTTTCACAGCACATTCTACAAGACACAGAATCCTGACATAAGAAGGTTAAAATCATAACGAAATTCACCTTTACCTTCACCATTACGTCTGGATAACATGTTAAACTACACACAACTGCTGCCATGTACCGTACACCAAGTAACTCATCAGTACATTCGGTTGCAACCAGTGCAAACGGCATAGCAAAGCTGCATGCGCAACCTCATGTAGCATCACTGCTCCTTCAAGGTCTGCACGTGTGCCCCACCACTGGCCTTGACACTTTCTCGAGACTGGCTTGATGGCAGAAGCTGCACTCCCATGATGAAACCCATAAACAAGACAAACTGCACACCAGACATGGTTCACAGCCAACTTTGCATTGTGCCTAAGGTAAAAAGCACTGCAGGGCAGACAGTTGTGATCTGCCTCATGCACACATTGTCACAATGCAACTAATTAGCCAGAGCACAAGGAATCAGCATGACACATGGCAGACCTAGCAACACACACTGGACAGGCAACCTGCGTACCAGTATTAACGGCGTCAACCAACTCCAAACTGGCCAGAGAGCGGTAAGAAATCTGCATGTGCATCAGATATGTCCTGACAGCTGATCGTGGCATTGACAATAATATCACAATGGTGACGCTGCTCATGGTCAGAGGAACAGCTCATGCATTACAACGCAAGTTCACAGCAAAATCATGACTTAAGTCTTGTTATGCAGATGTACTTTGCACAATCAAACAGATAAGTGAGTGCTCAGGTGGTCACTGACTTACCCTATTGTTGCAGACAGCCCTGCAGCTGTGCCTATGTGGATTGCAATAGGTGACTTGTGTGTGATGTTGCTGACAGGTTCCTTTGGGGAGCTAAGCAGTGGGCCCCTGTATCAGCAGGGGTTTATGTCATTGCAATTGAACCTGTCAGCATGAATATCAGCAGAAGCAGCAGCCAATGCTTTACCATATGGCAAGATGCAGGAAGACAAGCATGTTCACGCATAAGCCAGCAATACCAAGGTAGTAGCCTTTTCTGCAAGTCACGACCGTGTCAATCAGCACCACTACTACTGAAAGGCTGGATTACCATGACAGACAAGCATTGCAGCAGGGCAGTCAGGAGATGCAAGTACCTCCATACGCTGGGGTGGTGCAAGACCACTGTGATCAGGTCATGTCTGCCGTTGCCATAAACAAGCACAGCACTTGCCAATAACACCCAGATAAGACTTTCAGCTTTGGACATGACTCACTGTGTACGGTTTTTGTTCGCTGCTAGTGTTGAAACAGTTTACTGTAACCGGGCAAGACGGCCAGGGATCCTGACCAGGAGCAGTGTTCGGAATGTCTACCGGACACGGCTTATCATTGCCCTGAGCCAATCGGCCGTGTCACCTCCGCTGACAGGCGACCACGCAAGGTAGGTCTTGGCAGGCACGGGCTGATCAGACAAAGATCGCTCGTTCAATACCAGCCCTGCAGGTAAAACCAGGCCTGGCCTTGGCTTCAACACTGGTACGCAAATGCGTCGATCTGAGCGTCCGCCTGGCGATGATTGCCAAGGTTTCATGATCAGCATGTACAGGCGCCTGTGCTTGCGCCTGGCGCCATAGGTCACCAACAAATTTTGCAAATGTGAGAAAATGCACAGCCAGTGCAGCGTGACTCCTGGCTGCTGGTCGTGGTCCCATGTAGCATGATGCAGTTGCAGGCAGTTCTTTGCAGTGCTGTAGGCACCCAGCAGACCTGGGGGAAGTAATGCTCCCATGGTATCCTGGCAAAGTTTGCGTTGTATGCTACCAGCCACCACAGGACACAAAACATATGTCTGTTGAGGTGCACAGCTCGGATGGTGGTTTCAGGCAATTTTGGTGCGCACGGTGCATGCATGATGACATACAGCACAGCAGTTGTGTCAAAAAACTTGTATGCTTTGTAGTGGCTGTGCAGTAGGCTCAGAGGCTTCAGGTTACAAGCTGCTGCAGCACATAGGCTGAATGCAGCAACTTTTCTGGCCATGCAATGCAATCATTGCTGCCATCAGAAGCAGCAAACGGGTAGGCTGCAGAGGCTGCAGCAGTGTATTGACCTTACCGTGGCATGCGTAAAGCAACATCATTTTGCCTTGCAGCAGATGGAGCTCAAAACAGCAAAAGCAGCTCAGTGATCACTCGATCACAGGGTGTCATCCAAGACACTGGCAAGAACAACCAATCAGTTGCATGTGGTGTGATGGGACTATGCAAGACACCTCTGCATGGAGACGTCATCATGTGCCAAGGCAGCCACAAAACTGCGGGGTGTATTGTCGATGCTGAGAAAATTGCCAGAGTTCACTATGAACTGGTTGCAGCCCAGAATTGTCTCATGCCTGCCTTTGGTAACTGTAAATTATCAGTTGAAGCTCAAACACCTTGCTTGGTTGTCCAAATCTAGTGCCAAGGGTGCACAGCAGCTGCAATTCCAACTGCTTGATAAACTTAGTACAGCAGTGATCTAGCAATGAGTGTAAGAACTCATGCAGCAAGCTTTACCAGTCAATCTGTGTGAGTCAAGCACAGCAAAGATACTGTGATGTTAGTGAGAGGCAGCAGCTTTGTTTTACAATTGATATCAGCAGGTGTTCAAGCATTACACATTTGTCAGATGGTAACAACAAGCGACATGAAATGATGGGTAGACTGTACAGGGTGTCAAAGTCTGAGGTGATGTTGACATCTGGCTTGAGCGGAGAATGCACACAACAATGGCATGTGTGGAGACAGGCAGACTACTGATGTCTACTAAGCAGCCACTACACGCCTGTAAGACACCTGACACGGCTGCTCTAAAGTGGAGTCCTGATGTGTACAGCTCAATTGAGGCCGCTGTATCAATGACATCTTGTACATGATTACTTCTTGATGCAGTTGCCTCCCGAAAAGCAGACAATTAAGAAGATCACAAAGATCAAAATCAGAATCACAAGTACGACAAGGATCTTCATCTTCATATTTTGCCACCACATCTTGCTGCGTAGTTGTCGTCCTGTTTTGTGGAACTTGTCCGCCTGCACACGTTACCACCATGTTAGACGGCCAAAATCACCAGCAACAATACTACCCTGATGAAAGCCTGAGGTTTGAGTTTGTACAGCCTTTCTTTTGCAGATGCCATCATGTCTACCCTAATTAGACAAGGTGGATGCACCATGATATGATTGATTGGGACAATGTGCCGACAGAATGCTGTGATCCATGGAAAACAGCTACTCAGTGACAACACAGGATGTTAAGTCAAGCGCCTATAAAAGCATGCCCGTCTGTTCAGACTGCTGCACCAGCTGGTGCAACTGTATGGCTTGAATACAGATCTATGGCACCCAGACAAGGACATGCCTACGCCAACACAGGCAAAGCAATGCTATTTCTGTTTGTGTGCTGCATTGCGGTCTGCACTGCAGAGAAGTCGGGGCAGGCAAGTGGTGACATACACATCCATTTTGTCAGCATTTCATCTTTGCACTTGCACCCCTAGCAAGCTTTGATTTCTCAAATTACCCACAGGAACCTACTTGGAAGCGAAGGTTATCAGTCTTGTCTACCAGCAGCTCAATCTTCTCGCCTCGCTCCAACACTCGCTCTATGTTGTCCACCATGATGTTCTTCACCTCATCCACCTGTAAAAGATGCAGCTCAAGGGCTGCTGCTACCGCCCAAAATCTCCTGAGATTGCACGCAGCTGAGTGCATGCGGCAAACAGCATTGCAATGCTGCTGTCTTGCCAAATGCAACAAACTGAAGCATCAGTTCCAAATGCATGACAGGGAGGTAACTCGTGCAATGCCGAAAATATACAGCAGTATATGGTGTATCAGGCCATACACAACAGGTCTGCAGCAGAACCAGACAGGCAAATGACAAACCTTCTTCTGCACAGCTGCCACTTTGGTCAACTCCTCTGGGTGCTCCATGCAGTAGTCCATATGCATCTTGAGCCGGGGTCTGCACAAGATGACTCACTCAGCAAAGCAACAGTGTCACCATGACTGAAACGAGGACCTTGCAGTCACTTACCCGAAGACCTTGTCCAAGCTGTGCGCAGGGGAGGTTCTGCCCTTGTCTGCATATTTCTGCTGAAACTCTTCCCTGACCTTCTCCAGGAAGGCAAAAGGCACTTGCCTACCATAGCCCTCATCAGCTACCACAAGAAAGGCTGCAAGTGAAGGGCACGTGAGTGCCTCAACACATCAGGAGAAGCAACAAAGAAAGCCATCGAGCAACTTCGCGACTCACTGAAGCCACCGTCTACAAGATAGTTGAAGGTGTGACGATCGCAAGTGAACGTGAATTTGCTGTTGTCTGTTGGACACTTTTCAAGACACTGGATTGCAACCGTGCTGAAGTTGCCTGTGTATGAGGTGTAGTCAGCCAAGACTGTGGTGCCTCGCGACACAAAGGCGTAGATCAGAGGCATCTTGACGACCCTTTCAGTACGACTTTGAACTAGTTGTTTGTGGAACGTGTGCTGCCGTGGTCTGAAACTTCATGTCAGGGCTGGGCTCGCGCCAGCTAGCTCTATTTTGCGAAGGTATTAGTAAGCTGAAGAGGAGGAACGGAAATGGCCCAGAAAGACTCGGTCAACCGTAAACGGATTGCATGATTGTCTACAAGTTGGGTTCAGACTGATCAGACATGATAAACACTGGGTAGTAATGTTTGACCAGGGTGCTGACAACCTGGCACATCTGTACAACCTGGTTGATTGACTGAAGATGCAAAACCTCTTTCTCCTCTGACTAGTCTATCAGTACTGACTCACAGACAGTTGCAAGATTGCAGGTGCGCTATGTGGTCGTTCTGTGAGCAAGTCAATTGAGTCATCTCTCAGGTTTCAACAGTCAGCACACAATGATGGGTGAGACTTCGTGTTTGGGCACCTGCAGAGTAGGGGTTGCACTGCATCTCCTTTGCGTCCTTGCAGGCAAAACAGGTCAAGCGAAGCCTGTACTTCACTCGTAAGCATGTCATTCAGGCCAGCAAGAAGTCCCTCAGGTCAACTATGTCAGCTTGTCAGTTGCAAGAGCTGACAGCGTTGCTGCTCAAACAGGGACTGGAGATGCTGTATCTGCCCTTGCGCATCTTGCAGTTGTGTTTTCAGGACAGTATGAGCATCCTCCTTCTTTTGCAGCACTTCTCTGAAGCGCACATGCACAGCATGCATCTCTTGCAGCTTCCTCTGACTGTATTCTGTGACCTGCACACAAAATTCTGTCCTCAGAATACTTGCAAGACTTTCAGCAGCAAAAGGTCACCACAACAACCAACTTTGGCACCCTTTCAGCACTTTCCAAGGGTTTCTGCATGCATACAGAAGGTATGCCCAATCTGGCTAAGCATACTACACCTGGTAGGTCCAAAGATCTGTCATGAAGACAATGCAAATGACGTGTCAGTTTGCACCAGACGTGGCTGAACAGATCATACACCTGCTTCTCATGCTCAGCCTGCATACTCAGTGATTGCTCATGCCAGCTCTGTTGTTTGTCAGCAAGCACAGCTTGCAGCTGCGTATTGGCAGACTTAGCAGCTGCTAGATCCTCTTGTAGAAACTTGACACTTCCAGTGAGCGCTGCATTACTGAGCTGGGCCTGCATAGACCAATGCACCAGGCTGCATGCCGTCATGCAAGTTGCCATATGGCATACGTGGGACAACATGAGCTTGCATAGATGTGCATGCTTATTGTGCGGGACAGCATATGCCATACACATGAACAACTGCACTCTGCCAAGCTACAATTTTGTGCTGGTAGGCTGTCTGTGTCCAGATGCAATGCAATACATCACATATATGACTGAGCTTGCCACTCTCAGGTATGGCAGCAGTCAGAGCAAAAGCAAAACTGCAAACGCCAGCGTAGGGCCTAACATGGTGATGCTTGCATCTAGGGTGGATGCTTACCTGTCTCAGCTCAGCAACTGTGCTGCTGGTTGTCTCCTGTGCCTCACGCAAGCTATCCTCAAGCTCCTGACACTGCACAGACCTAAGCATGCAATGCAAGCCATAGGTGACATTGATCTTGAGAGCCTGATCAAGCAGAACAGCTTGTCACACAATAAGCACAGTGAGACCATGTTGGTGACGAAAGTGCATGGCAGTTGCATCAGCATAAGTGTAGGCACTATTGACTTACATGGAATTCGAGTACAGAACAATACAGGACCAAAAGCTGCTTGGTCATCTAAAATTGCGCACCTGGAGTCACATATTGCTTCTGCTGCAGCTGTAGCCTCTGCAGCCTCTCTCCTGACAGCTTGGATTTGTTCTTCACACCATTGTGCAGCTTTCAGCTCATTGTTCTGTTGCTCTGCTTCCCACTGTACCTGCTGATGTGCCTGCAGGAGAAGCCAACTTCGGTTGCAATGCTGGCAGTGACCATCTAAACGCAACACTGCTGTGCAATGTGCTGCTAGGCAAGTGCACAACTTACTGCAATTGTGTGTGATGTTATTGCTGTCTACAGATCTGTGCTGCATGTCACTCTGGATGCAAGGCTGAAAATCTTGGCCTATGCTTATGACACAGGCTTGCCTGCAAATGCTTCTGTTCCTTGAGCTGATGTTGCAAGGCCAAAAGCTGCTGAGTGTGCTGCTGCTGGAGGTCGTTACTGTCACTGCTCAGATTGGCGTGCTGTTCTTCAAGTTGTTTAGCAAGCCTGTCAGCCTTGGCTTGCAGGACGCGCTGGGCACTGCATTGTGCTACATGATATTTTGACTGATGTCATTGGACGAAATTTGTACAAGTATACTGACCAACTGGAGTATCAGATGAGCAGAGTAATCGAAAAGGGCTGCTCTGAGCAACAACTTTTTCGCTCAGTATGCTTGACACACATTCCAATATGTGCACAGGCATCTTGTCAGCAGGTGAAGTACCGCTCATACTGCTGTCGGATCTTGCCAGAGCGCTCATTTGCTTCTTGCAAAGACGTCTGCAACTTAGAAATCTTGTCCAAGTAGGCCTCTTCCTGTTGCTGAGCTTCATTTTGGTGGTGTAAGTAGGCCAAATTCTCCAACTGAAAGCCAATGCATTGAATCGGAACCGTTGACATAAGTGCAATGCTGATGCTCAGAGTTAAGTTGTGAGGATATGTTATTTATCGGAAATTAAAGCGAAAGAAAGTGCAGTGTAAAGACACCCCTGAGTTCCACACCTGCTTTGCAGCCCTGCGAGCACCCAGCACCTGCTTCTGCTCCGTTTTCAGAAGCTGGACCTGAGATCGCAAAGATTCATAGGCTTCTGCGTTGATGCCTGCGCAGGATGTGTGGTAAGTCGCTCAGTAGCGCTTGGACAAAAAGGCAGAGGCAATACCTGGCTTGATAGAGGCAACTGCAGGTGACTCCGTTGCCATGACTTTGCTCGACGCTTGACCTGAATGTGTTGCAAGCACCACAATCGACGACCTGAACCTGGACGCAGTACCCTGCAATACCCTGGCTGTTAAAATATGCTTTTGAACCCTGAATCTAAATGCTAGTAAATCTGGTATGCAGGCAGTGTTGCATCTTGCAAAGCGAAGGCTGAGCAATAAGCTTGAAGATGGCCTTTCGAAGGGCAGCCGGGGCCTTGGCCTTGAGGGCAGCTCGGTCATCAAGGTCGTACAACACTGTTTCCAAGTCCGTTGCTGCTGCGGTCGAAGTTCCTGCCTGCTCAGCTGCCAAGCCCCAGGTCCATTTCAGCAGATGCTTTTCTGCGGCTGCTGAGCCAGCACCGGCCCCATCCGCAGTCAAGGGATATGTGACTCAGGTTCACTTTTTATCCTCTTTCAATACGCCTTTTCGATAGCTAAATTTGTGTATGAGCTCGGAGTGCTCATCGTCACGAGATGAGTTGTCAACAACTTTGTTGACACTGGTCCATTTTGCAGGTCATCGGAGCTGTTGTTGATGTGCAATTCGAAGGGGAATTGCCATTTATCACAACCGCATTGGAGGTAGAGGACCATAATGTACGACTCGTGCTGGAAGTCGCGAATCATATGGGAGAGAATACAGTTCGTACCATTGCCATGGACACTACTGACGGTCTTGTCAGAGGACAAGTTGTCACAAGTCAAGGCCAGCCTATCACGGTGTGTCGCCTTTTCTGTTCTCAATAGGCGTAGGCCCCTGCTGTGCTTCAGATCTGCACAGATGACAAGGACAAATTTGCAAGCATGCCTGACTTGCTTTGCAGGTTCCAGTGGGTCGAGAAACCTTGGGTCGCATCATGAACGTCATTGGTGAACCAGTGGATGAGTGTGGACCCATTGGTAAGACCTTGTTTTGCTCTTGCAAAGCTTGCACTTTTGGCACCTTTGGAAAGGCCAACTAGCAGGCCTGCCTCTGCAGAGGCAAAGCACTTCTTGCCAATCCACAGAGAAGCCCCCTCTTTCCAGGATCAAGGAACTGAGCAGGAAATTCTTGTCACCGGCATCAAGGTGACGATCTGTAGCTCAATCATGCTGTGCTGAATCTGCAGCCTTTCATAGGACACATGATGCCAACAGAGCTGTGGTTTTAGGTGGTAGACTTGCTTGCTCCCTACCAGAGAGGAGGCAAAATTGGATTGTTTGGTGGCGCTGGAGTCGGCAAGACTGTGTTGATCATGGAGCTGATCAACAATGTTGCCAAAGCTCATGGTGGGTATTGTTGAGTCAGCTCCTTCATAACACCCAAGGCTGCACTGCTCGGCACTTTCACCTGTCTGAGAAATCCAAACTTGTCATGCAGGTGGTTTCTCTGTGTTTGCTGGTGTTGGTGAGCGAACACGTGAGGGCAATGACCTGTACAAGGAGATGACTGAGTCTGTAAGTGTTGTCGACAGTTTTAATTTATGGTCAAAACAACCTAACACAAAGTGTGTCCTCAAGACCTGTTCACCTTGACAGATTTGTCTCAAGTTTTCACATGCCTCAAGCAAAACAGCAACACACATCTGGTATCTGCAATTGTTCTTTGATTTAGTCATGATAGGCGTATTGCACATGGCATACCCCAATGGTTGCCGGCATAAAATTTCATCCCTGCCAAGGCTACGGCCCCGTGCCGTGACGGGGCATCGCCAGTTGAACTGGTATCTGCATGCTATCCATGCATGTTGACTTGCCCCTGCAGGGTGTGATCAAGCTGGGTGACAAGGCATCTGAGTCCAAGTGCACGCTTGTGTATGGACAGATGAACGAGCCACCTGGTGCACGTGCCCGTGTTGCATTGACAGGTAATGTCTTTGCCTTGTTGCTGTTCGTACATTGCATTCCAGATATCAAAGGCTAGCAGTGTAAAGCCTCGGCATGGTGTCACCATGAAACATCCAGGTCTACAAGCTTGTGCTACTTAGGGATCTATACAGGCAGCATTGTCTGTTGTATGCCTGCATCTGTGACTGGGGCAGCAAATTTTCTCAATTTGCCCTGCAACACCACATCATATAACGCCTAACATGCTGTGTGTCCTTGCAGGGCTGACTGTTGCTGAGCACTTCCGTGATGCTGAGGGTCAGGATGTGTTGCTCTTCATTGACAACATCTTCCGCTTCACACAGGTCGGTTCTGAACCTTGTTCTGCTGCCAAAAAATGTCACCTGTTTCTCGTCTTCTCTCAGCAAAGCACTTTTCACGCAATTTTGCAAGACCAGAGGTCTTACTACTGCTTGCATTTTCAGCAGTGTCTTCTTGCATGCATTTGAGTTGCGCCATGCTTTGCCATTTGCTTATTTTATGATATTGCTGTCTACGTTATGCTCCTGTTGTCCATACGCCAGGCAGCTGCCTTACATGTCAGGCAGTTGGTCTGCATTGCTGCACCAGGATGTAAAGCAGCTTCAGCTGTGTTTTGTAGGCCAACTCAGAGGTGTCTGCCCTGTTGGGTCGTATTCCCTCTGCTGTGGGTTACCAGCCAACTCTGGCTACTGACTTGGGTACCCTCCAGGAGCGTATCACAACCACCAAGAAGGGATCAATCACATCAGTACAGGTAACTGGGCATGCCCATTTGCATTGCATAAGTCCAGATAGCCATAATTGCTCATTTGCTTTACACCGGTACAGGTAGCCGGGCACACCCATCTGCATCTCTTTGCAATCAGCTTCCACTCTCCAGTCACTAAGGTGGCTGCAAGAGTGTTGAAAGTGTACCTTGTCTGCATACCTTACACCATGCTGTAGGTCGCATTTGATGAGTAGAAAAGAAAAGAAAAGACTACGCCTTTTGGCGTCAATTTAATGAGAAGCCAAGTATTACTGGGCTGCCCAGGTCCTCTGATGCGTACTCATGTGCCTGCAGGCCATCTACGTGCCTGCTGATGACTTGACTGACCCTGCTCCTGCCACCACCTTTGCTCACTTGGACGCAACCACTGTGCTGTCACGATCCATTGCTGAGCTGGGTATCTACCCTGCTGTGGACCCCTTGGACTCAACCTCCCGTATGTTGAGCGCTCGTATTCTAGGACAGGAGCACTATGACACTGCCCGTGGTGTGCAGAGGGTGCTTCAGGTACAACGTTGACCAGAAAGCTCTACGCAGGAGACTTTCACAGAAACTAGCATGCTGTGCATTGGAAGGGCAATGTGAAGTGGCTGCTTGTGGTCACTTGTTCAACAAATGTACGCAAAAAAAGGCAAAGCCTGTGTGATCTAACTGAGTGCAGACAGCAGCTGTGCTGAGAATGTACCTGCAATGTGACTAACTGCTCAATGCACATGTGTTGCACACGGCAAGGCTCACGCCAATCACATGAGAGGCGTGTCTCCTGTGGATTTGTGACAACTCTGCTGTGCTGTGTTTTGCAGAACTACAAGAACTTGCAGGATATCATTGCCATTCTGGGTATGGATGAGCTGTCTGAGGAGGACAAGCTGACTGTAGCCCGT
>JAABUK010005889.1_pt1 | contig 18678 bp, 14 predicted proteins | sample 5559141 | NCBI WGS metagenome assembly JAABUK01 (sample SAMN10711869, study PRJNA513367) | rock metagenome | isolation source: Antarctica rocks | place: Antarctica: Victoria Land, Pudding Butte nord | collected 2016-01-03 | reverse complement strand
ATATTTCATCTGTGCGAAGAAAGCCGTCGTCGCCGTTTGAGTTGCCGACGAGAGATAGAACGAGGCCTGAGAATTGAGGACGTTCGGCATCGAGCAAGCCGTGTGTGGCGATATGTACTACCCGGTACTGCTTGGCATTGCGCGTCTTGACGTTCGCTTCGCTTGCTTCGAGATCGAGCCAAGCGCTGAATTGCCCGCCGGAAGCGCGCGTTAGCTGCGAGATTTGTTGTGCTTCGATGCGCGTGCCGCTTAAGCGCGAAAGCTGCACTCCTGTCGATGAAGAATTACTTGCCGCAGTTCCCGTGACATCCGCAATAGCACTTGCGAGCGTGAGGCTATCGGCTGTTTGAACGGCGCTCGCAGTTGCACGCGGCGCTCTCGAATCGGCAGCGTCGAAAACGGGATCGGCGATCAGCAGCACGCCGCCGCTGCGCGCTCTGCCGCCCTGTTGCCGTATCAAAGCAACGACGGAAGCGGACGGCGCATAACTTACTTCGTTCGTCTTGACGATGTAAGCGAGGTCTGCGTAGCTCGCTCCGCCTGTCTTAGCCGCGAGCGCTTCAAACGGAACGTAATTGAGCGCGCCATCTGGCACGACAAACAAACGCTTGCCGTTGATGATAGACGCGGCAGGCTCGACGACGATTTTGTAAAGCGCGTTGGCGGCGGCAGCGTATGTCGCGGGATTTTGCGGGCGGTCTGATTCTGCGTCTTCGCTCTGCGAGGTTTTTCCGTTTTGTCCGGCGGCGACGTTGATGCCGACGAGAGAGCGGCGCAGTTCAGCCGGAATAATCTGCGCGCGCAATTCGATGGCTTTGCCGTCGATTGCTTCGCGCGCGGGCAACCTGTAAAGCATGACGCTGTTTTGCGTGATTGCCCACAAATAAGAATGCTCTGCGCCGAGACTGTATTCGAGCAGCGCCGTTTTATCGTCGAGAACTTTGGATTGCACTTCGCTCAACGAGAGCGAGCGAGCGTTTGTGAGCGCGCCGTAACGCGGATCGCTGACGCGTATATTGTTTTCGATTTCGTCGTATTCGGTGGACAAGCGATCAAGCTCCGCCTCCAAATCCTGAACGGGCTGCGCAGTGGTTTCCGCAGCCATGCTGACGCCCGTCAACTGCGTGGCAATCGCTTGCTGGCGATCAAGATTCTTTTGCTTGCGTTCGAGCAATTCCGTCGAAACGCCTGCGGTAATTTCCGCGTGCGACTCTGCCAGCAAATCGAGCAGCGAGCGCGCGCGCCCGGCTTCGACAATGCTGAAGGCTTCCGTAGCATTTTGCAGCGATGCGCCGGTCAAAGCCGAATTGTTCGATGTGTTAGCGGCGAGAGACATTTCGGCGAGCGCGGCGGCGGCTTCATCGTAAACGTCTTTGGTAGTGGCGAGAAAAGTCGTGCGGGCTTCATCCGCGCGGAGGCTGCCCTGTCGAATCGTTTCGATTGTCTTGAGCGCTTTGCGGTAAGCCTCCAACGCATCTTCGCGCAGCTTTGCGGCCTTTTGCGAATCGCGTTCCTGCGCGGCAAGCGCGAGACGCGTGCGCCCTAGCCCGCGCTCGGCAGGCCATGCGAGATCGAGCCGCGCATCCGTTTCCGCGCCCTTCGCAGCATCGGTATATAAGGCAATGGCATCGCTGAATTTTCCCTGCCGAAAGGCGACGTCGGCGAGGCTCGTGCGTGCGGAAACGCGAACGCGGCGTGTCTGGCCTAGTTTGCCGATAATCGGAATCCCGCCGCCCGCAGCATTCAGCGCGTTCGTGAAATGCTGTTTCGCGCCGTCGAGTTTTGCGGAGAGAAAATCGACGCGCCCGAGACCGAGTTCGTAAGTCGAATACAAAATGAATTGTCTGTAAAGTTCGACACCGCGCCTGACTTCGCTTGTGGCATCTGTGGCGACGGAAGTCGCTTCGCTCGCCGTCGAAGTGCTTGGCGTGCCGGTGGCGATACCGCGCGCACGGTTGAGAAGTCCGCGCGCCTTGCTCGGCTTCGAGCGCGCAGAATTGACTGTGTTGAGCGCATTCGAGTTCGGCTTGCGCGCGTCCATCGACGAATAAGCGGCGCGCGCTTCTTCTATGTTGCCCTGCTTGAAACGCATGTCGCCGATTTTGGCGAACGTTAAGTTGGCGTGAAACGAATCGCTCGCCGCCGCAAACGCTGCGCGCGCCTTTTGGTAATGATCGAGCGCAACGTTGTATTGTCCCTGCTGCTCGTATACTTGACCGAGCGCGTCTTCCGCCGCCGCTTGGCCGCGCGCGTCGCTTGCTTCGGTGAACAATCGCAGCGCCGTTTGCAGCGGAGCCAACGCGCGATCCGCGTTGCTGCGCCGCAGCAGCGACAAGCCCTGTTGCAATGCTTGGGCTGCCGCTTCATTCGGCGAATCGCTTAGCACTGCGTCAATGCCGGGCTTCGGAAAAGAAGCGCCCGCGATTTTTTGACTGCGCTCGTTCGGCGTTGCCGCAAGGCTATGCCGCGCGCCGGAACAAAGCACGGCACATGCGAAAAAAAGAGCGGCAGCGCTGATATGTAAAAGAGAATTCCGCTGGTGATTCATACTACACCTCGATTAAATGATGAGCAGAGTATGCGAGGGTGTGCGAGGTGGTTTACGAAAAGCGTGCGGCGATTGAACAAACGGAATCGCCCGCAATCGCCATGCGCATGAAGTATATCGCCAGCCGAAGCTAATCGACAAGATTTCGAGCGCAGAAAGCGATGTCGGCTGTCGCAAATTTTCGGTGGTAGCCGTCTCGCATTTTCGAGTTGCCGCGATGCTTGGATTCCGGTTTGATCCGAATTGACAGGCACATACGACAGGTGTATAAGCCAGAATTATTCCTCTGCGACGGCAGCGCCGAAAAATAGACGAGAGATACAAGCGCGAAGTGCGAGCGCGCGCGGCGCAATGCTTCGCTTTGAATTTCAAACACAGCTTCCCGAAGGAGAGTCGATGATTGTTTGCGAGTCTTGCAGAACTCCGAATGTTGACATAGCGCGATTCTGCGTTAAGTGCGGTGTGGCGCTTCCGCTGACCTATGCCAGTGCGCCTGCGCCGGGATCATGGCAAACTCCGACTGCCGATTTGCATAACCCGGAACACGGCAGATACGGTGACGCCGGAAGCTACACGGCGAGTGATGTCAGGCCGAGCATTTTGCCCGCATACACGGATATTTCAGCGGGCATCGTGCCGCATCAACTGAACTATGCCAAGTGGGGTGATCGTGTGCTCGGCTCGATTATTGACAGCATGATATTGATTCCCGTGTTCTTGATACTTTTCTTGGCTGGTATTCTCTTGTCAGGTTTTGCCAACGTGGAAGGTTGGCTATTTGGTGTCGCGGGGATTCTTATTGGGCTTGTAGCTATCATCTACAATAAAATCTATCTTGTAGGTACGCGCGGCGCTTCCATCGGTCAAGGTGTGATGAAACTGAAGGTTGTGGATGCATCAGGCGCAAATGTTTCAATGGGCAAAGCGGCCTTGCGACAAATCGCCGCCGTCGGCATTAGTTTAACTCCAATTCTCGGAACCATTGCGCAGTTCGTTGACAGCTTGTGGCCGCTCTGGGACGGCAAGCGCCAGACGCTTCACGACAAAGCTGCGGACGCATTTGTTATTAAAGTCGAACAGTAATTCCATGCTGTGTTTCAATCATTTGCAGGATAGCCCGAAGAATACTTATCGCGTTTCAATCGTCTCGCTTTCTTTCGTGGCGATTTATCACCGCAATACGAGTTACTAAAACTTCAAAGTTCCTTGCCTCGCTGTAAACCTGTTTTCACTAATTGCCATTGTCGTTCACCAATCTTAATGAGGCCATAGTTATGAATCGCAAATATCGTTTCCACTTCGTTGTTTTAGCTTGCGCAATTATTTTTGCGTTCGCGCTTTGTTCCAATATTATCGGCGGCAGCGCGTCCTTTGTTTCCTTTGCCGCGAACGGTGAATCGACTACTGTGGCGGCGGCGGATGCGCGCGCGGCGCTCGATCAGGGACGCCTGTTCTGGCGTCGCAATCGCTCGGACGAAGCGCTCGATTCATTTGAAACCGCGCTCAAATTATTCACCGCCGCCGGAGATAAAAACGGTCAGGCGGCAGCGTCGGACGCGATGGGCGAAATCTATGAGCGGCAGGGACAAAACCAAACGGCGCTGCGTTACTACACAAGCGCATACGACGCCTTCCGCGCGCAAGGCGACAAACCTAACGCCGCTTTGTTGCTCGCTAAAATCGGTGAAACGAAATTTTTGATGGGCGACCTCGCGGGCGCGCGCATGTCCTTCGCGCAAATTTCCAACGAACGCTCACCCGATTCTTCACAGGCTTCAGTCATAACGGCATCAGCTTCAAACGACAACAAAAACTCCGGTGCGTTTGCTAAGTTGAGCGGCATCTTCGCGGGCTTTTCATGCGCGCCGCCGAATGCGCCCAATGATTCGCGCTCGTCGAACCAGCCGACGCAGCCCAACGAGCCGCCTTTTATGGGACACGCGCCGCAGACTCCGGGCGGCAGCGGGCGCATGGATTTGCGCGTTCTGGATCAGCAGGGAAATCCGATTAAAGGCGTGCAGGCCAAGCTCGTCTCGAAATATCCGGCGGGCTTGCCGAAGGGTTTTATCTGCGATTGCGCGAAGACTTCGGATGCCGCAGGCCGCATCCTGATGGACCCGCTGCACATCGGCCAACTCAAGTTGACGCTTAAGGCCGACGGCTATCAGCCGCAGGAAATCCCGGTGTCGGCGGATCAACTCGCGCAGCCCGTGCGCGTGACGATGATCTCTAAAAATGCTGCGGCGTCGCAGGCCGTAAACGCATCGGCAAAGCAGGCGACACAAGCGAAAAGCGCTTTGAGCGCCGCTGTCAGCGTCGGCGGCTGCGCTGATTTATACAAACTATTTATCGGTTACGGTCTCGGCGAATTAGGCACGGGGCGCGCCGATTTTTTGAACAAGCAATACGACTCCGCGAAAACGCATTACGAAAATGTGCTCGCCGCCGCGCTTAATTTGCCGGGCATAGATAAGCTGCGCGAAGCCCGCCGTTTTCGTGCCGCCGCGCGCACAAGCCTCGCCGACATAGCCTTCTCTCAAAAGCGCTTCACGGACGCGCTCAAACTCTACGGGGACGCCGCCTCGGGCGCGCAAGCCGACGGGCGACTCGATTTAATGTGGCCTGCCGAGCGCGGCATAGGGCGTTCGCGCCTCGCGCTCGCCGCAGCGGAAACAAACCTTGCGCGTGCCACCCAACTGCGCGAAGACGCTCTCGCCGCTTATCGCAGTTCCTTGAGAACCATCGAAACTATTTTCGGTGGAAGCATCCGCGCAGACGACGCACGCGCGACCTTCCTCGCCACCACCAAAGACGTTTACGACGAAGCCGCCGCCGCGCTCTCTGAAATGGCGCTCACAGGCGACGCGCCCGCTTCAACCGACGCCGCGAACGCCGCCGCTTCTTCCGTAACGCTTTCGGGAAAAGCGCTCGCACGCGCCGCCGAAGCATTCAAAATCACGGAAGCCGGGCGCGCACGCTCGCTCCTCGATTTAATCGGCGAATCGCACGCGGAGATTACCGAAGGCGTGCCATCAGAGTTGCTCAAACGCAAGCAGACGATACAGAACCGGCAGCAAGAAATCGCAGGTCAATTAACCAGCGCTAATCTCACAGGCGAAGCTCCCAAGCAATCCGTTCAGGAACTCGAAGCGGAACTGGAACGCCTCGCAGCCGAATACGACGGAATCGAAAACAGCATACGCGTCAGCAGCCCGCGTTACGGCGCGCTCACTAAAGCACAGCCGCTCGGTCTCGCAGAAGTGCAGCAGCAATTGCTTGACGGCAACACGGCGCTGCTCGAATACAGTCTCGGCAAAGAGCGTTCATATTTGTGGGCAATCACGCAGAAAAGTGTTGCGCTGTTCCGTCTTCCGTCAGGCGAAGTGATCGACAAACAAGCGATTGCCGTGCGCGCTGAAATTATTCCGGCTGAACTGCGCCGCTCCCTCGTCGGCATCAACGTCACCGCCGATCAAGCTAAACAACAGGAAACAGCCGATTCGCCAGCCGCGCAAAACGTCGCAAGTTATGCTTCCGCCGCGAACGCTCTTTACAGAACTGCGGTTGCGCCTGCCATCGCCGTTACGGGCAGCAAACGCTTGCTCGTTGTCGCGGACGGCGCGCTCAACTATGTGCCTTTTGAAGCGCTGGTGACAAAGGAAGAAGGCGCGGCGGACTATGCCAGTCTTCCTTATCTAATCAAGACCAATGAAGTGATTTATGCGCCGTCCGCGTCTGTGTTGGCGGCGATCAGGCAACAGGGAAGCCGCACACGCAGCGGCGGCGTCCTGCTCGTCGCCGATCCCGTGTTCGATGCCGAAGACACGCGCGCCAAACAAGTCGTTGCGACGGCGCAGAGCAACGCTGTTGCCACGCGCGGGCTTCCTCTTTCGAGCGCGATTGTCGATCTGACGGGCAACGCCGCGCTCGCCGGATTAAAGCTCGCGCGATTGAACGGAACGCGGCGCGAAGCCGAACAAATCGCGCAACTCGCGCGCTCTGACAAAAGCGCGGCGGATACGTGGCTCGATTTTTCCGCAAGCGAAGCAGACATCAGGAAAAACGATATGAAGCAGTACCGGGTAGTGCATATCGCCACACACGGCTTGCTCGATGCCGAACGTCCTCAATTCTCAGGCCTCGTTCTATCTCTCGTCGGCAACTCAAACGGCGACGACGGCTTTCTTCGCACAGATGAAATATTCAATCTTCGCTTAGGCTCTCCCTTGGTTATGCTCTCGGCTTGCGAAACAGGCTTGGGCAAGCAAGTTAAAGGCGAAGGCGTCATCGGCTTGACTCGCGCCTTTATGTACGCCGGCGCGCCCACCGTCGGCGTCTCTCTCTGGTCTGTCGCTGATCGCTCCACTGCGCTGCTGATGCCCGATTTTTACAAACGATTATTGGAAGGAAAAAACGACATTGCGCCGCCCGCTGCGATGCGTGCCGCGCAATTGGATTTGATTGCCAAAGGCCGTTACAGCGCGCCGTTTTACTGGGCGCCATTTGTGCTGAACGGAGATTGGCGCTGAACCCGGCGACACACCACAACGCTGGAATTCAGCCGCACCGAGCGAACAGCCTTCAATATCATCGAAGCAAAGATTGATGAGAGGCACGCAGTCGAGGCGTCGAGCTGGAATGACTTGTTAGATGCCGCCTTTCATATCAAATCTTTCAATTAAGATTTTACAAGCTGCGAACGCATCATCTTTATAAAGTTCTTCAGCTTTTGCAATCTCTTCATCTTTTCTTTCGAGAGCTTCAACGCTCCAATTCCTCCGCTCTGAATCTACGGGAAGAGAGTCTGTTTCCGAGTCAATAGCCACAAACGTCACGAAATCTTCGTCACGCTGAAACCATCCAACTTCGTTATGGAGCAATTCAAACTCTAGTCTGTTCAATATCCGAGAGCCAGCGATAACTCCGATTTCTTCATTCAAGATTGCTTCGCAAATAGCAACGATTTTGCCGCGAATGAAAGCCACCTTTTCTTCGTTCATCATTTTCTTTTCAAGCCTAGCATTAAAAGAAGGCATCTAACGCGAGATGTACCGCAACCGGAATCGCGCTTGCTGCCGCGTTTGTTCCGGTTGCGTATGGGCGCTCTAAAATCCTGCGTCCTCTTTTTTCTTCGTCCACATTCCGGCGATTTGATTGGCTTCGGCGAGCGTTAAGTTATTAAAAATATCTGCGCCGTCCTGCACCGCGCCGTTCTCCAATTCCAATACTTCCCAGTCCGGCGCGCTTGGATCGGAACCCGTGCGCCCCGGCGTCACTCGCACCTCGTAAGATAAATTCAACGCTTCTTCCTGTTCGCTCATCAAATTCTTTTTCCTTTCATCAATATCTCACATTCGATAAACATCGCTGATGCGAAGCTTTAATCCGACAATCGCAAATCTCTTTTCGCGCGCATCTTTGCCAGCATAATAATTTGTCCCGTGTGCATTGCAAAGTGCTCGACAGCATGGAAGATCGCTTCCAATACCGTCACATTGCTATCTCTGACTTGCCGCCGCTCAAGCAGCCTCTTACCTTCGACGCTTGCCAAAACTTTATCTGCTTCCTCCAACGTCGCCCGCAAATTCGCTGTCAACTCCACAGATGTAATCAGCGCGCGCTCGTCAAACTCCTGCTGCCGCTCGCGTAAATTAGCCGCGCCGCCGACGCCGCTAACGATCCACATGCGCGTGCTGCCATTTAAGTGCAACAACAAATTGCCGATGCTGTTGGATTCCTCATTCGGCCTCCACCAGACATCTTCATCGGTCAATGTTTCCAGACAACGCTCGATCTTTTCTATGTAAACTGATCGAAGATAGCGGCGCGCTTCGGCAACGAAATGTTCGTCTACACTTGTCATTTTAGATTTATTTTCGGACGCTGATACTTACTCGAAACATTCAACAACAAAGCCACCCAATCGAGCAGTCGGCTGCAAGGGCTTGTTCAGTACGGGCGACGATTTAAGATACCTTTGCTAACGATGGGCGCGGCGCGGGTGCGCCACGCAACAACCCTTCAGTGCTTAAATCTTCATCCAGCTCTTCCCAGTGTATTCCGTAGCCGCCACCGATGATGCGCCAATTCTTTCTTTGCGCTTCCGTCGCATTCAATAAGCGCGGATACCATACAAGCGGCACGCTGATTTTACGCCCGTCCATTAACTGAACGCTCAACATATCTTCTGAAACTTCTACATCTGCGACGCGTTCATCAGCCGCCAACGCCAAAATACCCATTCAACGCCTCCAATAATGCAACTTGATTTTCAGATACCAACCGTTCAACCTACCGCAATTCTCTCGCGCCGAACCCGAGATTACGCACAAGACTTACGGGATTCAACCAAAATTTTGCGGATAAATTATCACGGTCAACATGAACATGCGGCGGCTCGTTCGGCTCATGACTATAAAAGTACATGCGATACGCTCCATGTCTCAGCACCGTCGGCATAATACGGCATTATACTTTACCCGACACGCGTACCCCGAACGCTTATTTTATGCCGCAAAGACTTGCGAGATGTCTGCGAAGGCTTTGAATTCAAGTGCGTTGCCGCTCGGGTCTAGGAAAAACATCGTTGCCTGTTCTCCCGTTTGGCCTTCAAATCGTATGTACGGTTCGATCACGAATTGAATCCCAGCGCGCCGCACACGCTCCGCCAACTCCTTCCACTCCGCCATTGAAAGAATCACGCCGAAATGCGGCACAGGCACATCATGCCCGTCCACCGCGTTGGATACTTCGATGTCCGCTTTCCCCTCTTGCAGATGCGCGACAATCTGATGCCCGTACAAATTGAAATCAATCCACGTCTCGGAGCTGCGTCCTTCCGGGCATTCCAATAATCCGCCGTAAAACGCCCGCGCCGCTTCAAGGTCATGCACCGGAAACGCGAGGTGAAAAAGATTATTCATAACATTCTCCTTACTCAAGAATTATGCGCTGTCGAATACTAAGTTCTGTTGACATAAGTTGCCAGTAGCTTTAGCTAGTGGACGAATTCTTGATAACTTATTTGGCTTTAGCCGAATTGTTTGGCTAAAGCCGGTAATCTAATAGCTTCATTGATCCACTAGGCTTGTGCTAGTGGCAAGTTAAAATTCACCGCTAATGTCAACAGAGTCTAATAATGAAGGCCGTCTGCAAAAAACTACGGCAGAAACGAAGCGCGGTCACGGCGTCCGATACGCAAGCCTGTGAGCCACCACAATCCGCGCCACTGAAGCGCGCGCGGCGCAAGTTGTTCTGTGACGGCGACGGCGCGACGCACTACGCCATTGCCTAAATCAAGCTCTGCTTCACCCGTGAAACGCAGGTAAAAGAAACTGCTGTCCACAATGCTGCGCTGCTCGATTCTCAAGCTTGGCCGCAAGCTTGACCGCGCGCCCTCGTCTGCGTCAGCGCTTATCTGAATTGCGCGCGGATAACGCAATCCGAAAAAATGCCTGCGCCATTTCGACGCGACGAACTGCGGCTCGTACATTTTTAATTCGCCGCCGCGCACAACGTACAGGCGCGTCGTGATGCACGCGTTTTCTTGTTCACGATAACGATAAAAGATTGCAGTTGCATCGGCAAAGTGCGCGCGTCCCCATTGCCATTCGGCAATCGTCGCAGGCATCCAGCGCGTGTCCAGATTGTGGTCGTGATAACCCGTTCCCGCCCATCCCCGTTCGTTTCGCCCGCCGTTTGGTTCGACAATATTGATTGTGCCTTTCACACGGCAACGCGGCGCAGCGAGATTCCATTCATGCGCTGACGTTACGCCGCCGCGCGCATCCGCTTCATCGCACGACGTAAAATCGCCGTCTTCGACAATCCACGCGAGCGATGCCTGAAGCTTGCGTTTGCCTCGCAAAGAGCAGTCGAGTTGTAATCTGTAAATGTTTTCGCCCGCCGCCGTATCCAACTCAAAGCTGTTCGATCCGATGCGGCACGCCGGACGATTCGTTTCTGCAACGAAGTCGCCCGGCTCGTATTCATTTATCGCACGCCATGCTAGACGACCATCGCGGTAAAGGCTCACGGCGAGGGCAGGGAAATCGCCGGGCTGCGGTGCGCTGCCGTCATGCACGCCATGGGAGCCAGCCATATGTTCTTTAACGGCTCGATTATAACGCGGCGAAAAAATGAACCCGTCAAGGAAAATCACGACCAGCGTTTCGCGCCCGTCATCGCTCACCGCGTCGAAGTACCACCATTCGTATGCGCCAGCCTTCTTCTTGCTATGCCACACGTCTTCGCGGATACTCGACAGCGCGCGAAATCCTTCGCCTAACGTTGTGCTCGCTTTATCGCCGCTCGTCGTCACGAGCATAAGAGTACAGTCGAACCACGAAGCTTGAAAAGCCCGCATAAGATGCTTGGACTTCGATTGCAAGGGAGTGATAAAGTGAACACCGTTCCCTGACTTCTATATCCATTCGTTATTTCTAAGGAGCACACACCATGTCATCCGCGCAGCAAGTCCCGTCGAACAACACGCGTCGTTATCAACTTTTCATTGACGGCAAATGGGTCGATGCCGAATCCGGCAAAACCTTCGAGACGCCGAATCCTTCGACAGGCGAAACACTCGCTGAAGTAGCCGAAGGCGACAAGGCCGACATAGATAAAGCCGTCGCCGCCGCGCGCCGCGCCTACGAAGGCAAGTGGTCGAAGATGAGCGCGCGTGATCGTGGCCGACTGCTCTACAAACTCTCGCAAGTTATCGAACAACACGCCGGAGAACTCGCCGCGCTCGAAACCGCCGACAACGGCAAGCCGATACGCGAATCGACTTACATAGACATTCCGCAGGTTATCGAAAATTTTGAATACTTCGCGGGCTTCGCCACCAAAATCGAAGGCGAAACGATTCCCGTTCCCGGACAAATGCTCAACTACACTTTGCGCGAACCCTTAGGCGTTTGCGGACAGATTATCCCTTGGAACTTTCCGCTCTTGATGGCGGCATGGAAACTCGCGCCCGCGCTCGCGGCAGGCAACACAGTCGTCTTGAAACCGGCAGAGCAAACGCCCGTCACCGCTCTCGAACTCGGCAAGCTTTTTCAGGAAGCGGACTTTCCAGATGGCGTCGTCAACATCGTGCCGGGCTTCGGCGAAACGGCGGGCGCGGCGTTAGCCTCGCATCCCGGCATCGACAAAATAGCTTTCACAGGCTCGACTGAAGTCGGCAAAATCATCGCTCATTCCGCCGCCGATAATCTCACCAAAGTCTCGCTCGAACTCGGCGGCAAAGCCCCGAACATAGTCTTTGCCGACGCAGATATGGAGCAGGCCGTGAGCGGCGCGATGATGGGAATTTTTTACAATCAAGGACAAGTTTGCTGCGCCGGTTCGCGCATTTTTCTGCACGAAGAAATCAAGGATGAATTTCTCGAAAGCTTCAAAGCGAGAGTCGGCAGAATCAAAGTCGGCGATCCCACGAACAAAGAAACTCTGATGGGGCCGCAAGTTTCCTCGGAACAACTAGACCGCATCAAGAGCTACGTTGACATCGCTAAAAACGAAGGCGCAACAGTGCTCGCCGGTGGCTGCCCGCCGCAACTGGACGCAGATTTCCAGAAGGGCTTTTTCTTTCAACCGACGATTTTCACCGAAGTGAAAAACTCTATGCGCGTCGCACAGGAAGAAATCTTCGGCCCCGTCACATCCGTCATCACCTTCAAAGACGAAGACGATTTAATCAAGCAAGCGAACGACACTATCTTCGGCCTTTCGGCAGGCATCTGGACAAAGGACATTACGCGTGCGCATCGCTTTGCGAGAGCGATCAAGGCCGGCACGGTCTGGATCAACACCTTCAATATGTTCAATGCCGCGTCGCCCTTCGGCGGCTATAAGCATTCGGGCTACGGGCGGGAAATGGGCAAGCACGCGCTCGAACTTTACACACAGGTAAAGAGCGTGTGGGTCGATCTTTCCGGCAAGCCGATGGGCTGGTACGGCAAGTAGCGTTCAGAACGCCGAAAACCTTTTGCAGGCTTAAAGGGTAGTTGTAGGTAATTGGAATTTTCTATAACCGGGCAGTGCCTCCGGCATTAAAAATGAGACCGCCGCTTCTAACAAGTCGCGGCGGTCTCCGTCATGGCAGGATTTTACGCGGACGCCGCGCTACCGGAATGTAATGCGCGCGCCCTTTCTGTTATGGCCGCACAGATTTGCCCGCGAGCAAGCGTGCGATGACTTCGGTTATCACCAAAATGTCTTCCGGCTTGCGCAAAAACGCATCGGCTCCTGCGCGGCGCGATTCCGTCGCGCAATCGGTTGCCGAAAACATGACGATAGGCGTGTGCCTGCGGTGCTGCAGCTGACGCGCACGGCGCACGAGTTCCATGCCGCTCACGCCGGGCAGGTCATTATCGAAAAGCAATAGATCGTAGTGATCGCTGCTTTCGGTGACGCTTAAGGCCGCGGTTCCATCTTCGCAGGTTTCGACGCTCCAGCCTTCCGATTCCAAAGTGTTTTTCATCGCACTGCTCAACGCTTTGTTATCTTCCACATACAGAATGGTAATGTCTTGGGATGCTTGGTTTGTTTTGTCCTGCGATGCGCAGCGAGAGCGACAGCGTTCCGTCTTGATGATGCTACGCTTGCGCGGCTGGATAGCCGTTCGCGCAGGAAGCAAATGTTTGTGACGGCTGTTGAGCAGGCCTGTTAGATTCTGATGATGTTTAAGGCCAAGTAACTGCGCCGCACGCGTGACGCCTCCCTTTGCTTCCTTGAGCGCACGTTCGATCAAGCCCGCTTCGTAGCGATGCACTGCTTCCCTAATGGAAAAACCTTCCCATGTAGGAGGCACTGGGAGCGCCGCAATAAGGAACATCACGCGCCGCGCGCATACGCTCAGGCGGGAGAGAACGCACGCATTCCGCGACGTGCCTAAGAAATCTGCGGCGCGTTCGTAGGTATCGGTCAGTTCGGCTGCTGCGAGATGTTCGCCCATTTCTTCGATGATGGAGAGCGCCGATTGGCCTGCGCCCTCAAAGTCGCCCGCTTGAGATGCTACATCAATGGCACGCCGGAGCGCGTGCTGTGCGGGTTGATACTGATTCGTGCGCGCGAGAGCGATTCCGTGCGTGGTCAGCGCTTCGGCTAAAAGCGATTGTTCGCCGCCGTTTTCGAGGATGTTCACGGCAGAGCGAGCGAGTTTCTCGGCATCGGCGGCGCGCCCTTCGGCAAGCAGCACGCGTGCGCGTGTTTCGTCCACCTGCGCGATATGCACGCGATCTTTGAGGCTTCTGAAGAGCGCCTGTGCGCGATCAAGATGCTCGTGCGCTTCACGCAGTTTGCCGACAGTGGAAAACAAGAATCCCAGATTGTTCTCGACGCAAGCGACGTGGCGCGTTTGCCCTGCTTGCTCGAAATGAAAGCTCGCGGCTGCGAATTCTACAAGCGCGCGGTCTATATAATCCGCGCGATTCTCTGATGCGCCGAGACTCTTTAGCGTCGTGCCGAAGCTGTTGTGAAATTTCCCTTTAAGCGCATTGTTGCTGATTACTTCAAACAATGGAGCGGCATTAGTATAAATTCCAAGCGCATCGGCGTATCGAGCGGCGGTCTTTTCGACTATCGCGCTATTCAGCAGCGCCCGCGCTTTTTGCTCGCCGTCCGCATCACTGAGTCGGCTTAATGCCTCTCGAAGCATCACACGCGCTTCATCAAACGCACCTTCGCGCCAATAGCAAACCGCAATATCAGTCTGTGCCTCAGCTACCTTTTTGGTATCTTGCAGTTTCTCAAAAAGCGCGATGCTTTCGCTAATTAAATCCTTTGCCGTCTCCTGCGCGCCCTCAATCTGCTTGGCACTTCCGATATAGCCTGTTAGCACGCCTGCCCGTAAAAGCACTTCGGCTGTTGCCGTTTGGTCTAGTCCGTCGATTTGTGGGCGCTCGCCAATGCGCTGCCACAACTCCTCCATTGCGCCGCGCGCTCCTTCATAGTTGCCAGACCATTGCAATTCTCTGGAGAGTTGGCACCGTAGCTGCGCCCGTTCGCTTGGGTCAAGTGCCGGATCAGCGATTTTGTCGGCTAGCTCTTGCGTTAAGTTCATATGAGGTTTACCTTTCCATGTGCTTGCTAAAATATTTGCATTTACTGCGTGAAGGCAAGCGCAATTCGTCAGAGCGCCAGCCGGAGTGTTACTATGCGCTCACGACTTTTGTTCCTAATGATGTGGTAAGGAACTACGTTTGACCATCTCTTGCAGCCTTTAACTAAACTTTTCTGGAGAAAACAATGAAAAACGTTCGACATCTCTTTTCAGCAATTGTCTTGACCTTTGTGCTTGCCCTGCCTGTTTTTGCGGGCGATATAGAACTTCCCGGCGTAGTTACTACACCAACTCCAACGGTTTCGGCAACAACCACGACGACGACAAGCCAGACACAGAGTGCTACATCTACCAGTTCAACGACGACAACTGCAAGTTCGCAGAGCACTACCACGGCTCCGTCGGTCACAGTGACTTTGCTGAACTTATTGCAGAGCCTGCTGTCTCTGTTCTAGGTCTTTCATAGTCAAATTATAAACTATCCCAAGCTGCCGTGAGTCGGGTTTCAAGGGCGGCTAAGTACAGGTGTGTTCAACTAAGAGCGCCGGAAAACCGTTGATGCCGGGCGAGGGCAGAGCGCGTCTTGCAAAAGATAGTCCTGTGCCTGCCAGAAATCAACCTAAATCGTAGGCTAGCTGCGCATGTCCATTAAATTTATCGACGAATCCAAGGAAATTTGCAATCAAGGCACGATTTTTCCGATGCGCGCGGGACTCCGTAGTAAATCAATATCACGAACAAGCCGGAAATTCCATGAGAATGCTTCCGATGCGTATCATTGCATCATTTAAGCGTCCGCGTTAGTATAGCCCTCAACACGCATACTATTTCAAACTTCAAAAAAGGAATCTGCCATCTTGCACACACGGCGTCTTCTTGCCCTGCTTTTGCTGCTTGCGCTTTGCACTTCGCTGGCGTTCGGTCAATCTAAATCCCATCCATCAGATAAATTCCGGCAACTCGAAGAAATACTGCCGACGCCGAACGAACAACGCGCGGCATCCGGCGCGCCCGGTCATCGCTACTGGCAGCAGCGCGCCGATTATCAAATCAACGTCGAACTAGACGACGCGCGCCAGCGCATCACAGGCTCTGAGCGAGTAACCTACTTCAACAACTCGCCCGACACTCTGACGTATCTGTGGCTGCAACTCGATCAAAACCTCTTCGCTAAGGACTCCGACACCGTTAAGACGCAGTCCGCGCCGGATTTTTCGCGCATTCCTTTCGCTACGATTGATAGCCTGCTTGCCCGCGCGGATTTCGACGGCGGCGACAAAATCGCTTTCGTGCGCGACGGAGCGGGCGCGCCTTTGCCCTATGTCATCAACAAAACGATGATGCGCATTGATTTGAAAGCGCCGCTTCAGAGCGGGCAGTCAACCGTCTTTTCCATTGATTGGAGCTACAACATCAACGACGCCAAACGCTTGGGCGGGCGCTCCGGCTACGAGTATTTTCCGCAGGACAAAAATTACATTTACGAAATCGCGCAGTGGTTTCCGCGCATGGCAGCCTATAACGACGTCAGCGGCTGGCAGCACAAACAATTCTTAGGCTCCGGCGAATTCACTTTAGAGTTCGGCAACTATAACGTACGCATCACCGCGCCCGACGATCACATTGTCGCTGCGACAGGCGTGCTGCAAAACCCGAACGAGGTCTTAACCGCCGCGCAACGCGAACGCTTAAACGGCGCGAGAACGGCGCAGCAACCCGTCTTCATCGTCACGCCCGATGAAGCCAAAGCGAATGAAACGAATAAACCGCGCGGCACTAAAACTTGGATTTACGCGGCGCGCGATGTGCGCGATTTCGCTTTCGCTTCTTCCAGAAAATTTATCTGGGACGCGCAACTGCACGACGTCAACGGCAATCGCGCGATGGCGATGTCATATTATCCGAAGGAAGCAGAGCCGCTCTGGAGCAAATACTCTACACAGGCGATTATCCACACGCTGAACGTTTATTCGCGCTATTCGTTGACGTATCCATACCCGACGGCAATCTCTGTGAACGGGCCTGTCGGCGGCATGGAATATCCCATGATCTGCTTTAACGGGCCGCGCCCGGAACCCGACGGCACATATTCGGCTGGCACAAAGTATGGCCTCATCTCCGTCGTCATACATGAAGTCGGGCATAACTTTTTCCCTATGATCGTCAATTCCGACGAACGCCAATGGACTTGGATGGACGAGGGACTCAATACCTTTCTGCAATACCTTGCGGAACAGGAATGGGAACGCGATTATCCTTCGCGCAGAGGCGAGCCGAAGTACATCACGGAGTACATGCAATCGGAAAATCAAGTGCCGATTATGACCAACTCGGAATCCGTTTTGCAGTTCGGCAACAACGCTTACGGCAAGCCCGCCACCGCGCTCAACATCCTGCGCGAAACCGTGATGGGACGCGAACTTTTTGATCGTGCGTTCCGGGAATATTCGCAGCGCTGGAAATTCAAACGCCCGATGCCCGCAGACTTTTTCCGCACGATGGAAGACGCTTCCGCCGTCGATCTCGATTGGTTCTGGCGCGGTTGGTTTTACACGACGGATCACACGGACATCTCGATTGAAAATGTTCGCTCTTACTCAATCGACACGCGCAATCCCGAAACGGAAAAAGAAAACGCGCGCCGCGAATCGAACGCGCGCCCTGAAACTCTTTCGCAACAGCGCAACAAAGCTTTGCCGAAGCGCGTCGAACAATTTCCCACGCTCAATGATTTCTACAACACATACGATCAATACCGCGTGACAGACCGTGACCGCGAAGAATTTCAACGCTACGTTGCGACGCTGACAGACCGCGAAAAGGAGTTGCTCAATTCCGGCCTGAACTTTTACGTCGTCGATCTCAAAAACATCGGCGGCTTAGTGATGCCCGTGATTCTGTTAATGGAATACACCGACGGCACAACCGAAGAACTGCGCATCCCTGCGGAGATATGGCGGCTCAATAATTCGGATGTCTCCAAATTGATTGTCACCAAAAAAGAGATTCGCTCGATCACGCTCGATCCGCATCTCGAAACGGCGGACGTCAACATAGAGAATAATTATTTCCCGCGTCGCCCGATCAAATCGCGTTTCCAGATTTTCAAAGAACAGCAGCGCCCGCGCAACCCGATGCAGGAAATCGAACGCAAACCGATTCAGCCCGAACAACAGCAAACGCCGCAAGCGCAACCGTCCGCGTCGCCCGCCGCTTCGCCGACGCCCGCGCCCGCGTCGAGGCCGCCATCGTTATGAAACTCTCGCATCAGACCACAAACGTAATTCTATCGTCGCTGTTTCTCGCGTGTGTCGTTGCCTTGCACACAAGTCCGGCGGCTTCGGCGCACACGTTTCACACGAGCCTGATGCGGCTCGACTACAACGCGAAAGAGCAAAACGTCGAAATCTCCGTACAGGTATTCGTGCATGATCTCGAAACTGTTTTGAGCAAGCGCGCGGGCAAACACATTCGTCTCGATAAGTCGCCCGATGCCGCTTCGCTCACACTCGCTTACTTACAAGACACCTTCGTTATCAAGAACCGCGACGGGCAAACAAAAACGCTTGCATGGGTCGGGATGGAATCAGAAGCCGACGCAGTGATGCTCTACGTCGAAACCAAAATGCCCGAAGGCATCACTGGCGCGCAAGCCCGCGACCATATTTTCTTTGATCTGCTCGAAGACCAAATTAATCTCGTCAACGCTCGCTATGATGGAAAGAGAAACGACCTGGTGTTCAAACCCGGCGATGGATTCAAATCACTTATCGAAGCAACGAAATAACGCTAACTCGACGTTAGCAGCATCAGGAAATTTATGAAACGCGAACGCCACCCGCGCCCCGCTGAAGTAGATTGGGATGAAGCTAAAAACGAGTATAATAAAAGAAAGCACGAAGGCATTAGTTTTGAAGAGGCGCAAAGCGTCTTTAACGACCCTTTAGCGAAAACGGTTGACGACTTAGATCATTCTTATGCCGAGCGCCGTTACTTCACAGTAGGCTACTCAATTAAAGGTTTGCTGCTTGTGTTGTGGCATACTTATCCGGATACAGGGTATCGG
>JAABUK010005888.1_pt1 | contig 18680 bp, 19 predicted proteins | sample 5559141 | NCBI WGS metagenome assembly JAABUK01 (sample SAMN10711869, study PRJNA513367) | rock metagenome | isolation source: Antarctica rocks | place: Antarctica: Victoria Land, Pudding Butte nord | collected 2016-01-03 | reverse complement strand
GCCCCCGACAGTGTCCGGCCCGTGCGCAGGACCGTGCCCGGCGTCGGCGGCGGTGGTCTCGGCGTTCTCGTGGGACGGGCTCACGGGCGCTGCCCGGTGTCGGTGGTGCCCGGGGCCGCGGTATGCACGGCGGCGGTGTGCTCGGTGTGGGTCAGGCCGAGATCGAGCAGCATCCGCACGTGGGCGTCATCGAGGCGGTAGTAGGCCATCCGCCCCCGCGCCGGGACAGCGGGGGCGCCGTCGGTAATGGGCACCACCACACCCCCGGACCCAGGCTGGGCCGTGATGTTTCCGCCCAGGGCTACGCAGGTGGCGGCGTTGGGACAGCTCACGTCGTTGAGAGTGACGGTCCCGAAGGCTGTCTGCGCGGTGCCCGGGACGCCATTGGTGATGGGCACGACCACACCCACCCCGGCACCCTGGGCCGTGATGTTTTGACCCACGGCCTCGCAGGTCGTGGCGCTGCCACACGCCACGCCACCGAGGCCGTGGGTACCCGCGATCACCTGGGGGGTGCCGGCCGGTGCCGTTCATGATGGGGACCACCACACCCTTGTCCCCGGAGGGGTCTTGGCCCACCGCGACACAGGTGGTGTCGCTGATACACGAAACATCGCCGAGTTCGCTGGTTCCAGCGATTGCTTGAGGGGTGTCCGGGGAGCCGTTGGTGATGGGCACCACCACACCTGCTCCCCTGGAGTTGTAACCCACTGCGACGCAGGTGGTGACGCTGGGACAGCTCACCCCGCCGAGGGCAGCCGCCTCGGCGACTACCTGAGGGGCGCCGGGGACGCCGTTGGTGATGGGGACGACAACTCCACGTTGCGCAACCCCAACATCGGGATAGATGTCACCCACGGCCTCGCACGTGGTCGCGGTGGCACACGCCACACCGTAGAGGCCGGCGGTCCCCGGCACCGCCTGGTTTCCCAATGGTGGTGCTGATGCTTGGGCGGTTGTCGCGAACGCCCCGAGTAGACCCGCGATCGAAAACATCACACCGGCCACGACGCTGATCCGCCGCCGAGCATGCCTGCGGGTGGCGTTCCCGACTGGGGCTTGTCGATCCATCACCGCTCCAAACGCGAGGTGCATCACTGAGTAAGCGAGGACAGTATCCGGGGCGGGGCGGGGCGGGGCGAGCGAAGGCAACAGGCCGACGGCACCACCACCGGGGCGTTCACCGGAACCGGGGAACTGAAAATCGGCGGTATTGACCTGCCGATCCCGATCCCGATCCCGATCCCCCGCCACCACCCTCATGCGCCAATGGGTCACCGAAAAAGCCAACACTCCTCAAAAACCCCGCCGTCGTCGCACGCGCGGTCGTGAAGTCCTACCACACCCGGCGCGCCATCACCCCGGTTCCCGCGTGGAGCGGCGCCTACGACATCATCGCCGCATTGATGCCCGAGCGGATACTCGCCCCGACGCGCCGCCACGTCACCCGCGGAAAGATGCTGGGCACCGACCTAGCTAGCCGCGAGGGCTACCAGCAGCGGCTGACCGACATCGAAAATGGAGAATCGAATGACGCCGGCTGAACTACTCGCCATTCAGGGCGTGCCCGAGTCACGGCTCGACAACCAGACCATGAAACGACTTCCGGCCAACGCCCCCCGGCACCCTGGGACTGCGCAGGTGAGGCGATCGTGTGGGTCACTCGCGGGGGCAAGGCCAGCGCCACCGCGATCGCTGGCGCCGTTGCCCACCGCGGACCCCCCCTCGCCGTGATCGGCGGAATGGTCGCCTACCACGAAACCCCCGTCGGGGACTACCGAGAGGTCCTCGGCGCGGTCGGAGTCATCCACGGCCGAAGCCTGCTCGGCACGGTCCCGTTCATGGCGGTCGACTCCATCGACAGCCTGGTCGGTGGGCGCCAGAACTGGGCCCTTCCCAAGAGTCTCGCGAGGTTTACCGGCGACCCGGCTAAGTCGGCGATGTCTGCGACCGGCCCCACCTGGTCCATCCACGCGCAGACGCGGGCTATCGGACCCGCCCTGCCAGCCAAATTCGCCGCCCGGCTCGCGCAGCGCTGGCCAGACGGGCAGATACGCGGCGCACTCCTGAACGGGCGCGCGGCCATTCGGCTAGCCCTGGTCCACGTCGACGTCAAGTCCGCTGATTCGTTAGCCGATTGGCTCCGACCTGGGTGGCACGCAGGTGCCGTAGTCACTCGCGCCACCTTCACGCTTCCCTGACCCGATATGGTCCGGGCGCGGCGATCCTGGGGTTCGAGCGCAGGAGCCCGATTAGACTCGTGACACGCTGGACATCCACGATAATGTTGCCGTAAGGAGGAGGGAATGCTGCTTGAGGAGACGCGCACCGAGATCGCCGCAGCTTGTCAGAGTCTCCGCCGCGATGGGCTCGTGGTGGGTACTGCTGGCAATGTCTCTGTGCGGGTGAATGACCTGGTGGCAATATCCCCCAGCGGTTTGGACTACGCCGACCTGACCGCCGAGCTTGTCGGCGTCCACGACATGGACGGCACCGCGGTGGAGGCCATGCTGGCGCCTTCCAGCGAACTTCCGTTGCATCTGGCTGTCTACGCCCACAGCGACGCCGCGGCGGTGATTCACACCCACGCGGCCGCGTCCTCGGCACTGTCCACCGTGGTGGATGAGGTGCCCAGTTCGCATTACTACACAGCGATGTTCGGCGGTCCGGTACGAGTCGCCCCCTACGCCACCTTTGGTACACCGCAGTTGGCCGAGGGAGTGGCCGCAGCCTTGCGGGGACGCACCGCCGCCCTGATGGGCAACCACGGTGCGCTCGCCGTCGGTGCGACACTGGCTGCGGCCTACCAGCGCGTGACCTATCTGGAATACCTCTGCGAGGTGCACCTGCGTGCGCTGTCCACTGGGTTGCCGGTCCGGACCTTGCCGGCGGAGGAGATTGCCCTGGTCGCCGAGCAGCTGTCTTCCTACGGCCAGCGAGCACCGGAAGGCTGACTACCCGGCAGCACGAGGCGGCGCGACGTTGTAGGCGAGCAGCGCCCCCCCACGGTCGTCGAGTCGAACCGTGGTCAGGGCGACGTTGTGTACCGCCGGGAACACGCGGCGATAGTCGTCCATCGGGATGCCGAGCAACCGGCAGAGGACGAGGCGGATGAGCGTCGAGTGGGCAACGACCAGCACCAGCTCCCCCTCCCGCTCCGCACGCAAGGTGTGCAAGGCCGTGACCGCGCGCTCCGCCGCCTCGATACCCGACTCGGCTCCCGGAAGTGGGCTGCTCGCAGGAGCGGCGCTGAAGCGGGCCAGCGCGTCCGGGAACGCGGCCGCCATCTCACGTTGGGTCAGGCCCTCCCCGCGGCCGAAATGCACCTCCCGCAAATCTGGCACCACCCGCAGCGGCACCCCGGCGGCGGCGGCGGCGGGTTCGGCCGTGCGCATGGCACGGCGCAGGGCGGAGCTGACCACGAGCGTGGGCCGGGCGTGGGCGGCCCACTGCGCGAGCTGCCCGGCCTGCTCGAGACCGAGCGGGGTCAGGGCGATGTCGCTGCTGCCCGCGTACCGGTTCTCGGCGTGCCACTGGGTCTCGCCGTGCCGAACGAGGACGAAGTCGGTGCCACTCACGAGGAAGCGCCGGCCCGCTGCTGCGCGTGGGCAGCCAGCGTGGGCCCGACCCACCCGCGGCTCGCGAGCCCGTCGATCAGCCGCAGGTACGGGCCGACCTGGTCCTCGGCCGGCTGGGGGTCCAGGGTGGCGGAAACCCGCACGAGGGCCGCGGCCGCCCCGCGGACACCGAGCTCACTGCCCGCCGCCAGCACCGCGGCTCCCAACGCGGGTTCGGCGGAGGTGGGCAACACGGCGGGAACCCCCAGGACATTGCAGCGGAGCTGGTTCCACCACGGGTTGCGCGCCGCACCCCCGGTGAGCGCGACGCTGCCGGTGACGTCCGCACCCGCCAGGTCGAGCAGGTCGTAGCAGAGCCGCTCGATGAAGGCGACACCGTGGGCCACCGCCGCGAACGTCTCCGCAGGATCTCCGACGGACAACGGGCCGTCGCCGAGGAATCCGCGGGCCTCGGGGGCGACGAAGGGGAAGCGCTCCCCGGCCCCGGCGAGGGGGTAACACGGGGGGCCCGGGTCAAGATCGGCGGCCTGGCCCGACAGCGCGTCCAGGTCGGCACCGGGTAACAGGTGGTTCAGGACACCGGCTCCGGTGCTCGACGCACCACCGGGCAGCCACAGCTGCTCGTGCGGCGCGCGGTGGCTGTACACGGCGCCGGTCTCATCGTGTAGCAGCTCGCTGCTCACTCCTTTGATCACCAGGGTGGTGCCCAGCACCGAGTTCCACTGTCCCGGCGTCAGCACCCCCGCCCCGAGCTGGGCGGCGCAGCCGTCGGTGGTGCCGGCCAGCACCGAGGTACCCACCGGGAGACCGGTGCGCTCGGCCGCCGCAACACAGACGTTCCCGAGGAGGGTGCCCGGCAACACCACGTCAGGCAGCACTGCGGTGTCGATATCCAGGCGGTCGAATACCTCTTGGGGCCAGCTCAGCGTGGTCAGGTCGACGCCGGTCTTCAGGGCCTGACTGGAGTCGGTGGCCACCTCGTGACCGACCAGAGCCCGGGCCACCACGTCACCCTGATGCACAACCGTGCGCCCGTCCGACAGCTGACCGGTGCGGGCGAGTTGCACCAGGGTCGGCAGCGCCCAGGACGGCTGGATGCGGTAGGCCAACCGCTCCCACAGCTCGCTCCCCGCCTGTTGGGCAGCCCGGACGTACTCGGCGCCGCGAGCGTCGTCGTACATGATGCCCGGCCCGGCGAACCGGCCGTCGCGCTCCAGTACGGCGACGGTGCCCGACGTCGCGTCCACTGCCACCCCACCCACCTCGGTGTGCGCAGGCAAGCCGGCGGTGAGTTCGGCGAGCGCGTCGGCGGCGGCGGCCCACCAGGAGGCGGGGTCCTGCTCGTGGCGAGTCCCCTCGCGGGTGCTGCGTACGGGGCGGCTGGTCAAGCCCAGCGGTGTACCGTCCTGCGCCACGGCCAGGGCCCGCACACTTTGGGTACCCAGGTCGATGCCGACCCAGGCCTGCTGCGTTCTCCCTGGCATGGCTCAGCGCTCAAGGACCGCGGAGTTGGCCACATTCTTCAGTGCCTCGCCCCTGCCCCACCGGCCCACCTCGGCGGCCACGATGCGGGCCGCTTTCTGGGCGACCTGTTGGCTGGCGCCGGCCAGGTGCGGCGTCATCACCAGGTTCGGTGCCCGGTACAACCGCGAGTCCTGCGGGGGCGGTTCGACGTCGTAGACGTCGAGGGCGGCCGCGAACAGGTGCTCGGAGTGCAGCGCGTCGCAGAGTGCGTCGTCGTTCAGCAGCGAACCGCGGGCGCAATTCACCAGCACTGAGCCGCGGGGCATGAGCGCGATCTGTTCGGCGCCGATCATGTCGACGTTGTCCGCCGTGGCGCGGGCGTGCAGGCTCACGAGGCGTGACCGTTGGAGCAGCTCGTCGAGGTCGACGAGCGTCACCGCCGGGGCGGTGGCGGCGTCGAGGTAGGGGTCGTGCACGAGCACCTCGGCGCCGAAGGCGTCCAGCACCCGTGCCACCCGGGAGCCGATGGCGCCGTAGCCCACCAAGCCGACGGTGGTGCCCTCGAGCTCCAGTCCGCAGTGGTCAAGCTGGAAGTAGTCGCCGCGCCAGCTGCCCGCACTCAGCTCGGTGTGGGCCTGCGGGATGCGGCGCAGCGCCGCCAACATCATGCCGATCGTGTACTCCGCGGCCGCGGTCGCGTTGCGTCCCGGCGCGAAGCACACCGCTATCCCGCAGTCGGTTGCCGCCGCGAGGTTGACGTTCACCGGACCGCCGCGGCTGACCGCGACCAGCTTGAGGTCGGTGGCCGAGCGCAGCACCTGCTCGGTGAGCGCCGCCAGCTGCGTGACGCACACCTGCGCGCCCCGCAGCGACTCGATCAGCTGCTCCTCGGTGCCGGATGCCTCGTGCACCTCGGCGACGTCGCCGAAGGGATGCACCGGCCAGGGCAGTTCCACTCGCCAGACCTGCGCCTCGGCGAGCTCGGCGGTGACCGCGGCGGTGAGCAGATTTGGGGTGACGAACGCGTCGCCGGCGGCTAGGACGGTGATGGGCACGGTGCTCTCCTCGTCTCAGCAGGATGCTTCGTAGTCGGTGATGACCGCGACCTTGGCCGCCGAGGCCGAGGTGTCGTCGAAGGTGTACCCGAGCCAGTCCCCGGCGAGCTTGACCGCGAGCTGCGGGGCGATGACCCGGGCACCAAAACAGAGCACCTGGCAGTTGTTGGACAACACCGAGCGCTCCACCGAGTACGGGTCGTGCGCGACGGTGGCCCGGATGCCGGACACCTTGTTGGCGCTGATCGCCACCCCGATGCCCGTGCCGCAGCACAGCAACGCCCGATCGACCTCGCCGCGGGAGATGGCGTGCCCCGCGGCCACCCCGACGTGCGGGTAGGCCGTCTCGTCCGTTCCCTCATGGACCCCGAGGTCACGGACCTCTGTGACCCGCTCGTCGGCCTCCAGCATCGCCTTGACCGCGTCCTTCAACGGCAAACCTGCCGAGTCGGCCCCCACTGCGATCACCCAGGCACCTGCGCTCATGATCGTGCTCCTCTCCACCTTCTGCCGGCGTTGAATTCTGGTCGGGTCACTGCGGCAGCCGCTGCGCGGCCAGCAACCGGGTGAGCTCGGCGCGCACGTCGCTCACCGTGTGTTGCACGCTGACGGCGAGCTCTGCCGCGTCCGGCGCCAGCGGATACTGGTCGGCGGGCATGGCCACAACGGTGAGACCGGCGCCGGACGCCGCACGGATGCCGTTGCTGGAGTCCTCCACCGCGAAGCTGCGGCTGGGGTCGACGCCGAGTCGGCGCACCGCCTCGGTGTAGACGTCCGGGCTGGGTTTGCCACGCGGCACTTCCGCGCTGGACACCGTCGCCGAGAAGTAGGGGCCGAGTCCCATGGTGTCCATCACCGTTTCGATGATCCGCCGGGGCGCCGAGGACGCCAGGGCGAGCGGTACCTGCTCCGCGATGTCGGCCACCATGTCGTGGGCGCCGGGCAGCAACGTCACCTCACCGGACTCATACCGCCCGGCCACGAGGTCGACGACGCCGTCCGAGGCCTGCTGTTGATTCACTCCGGTGCGCGCCGCGACGTAGCCGCCCCACTCCAGGACGCTCATGCCCTGACACGTGCGGGTGTCCTCCTGTGTCCAGGTGTAGTCGTGGTCGGCGGCGTAGGCGATCCACGACTCCTCCCACAGGTGCTCGGACTCGACGAGGACCCCATCCAGGTCGAAGACCACACCGGGACCATCGTCAGCCTTGGCGTGCCGATCAGCGTTCACGTGGGGTTCGCCTCCGGTTCGGTGGTGGTCGCCGTCTCCAGTGTGGCCGTCTCCAGGGTGGCTGCGGACTGTCCGGCGACGAGCCGGGGATCGCGGATCGCCCTGCGGGCCTCGTCGGCGGAGGCGTCGTCGGGCAGCTGCTGGGAGGCGTGTTCGGCTTCGACGCGGCGGCGGTAGAACTCCACTTCGGCCGCGACGCGTTCGGCGTCCCAGCCCAGCGCCTCGCCGACGACGGGTGCGACGCTGGCCGCCGCCTGCAGACCGCGGTCCCAGGTCTCGAAGGAGGCATGCATCCGCCGGGTCAGGACGTCGTCGAGGTGTAGCGCGCCTTCGTGCGTCGCCGCGTAGAAGGCTTCAGCCAGCAGGTAGTCCTCGGCGCCTGCGACGGGCCGGCCCAGCTCGGGGCGCCGACGGATCAGGGCCAGGATGTCCTCGATGAGGGATCCGTAGCGGTAGAGCAGGTGCTCGATCCGGTCGACACTCAGACCGCTCTGCTCGGCGAGGCGCCCCCGAGAGTTCAGCAGCGCGGGGTAGCCCTGCGCTCCGAGCAGCGGGATGTCCTCCGTGCACGAGGGGGGCACCTGCTGGTCCAGCCCACGGGCGGCGGAATCGACGGCGTCGCGGGCCATGATCCGGTAGGTGGTGTACTTGCCGCCGGCGATCACGGTGAGCCCAGCCACCGGCGATTCCACCGCGTGCTCGCGGCTGAGTTTGCTGGTGGCATCGGACTCGCCGGTCAGCAGCGGGCGCAATCCGGCGAACACCCCCTCCACGTCCTGCCGGGTCAGTGGCGGGTCGATCACCCGGTTGACGTTGCGCAGCAGGTAGTCGATGTCGTCGCCAGTGGCCGCCGGGTGGGAGAGGTCGAAGTTCCACGCGGTGTCGGTGGTGCCGAGCATCCAGTGCCGTCCCCACGGGCGGATGAACAACACGCTGTCCTCGGCGCGGACCAGGATCGCCGCGTCGGAGTGGATGCGGTCGCGCGGCACGATGATATGCACGCCCTTGGATGCCTTGACCTGAAACTTCCCCCGGCCGCCGACCATTTCCTGGATCTCATCGGTCCACACACCGGCGGCGTTGATGACCTGCCGTGCGCGGACGGTCATCTCTCCTACCGGTTCCGAGCCCGACTCGGCGGAACCGGGCGCCTCGACGTCGCGCACTCGCACACCGGTGACCCGCTCGCCCTCGCGGAGGAAGCCGACCACCTTCGCGGCCGAGGCGAGGACGGCGCCGTAGGCGGCGGCGGTGCGGGCCACGGTCATGGTGTGCCGGGCGTCGTCGACCTGCGCGTCGTAGAAGGTGATGGCCCCGCTCAGGCTGTCCGAGCGCAGGGCAGGAGCGAGGCGCCGGGCCCCCGAGCGGGTGAGGTGCCGGTGACGCGGTACGGCACCGGCACCGCCCATCCGGTCGTAGAGCACCACGCCGGCGCCGACGTAGAGCCGCTCCCATCCCCGATGCTCCAGCGGGTAGATGAACTTCACCGGGCGCACCAGGTGCGGGCACAGTCGGCGCAACATCAGTGAGCGCTCCTTCAGTGCCTCCCGGACCAGGGCGAAGTTGAACTGCTCCAAGTAGCGCAAGCCGCCGTGGATCAGCTTGCCCGAGCGGCTGGAGGTTCCCGAGGCGTAGTCGCGCATCTCGAGCAGGGCGACGGACAGTCCCCGGGTCGCGGCGTCCAACGCGATGCCGCAGCCGGTGACCCCGCCGCCCACGACAACGATGTCGAACACCTCCTCGCCCAGGCGGCGCAACGCCTCGGCCCGCTGGGCCGGACCGAGCTGGGAGGCGCCGCCGCCGGGCGTGGTGGTGGGCGGTTCAAAGTTCACGGTGTTGTCCTCCACAGTTGCCGGGCCGCGCTCCGGTGCGCTCGGTAGCGGTCGAAGAGCTCGTCGTACTGTCCGGCCAGCTCCGTGCGGGGCTCGACGACGGACTCGGCTGCCGTCCACACCGCGAGATCCGGTGACTGCGCAGACCCAGCCAGCGCGGACAGCACCGCACCCCGGGCGCCGACCCCGAGCGTTCGGGCGACGTGCAGGGGGCGCCCGAGCACGTCGGCGAAGATCTGCAACCAGGGCCGGGAACGCGCGCCGCCACCACAGACGTACAGCGTTCCGGTGAGCTCCGTGACGTCGAAACAGTCCCGGGCAGCGAAGGCGATGCCCTCGCACACCGCACGAACCACGTCGTCGTTGCTGGTCGTCAGGCTCAAACCGGTCAGTTGGCCTCGTGCTGTGGGGTCGACGAAAGGAGCCCGCTCGCCCGAGGGAGCCAGATAAGGCAGCACTTCCACTCCCCCGGCACCGGGTGAGCTGGCCTCGATGGCCCCACCTACCCGGTCGTGGCGCAGCCCCAGCAGATCGAGCACCCAGTCGAGCGAGGCGGTGCCCACCATCGCCGGCAGGGCACGCAGCCACTGCCCGGGGGTCGCGGTGGCCAGGTGCATGCCCGCGGGGTTTGCCGCCAAGTCGAGATGATCCACCCGAACCTGGCAAGCCAGCGTCGTGCCGACGATGAGCAGCCCGTCACCCACCTGATCGACGCCCGCGCCGGCGGCGCAGGCCGGCAGGTCAAAGGGGCCCGCGCTGACCGGCATGCCTTCCCTCAGCCCAGTGAGCGCGGCCCCGGCCGCCGTCATCGCCGCCGAGGGCAGCGGGTGCTGCGCCGGGGGTAACAGGTCCGCGCGGTGCTCAAGACCCAGCACCTGCAACACCTGCGACGAGTAGCCCTGGCCATCGGGACTGCCGAAGGGAAACGATGCATCGGAGGGGTCGGTCGCCCGGAGCCCGGTCAGTCGCCCCAGAATGACGTCCTTGCAGTAGTGCGCGGTGGCGGCTCGGTCCAGCGCTGTCGGCTCGTGCTCGTCCAGCCAAGCCAGGATGGGCGCCATCGCCCCGGGAAACAGGGCGTTGCCGTTGATCCGGTAGACCTTCTCCACCGCACCGTTGGAATCCCAGTGCGTCAGCTGCGGGGTGCTGCGCCCGTCCATCCAGGACACCGCGGGCCGCACGCCGCGGCCGTGCTCGTCGACCAGCCAGCAGCCGTCACCCTGCCCGGTGATGGCAATCCGCTCCGGTTCGCGTCCGCCGCAACCGGCCAAGACGTCGGTGATGACGGTGGCCACGCTGTGCAGCACGTCTTCCACGGACTGCTCCACCCGACCCTCACCGCCGAAGGCCAAGCGGGTGGGGCGGTCGGCGGAAGCCACCAGGTCACCACCTTCGTCGAAGACAGCCGCCTTGGTCATCGAGGTACCCACGTCCACACCGAGGTAGCACGGGCCGCTGCCGCTGGGAGCGGCCGTGGCGCTCATCGGAACTCATCCACAGTGGACTCAGCCGCCGTAGACTCAGGCCCCGGCGCCTCGGTGAGCACCTCGCCTGCCGCTTCCGCGCACAGCGCAAAGGAGATAGCGCCCGCATCGGGCGTTCCCACGCTGCGCTCGGCCAGCGGACGGGCCCGGCCGACCCGCGGACGCAGCTGCGCCGTGTCACCGGCGGCCCGAGTCGCGGTGCTGGCGGCCTGGGCCCATGCCTGGGGCAGTGCTTGTCCCGCATCGACCGCGGCACGCAGCGTGTCGATGAACGGCGTCAGCGCGTCGAGCATCGTCTTGTCGCCAACCTCGGCCTTGCCGATCCGGCGCATCGCGTCCAGGCCCTGTTGTAGGGCATCAACTACCCCTGGCGCAGTTGGGGTGGCCTCGTCGCCCAGGACGTCGCCGATCGACTCCAGGAACAGTCCCCATAGCACACCGCTGGTCCCGCCGGCCTTGTCCGCCCAGGCCCGGCCCGCGGCGCGGAGCACCGAACCGGCCCCACCCTTGGCCTCCGCGCCGTCGGTGGCGGCGCGCAGGCCCCTGGTCATTCCCGTGCCGTGGTCGCCGTCGCCGGCCACGGCGTCGATCCGCCCCAACTCGCCCTCGTGCTCGATCACCACCGCCAGCATTTTCGCGAGCACGGCGCGCACGGTGCCCGCCGCCCGTCCGGATTCAGCGCTGAACTCGCGTGCAGGCCCGTCGACCGCCGCCAGCGCCGCTTCAGGAAGCCCGCACGCCTCGTATTGGGGCAAGGACGAGACCTCACCACGCCGGAACGCCGGGGTGTCGACGGGCGCACACCACAGTTCCTCGAGCTCCTCGTCGAGCCAGGTCACGGTCAGCGAGCACCCGGCCATGTCCAGGCTGGTCACGAACTCACCCACCTCGGGCAACACCACCTCAACGCCGGCGCCTTCCAGCATGGGAAGGATGTCCTTCCATAGCACGAACAGCTCCTCGTACTTGGTGGCACCGAGACCGTTGAGCAGCACCGCCACACGGCCGGAGGCATCGGCTGGGCGCTCGGCCAGCAACGGCTCCACCAGCGTGACGGCCAGATCGTGCGCGGAACTCTTCTCGACGGTGCGGATACCGGGTTCGCCGTGGATGCCCAGCCCAACCTCCATTGACCCGGCGGGGACCTCGAACAACGGCTCCGACTGCCCGGGGAACGTGCAGCCGGCGAACGCGACGCCCAGCGTCCGGGTGCGGGCGTTGGCCTTGCGGGCCACTCGCTCCACCTCGGCGAGCTCGTCGCCGCGGGCGGCCGCCGCACCGGCAACCTTGAACACGACCAGAGTCCCCGCGATGCCCCGCCGGTCGGTGCTCGCGTCGGCCGTTGCGGAGGCGAGGTCGTCGGTGACGAGCACGGTGGCGCAGGCGACGCCATCGGCACGCAGCCGTTCCTGGGCGACGCCGAAGTTCATCACGTCCCCGGCGTAGTTGCCGAAGCTGAACAGCACGCCGGCACCGCCGTCGAGCGCGCGGGCTACCCGATAGGCCTGCTCGGTGGACGGCGAGGTGAAAATGTCCCCCACCACCGACCCGTCGGCGAGGCCAGGCCCCACCAACCCGCTGAACGCCGGGTAGTGCCCGCACCCACCGCCGATGATGACGCTGACCTTGCCGCGGCGTGCCCCGCCCGTGCGCATCACCCCGGACGCCTTCGGCACCTTCTGCACGTAGCGGGCATACGCGGAGGTGAAGCCGGTGAGCATGTCGTCCTTGAACTGCTCCGGGTCGTTGTGCACACGGGTCATCGCGCCGCTACCACCCGCGCCGTGATCATGTACTGACCGCCATCACCACGGGTCATGTCGCACCACCTTTGTCAATCAAACGTGTGATTCACACCACCGTTCATAACACTTTGTCACACTTGGGACGTGAAGTCACCAGGATGAAAGATAATGCCCCCATGACAAACCCGCCGCGTGGCCACGTCGTCCGTTCAGCAGGCGCGCGGCAGGACCTCATCGTCCGGCACGTCGTGGCCAACGGCAGCGAGACTCCCGCCGAGCTGGCCACCATGACTGGGGTCAGCTTGATGACCGTGCACCGTGACCTCGACGAGTTGGTGCGCAAGGGCTTGTTACGCAAGTACCGCGGTGGTGTGTCGGCGCTACCGTCCTCGGTGTTCGAGAGCAACGTCGAGTACCGGTTGCGCGCCTATCCGCGCGAGAAGGAGGCCATCGCGCGGATGGCCGTGACCCTCATCGAGCCCGGGATGTCGGTCCTGCTCGACGATTCGACCACGGCCCTCGCCGTCGCGCGGCTGCTTGTCGGTGCCGGCCCGCTTACGGTGATCACCAACTTTGTCCGCGCCGTCGACCTGCTGAAGAGTGCACCCGAGATTCGACTGATCGGGCTCGGTGGTGACTACTCACGCACCCATGACTCTTACAACGGGGTGGCGTGTGGTGAAGCCGTCGCAGCGTTACGGGTGGACATCGCGTTCGTCAGCACGTCGGCCATGACCGCCACCGCCACCTACCACCAGGAACAGGAGATCGTGCTCGTCAAACGCGCGATGCTCGATGCTGCCGGCACAAAGGTTCTCTTGATGGACAGCAGCAAACTGGCCCGTACGGCGCTCTACCGGCTGGCGCCGGTCAGTGCCTTCGATCAGCTGGTCGTCGACCTCGGGGCGCCCGCGGAGGTGATCGCCGCGCTGCGGGAGCAACTGCCGGTGGAAGCGGTTTCCTTGACACCGAATCACTGAACATCACAGCATTTCTGCGAGTTACTACCACATCGCCTGGTATGTGGTGCATGCTGTTCTCATCGCTTCGATGTGTCGCCGGACACAGCGCCGCCAGACCGAGCGCCCCGGAGCCGACCGCAGCATGGAGGTCCTCCCGATGGCCCACGACAACGCGGCAACATCCGGTGCAACCGTCACCGGCAGCAGCGGACCCGGCGGTCACAGTTCCCGGCTCGATCGCATTGGAATACCCAAACCGCTGTTCTTCGGGTTCGTCGCCGTGTTGCTGTTCATGGTCGGCGACGGCGTCGAGTCCGGGTTCATCGCGCCCTACATGTCCGCCAACGGAGCGGGCAGCGACATCCGGGCGTCCTACGTCATCACCACCTACGGCGTCGCCGTCATGCTCGCGTCCTGGCTGTCCGGAGCGCTGTCCGAACTGTGGGGACCACGCCGGGTCATGATGCTCGGATTCGTCATCTGGGTCGTCTTCGACGTGCTGTTCCTCGCATTGGCCCTCGGACCCCACAACTACGCCCTGATGTTCGTGTTCTACGGCTTACGCGGTTTCGGCTACCCACTGTTCGCCTTCGGCTTCCTCGTCTGGATCACCGCAACAGGGTCGGCGAAGCGGCTCGGGGCGGCAGTCGGCTGGTTCTACTTCGCGTTCACCGGCGGGCTGCCAACGTTGGGATCGCTATTCTCCAGCGCGGTCGACCCCGTCTTCGGGCAGTACGGAACACTCTGGGCTGCCCTCGTGATCATCGGCCTCGGTGGCGCCTTCGCCTTCTTCGGGGTGCGCGAACGCACCGGCTTCTCCCGGCTGGCGCCCGAAGGAGTTCGGCCCGTCCAGAGCCTGCTGTCCAGCATGTCCATCGCCTACAAAAATCCCAAAGTCGGCGCCGGCTGCATCGTGCGGATCATCAACACCGCCCCCGAATTCGGCTTCCTCGTCTTCCTACCCACCTTCTTCGCCGACGAAGTCGGCTTCGGCACCGCGGGGTGGTTGCGGCTCCTGTTCGTCCTCGGCGCGACCAACATCTTCTTCAACCTCATCTTCGGTGTCCTCAGCGACCGCATCGGCTGGCAACGCACCATCTCACTGTTCGGCGGGTTCGGTTGTGCGATCAGCACCCTGATCATCTACTTCGTGCCCCGCACGCTCGGCGGCAACTACTACTGGGTCGCTGTGCTCTGCGCCGCCCTCTACGGTGCCACCCTCGCCGGATTCGTCCCGATCTCCGCGCTGATGCCCTCCCTCGCACCCGAGAACAAGGGCGGCGCGATGGCACTACTGAACTTCGGCGCCGGAGCCGCCGCCTTCGTCGGACCCGGCATCGTCAGCCTCTTCCTCGGACCGTTCGGCCGCCAAGGCGTCATCTTCATCTTCGCCGGGCTCTACGTCGTCGCCGCCATCCTCACCTTCTTCCTACGCCTGCCCGAAGAATCAAGGCTAGCTATTCAAAAGGACGAATCACTGACCGAAGTCACCAGACACGAAGCACCCCAAGGAGCGACATGATCAGACCCCAATGTCCCGACGAAGGGTTCGTGTTCGTTGGCTTCTTATGCATGTGATCTGCGGAACCGTTGCTGCTCGTGGTGCGTCATTCAGGCACTTGCTGGTGGCGCTTGGTCAGCGCAGCAGAAGTGGCCGGTCTCGACTCAGTCGCGTGCCGATCAAGCAGCACAGTCGTGGCAGAATGGCAGACCTGCGCGTTCGCCGGCGTAGCGGTGCGGTGGTGCACGAGGAAGCAGGCCGAGCAGGTGGACTCGTCGGCCTGCTTCGGCACGACCCTCACCGAGAGCTCCTCCCCTAACAGATCCACCCCGGGCAGCACGAAGCCTTCCGCGGTGTCTGTCTCCTCGGCGTCGACCACCGGAGACGCCGCGTCGCCGTGTCGCCCTGTCGCTCCTTCAGCACATCCAGGGAGTCCGCGTCCACCGCGTTTCGGACTCGGTGTGTCGTGGAGCGTCGTAGTCAATTGTCATCGCTGCATTCCCTGCCCCCCTACGAGCGGTCGCCGGTGGGCGGCCCATCATGCTGGAGAACTCGGTGGTGGGCCACTTCAGTTCCGGGAGAACCAGCCTCTGCTCGAAGCTGGGGCGAGGGACGTGTGTGCTGATAGAGGTCCGAAAATCAACTTGGATAGCGCACACTATCCGCTGTCTGACGGGTATCTCGGTCGGTGGCCTCCCTTACTGTCCCTACCCTCGCGGACGCGGTGGAGCAGTGGTTGACGGTGAAGAGGGCCGGACGCGGGTTGAGCCCGCACACCGTGCGCGCCTACCGGGCCGACGTGGCCACCTTCGCCGCCCACCTGCACGGGGTCTCCCCCACCGACCGCGGGGTCGCCACCCGAGTCGCCCTTTCCGAGCTGAGCCCGGCGGCAGTGACGGCGGCGTTGTCGGCGATCCAGGCGGGTGGCGCCGCGGACAAGACCCGGGCCCGGCTGCACGGCACCCTCACGGGGTTGTTCGGCTACCTGATCCAGCAGGGCCTGCTCGAGACGGACCCGTTGGTCTCGGCAGGGGTGGAGCGGCCCAAGGTCGGTAAACGTCTCCCCCGCTATGTGGACAAACCCGCCGAGTTTGCCCAGGTGATCCGGGCGGCAGCCACCCCGGATCCGGGGGCGCGGGATCAGTGGTCCGAGCGGGACCTGGCGTTAGCCGGGTTGCTGGCCGGCACCGCCGCCCGCGCCGGCGAAGTCTGCGCGCTGACCGTGGGTGATCTCGTCCTTCTCGGTGAGGAACCCTATGTGCGGGTGATCGGCAAGGGAAGCGTCACCCGGGACTGCCCACTGAGCCCCGAGCTGGTCGGCGTGCTCGAGAACTACCTGACCACCCGCGAGGCGCGGACCGGCACCCCAGCCCGCACGAAGGACCCGGTGTTCCTCAACACGCGGCTGGCCCCGTTGAGCACCGCGGCGCTGGACCACTCCGTGCGGGGATGGTTCGCCCGCGCCGGCGTACCGCTGCCCCACGGGGCGGCGGCGCACGCCTTTCGGCACACCGTCGCGATGCAGCTCATCGGCTTGGGCGAGTCCGCCACCGTCGTCCAGGACCTCCTCGGACACGCCTCGCTGAGCTCCACCCAGGTCTACACCAAAGCCGCCGGCCGGCACGTCCGCGCCGCCGCCAACGCCCTGCCCCTGCGTCAACTCGTCCGCGACCTCCCCGAGCCATCACCGGTGACCGACTGAGCGGCCTTCTCGCCCCACGTGGACCATTCGGCACTGTTTGGATCGGGCAGCGCGATGCTCGCGGGAATCATGGTTGCCTGCCTGCCAGCCGTGCATCAGGCCTGCGGTGGGAACGCATCGCCCGCATCACGGCAAGGCGATGCGTATTGCGGCGCTCAGCGGTTCATTCAGGGTGCTGGGGCGGCGGGCAGCGTGCTCAACGGTGGGGTGTCGATGATGGTGATCCCGCAGTTCAGCGTCAGTTGCCGGCGCAACGTCACTGCGGGCGTTGGGGTCTGGGGAACCGGCCAGGTCCAGGGGTTGAGGCCGGTCGGTCCGAACACGGGCGAGGCCGCGGGCACTGGGGCCGGGATCGAAGCGGGTGCGGTAACGCAGGCCCCAGAAACCTGCCTCGAGCAGGGCCGTAGCCCACTGCTGGGGGCAGCGGTAGGCGGTCATGGTCGACAACTCGTTGGTGACCCCGTACCCGGTGGCGCGGCGGTGCGCCAGGTTGGCGATCGGGGTGGGCAACTGTGCCGGGTCGAGGGGGTACACGCTGCGGGCGGTGAGGTCATCGACGTGCACGGCGTCACCGGACATTTCCGGGCCCAGCACTTCCAGCAACCCGGCGAGGCGGTCGGTGCCCAGATAGCAGCTGGCTTGCCCGGTGCCGATCGGGTCGAACCGGCCGGCACCGGAGCCGTCGAACCACCACGGGTTGGCGTGCACGCTGCGTCCGGCCCGCCACAGCCGGCGGCGCGGGCGCACCAGGGTGGGGAAGCCGGCCAGACTGGTCGGGGGAGGTTGTTGGGCGGCGCGGTCCCGGGCTGGGCGGCTCACGCCGCCCAGCGGGCCGCGGTGGCCCGGGCGACCTCTAGCAGATGCTCGTCGGCGTGTCCGTGCTCGATCAGGTGGTCCAGCGGGGTGTGCCCGTCCAGGGCAGGGTGGGGTTGACGCAGCCAAGACGCCAGCGTCCAGCGGTCGGTGACCGTCTCCGGGACCGCGCGCAGCAACGCCGCCAACCCCGGGAGCACTTCCCACCGATCGTGGTGGTGCGCGAACTGCCACAGCGGGTAGGCCCGCTCACCGTGCTCAGCCACCCGCAGGGCCAGCAAGGTACCCCGCCGGACCCGGTCGTCCACCGCCTGGCGGCTGACCGGTACCCCACCGGGGCGGCCCAGGGCCACCCGGACCTGCTCGGTGGTCCACACCGGACCGGACACCTGGGCGGGCACGGACGGGGCGGGCAACATCTGCTCCATCGCCGCGACCAACGTGTCCGTCTCCCGCTCGAGCTCCTCGACACCAACACCGGAGCTGAGCAGCAACGCGAACCGTTGCCCGACCCGCGGCCCGAGACGGGTCAACAACCGCTCGGCCGCGACCTGGGCATCCGCGGAAGCAACCACACCGGCAACTGTCATACCCCAAAGGATGCCCGCAACCCCCGTAGGCGTCAAGGTGTCAAGGGTGGAGAAATCGACAGGACGGGAACAGTGAAAAAAGGGAGCACAACAGGCGTGGGTGACCGTACCGACTGGGACCGGGATCCGAGCCCTCCGGCGGATGGTCTGGCGGGCGCGCTGGAGGGCGACTTCACCGGGCAGCTTGCCCACACACTCCGCATTCGACCACAACGGTTCGATCAGTTCCCACAGCTCGGTCCTCCGTGACCACCGGGGGTGGCCATGGGCACAGCACTGTGACAGACAAATATGAAACCGAATCCCCCGCAACGTATTAACGGTGCCGAGAACTCATGTTATGACATCTCCGAGCAGGTGCGGGCCATGGCCCGCACCGACCTCACGGGGCCGGGCCACCGGCTGGCCCGTGAGGTCCTGGCCCAGGCGGCGGCGTCGGCGGCGGAACGCAAGGCGGCCGCGATCCGGGCCGAGGAGGCGGCGCGGGCCGCCGCGGTGGATCGTGCCCGGCGCAGGCGGTGACCCGCCTACTGCGGGCGCTCCCGGGTGGCGACTGCGACCATCAGCTGGGTGGTGATCTCATGCACGGGCGCTTTCACGGTGCTGGCCGGTAGTACCTCGGTGTCAGCTGAGGCACCACCGCGATCACCGGGATCAGCGCCGGCCGCCTCGGGGATGATTGCCGGCGACGGCGATCTCCGGTGAGGCTCAGCTCAGTGTGGG
>JAABUK010005887.1_pt1 | contig 18681 bp, 17 predicted proteins | sample 5559141 | NCBI WGS metagenome assembly JAABUK01 (sample SAMN10711869, study PRJNA513367) | rock metagenome | isolation source: Antarctica rocks | place: Antarctica: Victoria Land, Pudding Butte nord | collected 2016-01-03 | reverse complement strand
ATGCTGTTGATGTTCAACTCTGGCTGCTTAAACGCAGCCTTGAGTTCCTTGCCAGCAGCTTTCATGGCTTGCACCGTCTGCACACTGTCTTGCATGGACTGTAGAGCAAAAGACGTTTGGTCTACATTGAACTGCTGGTTCATCAGCTGACCCCGCTGATTCTCATATAGCCGTTTCTGCTTGAGCACCTGTGCCAAGATGGTCACATCTGTGTTGCACAGACATTAAAGACTGACAGTCCAGACCAATGTCCAAAGCATTAAGCATTTGTATGCTGTTGCCATGCTTATTGCAGCCATGCTGACAGGTGCTACATTGTGTCATGTACGGCTTGTACTGAACTGTTGGAGCTGATGCATAGGATCTCTATTGTGCATACAGACAGTGAGTAGTCAGCAAATCAACTCCGCATGTCATGTGCTGTGAAAGCTGTTGTAGTCTTGTCATTGCAAACATAACAGTGTGAATGGCTTGTCGCCTGGCACCTGCAGGGCTCGTCGCTTGGCAGCTTCTTGAGCTGGCCCAGGTCTGCATTTCTTAATTTGTGCCCTGTGCTGTGCTAGCTGCTCGTCAAGCTTCCGGATTTTCTCATCAAGTCTGCAGTACCCCAACATTAAACGGTTCTGCCTTGCAGGTCGTCATTGCAGACCCTAACATGCATCATGGGCCATTCTGTAGACTCATGCTGATTCTCTTTCGAGCAGTATGCAAGCAATGAAGTTGAAGTTCTTACACATTGCCTCTCGAATCCAGCCTCCCAGTTGCTTCATCGAGAGTGGGTGGCTTGGGCTTATCTTTTTTGGTTCCGAATATTCTCTTCATGCCTCAAGAGTGCTTCCAAACGCAAGACAGCCTGACCACAAGCAGCTGATGCTTGCAAAGGTGCACGCGGCCTCAAACTGAACTGCGAAGCAGGCAGGCGCGTCTCGAAGCAGTGCGCTTGATCAATAAACAATCGTCAGACACCTGCACTTCGATGGTGAGCGCAAAAATGCGGTCGATGACGCCGAAGATGCACTAGCTTTTACACTAGCTTCCCACTGCTGCACCAACGGAATGCTCAGCACTCACATGCAGCGCTCACAAGTCGAGGAGTTGAGTGCGCTTACCTCACCCTTACCTTACCTCACGCTTACCTTACCTTACGCTGTCGGAGTTCCACCCCACCGTTCTGGCGGTGATTCCGGTCAATGTGGCTGTGTATTTAGGCAGTTGTCTCTGCACAGTGCTCACGGGCTCTCCTCAAGCTGCCGTTGCGACGGCGACAGAGTGTCGCTTGGGCTGCCGTTGAGACACCGGCAGCTGCCAAAACAGACAGGGCAAAGCCTCTTTTAAGTGCGATCTGCAGAGACACGTTTGGGCGTTTTTTTGTTTGCGGACGTCGTCTCCCCTTCTGGAGAACGTTTTTCTGGTATGATCTCGGCCGCAAGAGTTATGAAAGCCTGCACGTGCCTGCTTCGTGCTCTGTTGCAGTCTCAACGAGCGAACGATTCGTAAGGTTGTTTCGGAAGGACCGTGCACACCGTGCTCGCGGGAGCGGCGTTGCGCAATCAGTCGAATCGCGTTATTTCAGGACATGTATGTTTCTGCAGCTTTTGATCGCAGTGATCCATGGGTAGGACAGAGCCTCAGTAAGTTGCATCCCGCATGTGCGTGTTGTTTCGGGCTGTGCCAACAGCTCCGACCGGCTCATCAGCAAGTTGCAGAATCGTTGCGTTGCACGCAGATATGACGCAATTGTCATCGGCGTTGGTGGCATGGGCAGTGCCGCTCTGTACCACCTAGCCAAAAGGGGCAGCAAGGTGAGGTTATGTTGCCAATTTTGTGAGCGCAGATCAATAAGTGCATACAGATCTCAAAGTTAGGCAATGCTGCAGGTACTGGGACTTGAGCAGTACAGCATTGCACATCACAACGGCTCCTCACATGGCATATCACGCATCATCAGGCTGGCTTATCATGAAGACCCTGCGTATGTGCCTCTGCTGAAAAGAGCATATGAACTTTGGAGAGAATTGGAACAGGAGACCAAGCAGGTGCCTGTAATCCTCAGCTGCAAAGGTTCCTTGCACACATCTAGACCCCCCAGCACCCTTGCACATATGCATTTGTCTGGACGTGAGGACCTCAAGAACTGATGTCCAACAGACTAGTAGAAGCGACGCTTCTTGGTGAACCAAGATTTTGTCGCAAAACGTCTTGTGTACTCGCATGCTCCTTAGATCTACCTGCATATGCGCACCTATGTCATGATGCTGTGCACCTCTAGACTTTTGCTGCATGCATGCTTGTTAGATGTACTTGCATGTGCCCAATTGTGTCATGATGCTGTGCACATCTAGACTTCTGCTGCAGGATCTGCTATGCATCACTGGTAGCATAGACACGGCCAGGGGCGATCTCCAGGGATATAATGGCTTCAAAAAGTCTTTGCAGTCTGCTCAAGAACACAACCTGGAGCATGAAATCCTGACAGGCGATGAGGTCAATGCAAGGTTCCCAGGCTACAGCTTACCCTCAAATTTCATGGTAAGCTCATGGCCTCAATCACTTGCTCCAATGCACATCATGCAAACACTTCATTGGCAACATGCCCCATATAATAAAAATAACAATCAAAACGTGTACTTAGCCAGCAGGCATCACGTATGTGTGCCCCATATGATGGAAGATATGCACGTGTCACACATTGTGTCATCCACGAGCTGCTGGAGCAATGTTGATTGTTGCAGCATGGTCTTCCAACTGCTTGGTGCATGACTTGACTGTATGTGACAGTCATCTGTGTATGGCTCAAATAGCCAAGGCCACAATGCGCATTTTGGCCTGTCACTGTAGGCTGTGTACCAGCCAGAAGGAGGCATCCTGGCATCAGAGCTATGCATTGCTGCACACATCAAAGCAGCGCAGTCACATGGTGCACACTTCCATGCTCCTGAAAAAGTGGAAACTTGGAAAGTGGATGATGTCACTGGCATTGTGACTGTCTTCACAGACCAGGGCCAATATACAGCGCGCAAACTAGTGTTGACAGCTGGCTCATGGATGCCTGACATCATGCCTGAGCTACAGGTCAGAAATATAATACTGGCATCCATTCTTTCTGGACTGTTCGTGCCTTATATTGCTACATACATCTGGATCTGTGCGCTGGTGTCCACAGGGCACACTATATATGAACAGCTTGACCTGCTTGCACTCTTGCTTTCTGAAGACGACAGAATTGCATGAGTGCTTGCAACTGCTGCAGTCAGCGGTGGTAGTTGAAAGGCAGGTGATTGGCTGGTTTTCAGTCGAACATCCAGACCCGGACTGCTGCACCCCCTCTGGCAAATTCCCTGTCTTCCTGCTACAAGATGAGACAGACTACTGGTATGGGTTCCCACAATTTGGCCACAATGGCCTGAAGATTGGCAAATTCCACAGGGGCAATAACATCATTGCGCACCCCAAAGACCTTGACAGAACAGTGAGTCTTGATGATGAGCAGGTGGGGAATCTGGTCATACCTCAAGTTTGCATGCAAGGCAACAGCGGTGTGATCAACTGTGCGGCAGCTAAGGCTCGTACACACTCACAAGCAAGAAAACAAGTCAAATGAGCACTTCAGGTTGCTTTGGGTGTGCACGGCAACAGTATTGTGTGTGTGTGCCCAATCCTGACATACTGCCTGGTGTTTCGTCATGCAGGCTTGCTTGCTGCATGGCATGTGGAACAGTGGGTGTTTGGTGACAGGTCGACCCTTATCAGTGCTTGTCAGATCTTTGACAGACGTGTTTGTGTTCACAGATGATGCGGGGCGCCATTTCCAAGTTTTTCCCTGTTGCAAACCATGAGATGACCAAGGCGGCAGCCTGCATGTTCACTACAACACAAGACTCCCACTTCATTGTGGATCTGCACCCTAAACACAAGCAGGTACTGCCCGCACCCCTGTCTTGCATTTCAGTTTAGACAGCCAAGCATGATGTTCTGCTGTCAGAGGTGAGCATGGGTAAGACTGCATGTACCTCTGTCGCAACCTGCTCGGCGTTCGTACAATACATTGCATTTTTTCAATGACCTGTGATAGTCAGGCTTTTTGTGTTGTTTCGACTGGATTGTGAGTACTTGTTCAGTGCGTTCAACAGCGTTTGCAACTGCTGCAGGTTGTGGTGTGTTCTGCATGCTCTGGTCATGGCTACAAGTTCTGCAGCGTCATGGGAGAAATTCTTGCGGATCTGGCTTTGACTAGCAAGACACAGCATGACATTGACTTCATACGCTTCAATGATGCCAGACCTGGCCAAAAGGACATGATGCACTCCTTGCAACAGGGGGGCGCCCCTGTCAAGCCCCCACCCACAAGCTTTCCCAGCAAGCTGTAGCTTCTGCCACCTTCTTTTGGAATGCTGAATTCTCAAGATGCGCAGAGATCTGTAGCATGCCTGGATGAGGAGTTGTCTGATCAAATGTGCACTTGTTGGGGCATGCTGGCAGGCATGATGCTGCAGCGCCCCTGCACTTGGAAGGATGTAGTCAATAAAACCTGATGAGGAAGTGGCTTTACCTTATGTTTGCAGAGCTCCCTCTGTTCTGACGAACATGAGTATGACGGCCAGTGTTGGCTTGATGCTGCCTCCATCCATTTAGAAACGGCAATCATGATGTGAGTATGACTTGTTGTTGCACTCTCCAAGATCGTCTGAAGGCCTTCAACATTTGCTGAACTATGCAAAGCATGTGATTGTTGTGTTCACATGTCATCTGCTGACCGCTTTTCCTTTGCTTATGGCAGCTGTCACTTAGCTTTGAGGGGAAAATTGTCCAACTTTGGGGCTGACTCAGCTCAGAGCTACGCTATTTGCTGAGAGACGTTGTGGCTGTATAATCTCTGCTATGGTTATGTTGGCTATGGTGTAAACTTATGCATATCATGCTTGTACAAGCAAGACATAGCTTGAAGATCAATGACCTGAGAACCAACTACAGAAAAGGTTTAGCATGTGATATTGTACACCCTTGTCTACAGTATTTAACACAGCATGTTACACAGTTTACCATCCGTAGCCCGTTCTCAGTTTATGAATGTTATTTGTGATTAATCATTGTGAGTCAATGCGTATACTGTATATCCATCCTACAGTCTTCTTGAAAAACGAAGTACTCATTCATCACTGTGCTGACTGTACATGTCTCAATCATGGTCTGCGCCCATGTCAGAGTCACTGTCCCAGTCCCCAAGGCTGCTGTCATCATGCCCAGGATGCAGATGAAGGCCTCCAATGGAGTGATGATCCGTCTCATCATCATAATCACACTCACCGCTGACGACCTGAAAATACTGCATGTCTGCACCGTTTAGCACTGCCCTCAGGTGGATGCCAAGCTCATCTACGGCATCATACCATCGGCCACTATGCGTGAACTCTAGGTAAAGGTACTGAAGGGACGCAAGGGCTGACAATTTGTTCACATCTTCAAAGTCGAAATCTAGATCTGAAGTGAAGCCCTCAAAGTGTAGTTTTGTAAGGCAGGAAAGCGAAGCAATTGCCTGAAAGCCTTTGACATCCAGTAACACATCATTGTGGACAGAAAGTGTATTCAGGTGTTTCAATTTTGCAAGGTTTGACCAGGTTGCTATTCGTGACTGGTGATCAAAGGGTATGTCACGCATGAAGCGTATGGTGAGGGCTTTGAGTGCAGTCAACACTGTCAAATGTGCAACCTGACAGTACCGGACACGAGTGCAGTCTAAGCTCCTGAGATTTGTCAATGTGACAAGGCCTAAAGAAAGATTTGCAATGGGCCTCCAAGCATTCCTGAGACTTGTTGCTGCAGCTTGTAGGTGTTTCAGCTTCACCAAAGTGCTCAAGCCATCCTCTACATAGCCAACACCCAGTGAGGTCAGCTGAGACAGCTGAGACAGATGGTGGATGCCTACGTTGATAGTCAGCCCTAGCAGAGTGAAGCCTTGAAGGTTGTTCATGCAGCTGATGGGCTGCAAACAGCACCTGGTGCCATCCCAACCTGGATCTGCAGAGCTGGACTCAAACAGGTCCAGCTCCAATGACCTCAGACCCGTCAAGCAGGAGAAGGGTGAGCCATGCCTTGGCGTCTTTGTTGCAAATGCTCTGTCTGGCGTTGCTACCTTGGGTTGAAAGTGCTCAGATAGATGCAGATGTTGCAGGTGCACCAGATGTCCAATCTTCTGCAAGTCTGACCAGGTGACATAGTGGAGGTCCAGCCGAAGAGTGATCAGTGCAGTGAAGGTCTGGAAGATTGGGGCTGGGCTTGCCTTGGAGCTTCCCAAGAAGAGAGTGGTAATGCCTCTGCCTGTGCATTTAGCATGCATGAATACATGTCCCTGGCGAGCATACCTTTGTTGCAGAAGCTGAGACCTATCAGAGGGAAGGATGCCTACCTGCGCCCTTGTACCAGGCCTTACAAACCAGTTGCATCTTGACGAGAGATGGCATGGACCGTGGAGTTCCCAAATAAGTTCGCCGCTCACAGATGTGTCCAGTATCAGTCGGGCAGAAGTGTCCACAACTATAAGTCACACAGGCTGAGTGGAAGCTTGCTATCATCTCTGCAGGTACAGACGCCCAGCGCGAGACTGCAGCAGATCACACCGGTTATGAAGGCCGGTATGCGCCAAAGCGGAGGCCAGCGCTGTAATCACAGGCCTGCTTACCCGTCATGCTCCGTGTCACGCATCGTGACTGCAGCATCATGATGTCGATGCTGGTTTGCCGCGAGCAACACAGAAAATGCTCAGTAAAATGGCGTCAAGCTTCATGCCAGCATGTTTCTTGGGCAGCATGTTTACAAGGTCGCTCAACTTTTGCTTTCAAATTTTGAGTTGCGACTTTGGCACCGTGCCTCTTCTTCCAGCTTGTTTGGGATCCTCATCTAGGGATTCCCTTTGTAACTGGCATATCATGCAGACCCAAACAAATGCAGCTGTGGCAGGTCACCATGACTCAATGATGCATGCTATGCTCTGATGTTCTGGCCTCCTCCACCTGCATGCATGCATATGCTAAGATTGAGCTTCAGCACCTCCACAGTCAACCTGGTGCACTGCAGACAAACGTCAAGTCAGACCACAGTTGCACCTGCAACACACTGCTGCAACCCCGTGCAACTACATAAAAAGTATCACAAGCTACTCAGCATGACACAAGGCTCTTCAGTAAGCAGTCTCACAGCCGTTGTGACAATTGTGCAGCAGCATTTGACTGCTCAGAAAGGCACTGAGCATACCTGTTGTATAGTAACATGATATGCCTGCAAAACAGCTAGGAACTGACGGCCAGAACTTGTCATTTGGGCGAGCATGCATGTGAAACAGGCCCGGTTGCAATACTCGTCAGCCTGCAGGCATGATGCCGCATCTCTGCCTTGACGCAGGTCCCAGCAGCTTCTTTGGGTTTGTGGGCGCTTTAGCCTCTGTCTCAGGTCGCAAATGCCCCACTGTACATTCCAAGCTAGTTAGCTGGGACAGCATACTGAAGTTATGGGGCACAGGCCACATGCTGCCGGCCTGTGGGTGCATCTGCCTGCTAAGATGCTTCAGCTGGCTCAACCAGCTCAGTTCCTCCTCATGGTCATGAATCTGCATCTTGGTCAGACATGCCAGATCTGAAAGCTACATGGACATGCCAGTCATGCTTGCCAGTTGAAGACTGCCAACTCCAGCTCCAGCTTCCCTCGCTTAGGTGCCACATCAATGTGAGGCTTCACAGCCGGGTCAAACAAGAGGGGTCACAGTGTACGCCATTGCATATGCACCAGGAAGCATCAAGGCGCGCACTTACAGTTGGTGCCTGCATACCAAGTTGCAGCGACATCAGCTTATCCAAAGATAGGAAAGGTGTGTACTGATTAGTCTTTGGTATCTTGCCCAGAAGTGGTCCGTCTGCATCACAGTTCGCTCTGTGTATAATGTCTTCTCGGAGATGCAACAGCCTACTGATCTGCCAACTGTGTAACCAGGTGACATAAAAGGCACGCAACCAAGAGACAACCAGGAAGTTGCATTTTAAGTGTGATGAAGAAAGACCAGACTTGTCATTGCAGTAATCCTTCGATGTTCAGTGCCCACAAGGCAGTGTGCATGCAAAGGTGGTTGCTTGCAAAGGTGGTCGCAATGCTGAGCCAGTCCAATTTATGGGATCTTTGCTACCTGCTTCTTGTTGCCATCATTTGCAGAGAAGCTAAAGTTTTGACCACCGTCGCCATCGAGCAAAATGCAGGTTATGTGTATGGTGATTTCTGTAGGAGCTCTGCCCCAGACTCAATAGCATCTGCCCTAACTCACTGCAGGCGCAGGCCAAGACCACTTGTGGATCAGCCCCAGCGCTCTGCAGGATCTGCGCAAGAGCATTGTAGCTTGTGCAAGCAGCAGATCTCTAGAGGAACAGTCTGCACTTAGAGATGGGGGCCCACATCCTACACATAATGGCTTGACTGGGTACAGTAGGGCTTGAAGAGCTGTTGCTTTCATGAGGTCCATGCTGCAACTCCCTACACTTGCTGTCTATACCTTTTTGTGGTCGCAATCATGAGTGCAAGTGTTCTACCCTCCTTCTGAGCAATTCACCACACAGTCACTGCATACTGAGTGAACGTAGTATGAACAGCCTTGATTTGTTGAAACGAACAGATCGACACAGGCACAGATTTCTCCTTTCACATCAGTGGCATTGCCAAAACAGTGCTGTTAGCTCAAAGCCAACAAAAAATCTGTGACTCTTTGCAAAAACGTGCAAGGGACGTTTACAGGCAAAGCCGCCATCACACTGGACGTGCAACAGCGCAATGCATGAGCAAATGGAGCAAGACACAATGTTACACAATATACTCTATATTATACATCAAAGTGTACTCAGCCATCTCAACAGCATCAAAGGAACAGGGAGGCGCAAGTTTGATATGATCAATGTGCTATGATCACGGGCTAACGCATAATATTTGGCATCAGATGTTGGGTACCAATGACCAGATTACCATGCAAAGAGCTTGAAAGAAAGACATCACTATCTCCCATGTCTGGCAGACACATACAATAAGCCTGTCACACAATGTGATCAGACACTCACGAGGGCAGCTCACAGCAGTGTTTCACACAAATCATTGAAGCAAAACCTTCTCACAATCCTGAGGCTTAGCTGATTGCATGGCAATCAAGGACCAGGATGCAAAACACGCAGCTCCAAGCCCCAACTGAAGACATGCTCTCAAGTCAAATCTGCAATCAGGGCACGCAAGCAGAACACACTTTGCAGTCCATGTGCCGCGAGGTCATCGCATGGGAAACAAAGGTGGGCTGCGTGCATCTTCCTCATCCAGAGCCAGGCCTTCACTACCAGCCAGGGGCTGGAAGTAGGCCTCCTCTGCATCTGCTTGCTGCCTGCCCACCAGACTGGACACCTTGTCACGTATCCAGCCGATGATGGAGTCACAGAAGGCAATGACAGGCGCAAGCAACTCCTCGGCCATGGCCTTCATGCTGTCACTGGCAGCAAACAGCCACCATACCACAAACAGCGTGGTCACCAGTCCTGCCACCTGCAACACACCACAAGCACTCACTGACAGCAATATTCAGCTGCTGTCAGTCAGAGTTGAAACAATCTCAATTGTAAACTGTCCCTGCAGTTGTACTGAGAGAACGCTGTCAGACATGATCAGCAACCAACACACAGACATGTCACAGTGAAAGACAGGTTGTCAATTGTGTGCCAGGCAACAAGACTGCAGACTGCACACCCAGACTTTGCGCTGACTTGTGGGGTGAGTTCTCTGCACAGCCGAGCAGCACATTGCAGACAAGGAAGCACGCACCACAGCCCAATACAAAGCAGCAGGAAGAAGCAGCCAGTGAGAGCGAGAGACAGAGAGAGAGGATCTTGCATCTTCAGCCAACCAACTAGATTGTGAGAGTAAAACAGTGAGAAAGTTAGACAGTGAGACACAAGGGGTGAAGGCTCACCAGCAAGAATATGAAGAACTTGCCAAGGGCTCCTCGGCCCTTGCCGTTGTTGGAGCCGCAATGAGAGCCCACACACGTGCCATGACCATCAGAGTCTGTCACCACATTCGACACCCCCACACAGCTGTCGTTGTGCACCAACCTCAGATGGCTCTCTGACACGTAGTAGCTGCCGCTGGAGATCTGCTCACAGTCGTTGGAGCTGATGCCTGTCATGCGCCGGCAGCTGGAGTTGCCGACACGCTCATACCCAAAATCACACTCGAAGTCGTCCTGCAAGCCAGCAAGCCATCAGCATGATCAAAGCACTGGTGAAAGATGGACAAGCTTGCGCATGCACACTGCAGTAAGCACAGTATAGACCTATACACGGCTACATTTTATACATTAGACACTGCTCTTTAGGGTTCGACTAACCTTGAACAAAGCCATGAGTCTTGTGATGTATAGCCATTAGTCATGTAAAGAATGACAAACACCCTGGACATGGCACATGAGAGAAGATACACAAGAGCAATTAGTCATGTAAGAGAGTGACAAACACCCTGACATAAGAGAAGATTCTCATGATCATCCCACTTCATGCAATGATTGACATGAGGAATTCTGGCGGTCTGAATAGTGTAGATGCTCAGACGCACAGACAGAGGTGTGACCAAGGGGCTGATGTGCTTACATGCCCACACTGGCAGGGAACCCCAGCCGTGCGCTCTCGCTGCCACCCCTTGTCATTGAAGCACTCAGAGGACTGTTTGCGGCGCTGCATGGTGACCTTAGAACCCAGCAAGCATCTGTCATTGCCAGGAGGACTCCACGTCTCATAGTCACCGTCTGAGCAGACCTGCATCAATTGCCACCCAGTGAGTGAGTGAGTGAGTGAGTGAGTGAGTGAGTGAGTGCAAGAGTGAGTGAGTGAGTGAGTGAGTGACTGAAAGAAAGAGTGAGTGAGTGAGTGAGAGAGTGAGTGTGTGAGTGTGCCTGATCAGCGACTGTGACCAAGGTGTGATAAGTGAGAGTGCCTGATCAGCGACTGTGACCAAGGTGTGATAGGAACGGATGCCGCAGAGAGATGCCTGTGCCATCCTTGCATCACAAACAAGCTTGAGGATTGGCTGAGGGGATCTAAAACAAATCCTTTGCAGGAAGGAGGTACAATGTCAGCAATATGCACAAGCTGACATGCCCTGCAAGCTGCTATATTGCCACCACACTGTGATTGCTGGTGCTCCATAATCAAAGCTATGTAGCACCTTTGATGCTTGGCGTATGCTGATTTCCCTGTCGTTGTCTGTTGACTCCGCCGGGTACTGCAGGCCTGTCTGATAGAGACAAAGGCATAAGAGTCAATGCCCCTTGATGGAATGGGGCTTTAGCCTCAGCAGGAATGTAAACTCATGCCGGCAACCATCCAGGTATGCTATGTACATATGGTCAATCACAACTAAACTATAGAGAGAGAGGGGCGGCTCACCTTCCAGTCAGTGCCCATGACCTGCTCTATATCGATGACATACATGACGCCCTTGCGTGAGGTGGACTGCTGAGGGTTGTAGGTGCAGGTGGAGTGGGCGGCCGAGTGGTGGCACTCTGAGCCATGCACTATGACGACATGACTTGCACCCTTTGGTTCCACCCTGCAGGTAGACACACAGTGTCAAGGGTTCTAAACATAGAGAACGCAACATGTGACTGATGATGACTGTATGTAGACAGGCAGTGTGAAGCACATGGAGGGCGTAACATGTGAGTGATGATGACTGTGTGTAGACAGGCAGTGTGAAGCACATGGAGGGCGTAACATGTGACTGATGATGATGACAGTGTGTAGACAGGCAGTGTGAAGCATGCGGAGGGTGTAACATGTTACTGATGATGACTGTGTTACAGCGTTGAATGACTTATGTTGTCACAGATCTTCATGATTCCTGTTATTGTCTGTTGACTAGCCAGATGAGTGTCAAAGACAGACATTGTGAAATTGATGCAGTGATGCAGCACATGTGTTAAGAAAGGCGCTGTCATGCTCTACGGAGAGTGAAACCATCATGTGGAAAGCGAGTGACGCACACGAGCCTTTTGAATCCACAGCACAGCCTTGATCAGCTGTCTTGGTCTGACCAAGCAGTGCAATGTGCTTTGGCTGGCATAGCAAGCATACCTGATGTTCTGGACATCCAGCGCAGTATCAAGCAGGATTGTGTTCCAGCAGTTGCCCTCATCCAGGCTGAACACGACCGACTCTGCAGGCTCCTCTGTCTGCAAAAAGCATATGACAGATGCGTATCCTTTTGTCTACCAAAATGATATCCTTTGGTCTACCAAAATCATGTGCACGCTGACCAAATCAAGCACTGATATTTTTCAGGGTCAGCTGTGTGCCAGCCAGGCAAACAAATCCACATCTCAACATGACCTTGCAGTGGGCACATGCACTTTCACAATGGCTGCAGGTGCACAAGCATGGTCAAGACAAGCCTGCACGAACACACAGACAAAGGTACTGGACACCACAGTGGCATTGGCACTTCTGCTGCGACAGCTCACCTGGTAATGTGCAGTCAGCAGGATACTGCCATGATCCCCAAATTCGTAAATAGCAGCATAGTCAGCAACATCTTCCCACGAGAAGCCGCCGTCTCTGGAGAGCCAGGTACAGGTTGAGTCTGCTGCCGGGTCCAGATACTCCCCTGTGTTACCAGCTGCCATGACAAGTCCTGGAGCATTACTATGGGAGTAGAAGCTTGGCCGGGAATCTGCACAAGACAAAGCCAGATTCAGCTCATCAACCTTACAAGGCTGCAGAGAGCTAGGCAGATTGATTAGCAAAGGCATCCGCTGGTCTCCACACACAAGCCCCTGCAGTATGCAACTTGCAGTGCACCCGACCATTCCACAGTCCTGGCATTCGCAACATCAGGATGCCATTAATGTTTGCTCGACTTCTACATGCCAGCACGCAGCTTTATGAGAGGGGTCCTTTGATGCTGTAAGCAATGGAACGACCAGACAGCAGCACATGCGGTAAGTCACCTGGCCCTTCCACCCAGCCTGTAGGGCCATGAAGGTGCAGCTGGCATTTGGTGTCAGCCAAGTCCTTGCACCTGTTGCACTCTGGGTAGTTGTATGTGTCTGGCTTTTGCAAGTCTGACCACTGAGCACCCCCATTGAAGGTGATCTGCACAGCAAGCCCTTGCACTCAAAGGAAGGCTGAGATTCCAAAGACAGACAGTGCAAATCAATTAAGCAAGACTCTTCATGGCAGAGATGTCAATAAGCTGTACATTCCAATCACAATTGTAAAGCTTCTTGCGCTTGTACGACTCACTTCACATATTAGCACGCTTTTCCAATCTTGACAACATGGTCTGACTCCTTCACTCCAGCTGGCTGTCAAGAGCTGGAACAGATGCAGCTTCTTCAAACAAGACTCATGCTTCAGGCAAGTGCTGTGCTGTGATGCAGCAGAGAGCACACCTTGGACTGCAGGTAGTCATTGTAGTTTTTGTCGTAGGGGACAGAGCTGGGGTCATCAAAGATGCTGGCCTCCAGCTGGTTGGCCATGTACACCCCTGGCAGGCCCTCCACCCGAGCAAAGTCTGCAATCTGCTGGTTGCGGTAGTTGCGGGGCAGGCTCAGAGTAAACATGCTGGCATCATAGCCTGCACACAGCGTCAGCATTCAGGATCAGCACACCTGGCATGAAGCTACACTCCAGCAGCAGCAACAGCAGCATGCCACATTGTATGTTTCAGTTGTGCCCCGCTTGTGATTGTCAGTATGGTACAAGCTATAATGCTGCGGAGACCTTGCAGCCCACCATTAGAGTAGACATGGTAGACGCTGTTGAAGGACTGGAAACAAGAGCTGGCAACACTGTGCATGATTGGAGGCAGCCAATGCTGCACAGGCGTTCAAAGATGGCTGAGCAGAAGAAGCTGCAGCTTTGGCTGATACGCTCACATACACAAAGCAACAAGGACATCACAAGCAGCATGCAAGTGGAGAGCATGCACTACCGAGCTACAGGTCTGCTTTGTGCCAATCAGCCCAACAACTAAACATCTATGCATACTCTAGATCATGCTAGAAGGTGCACCGAAGTATAGACTGTGCTCATGACCAGACATTTATGCATACAGATCATGCTGAGAGGCATAAGAAGGTGCACCAGAAGCATAGACAGTGCTCATGGGGGCTCTGCTGGTGACAGGGTCCAGCTCATCATGGTCCACAATCACAAAGGCACCCTTGCCATCGTGTGTGCGTACCAAGTTGTACCCCAGATCCAGGTCCTTCACTGGCAGGCAGGCCTGACAACCAACAAATAGGTCAGTCAGAGAAGTTACCTATGGGCCAACGACCTCAAGCAATGTGGGTCGGCCAGACAAAATGCAAGGCTGTACAGTACAGACAGCCTGATGAACTGATGCTGCACAGGACAATACCCTGATCTCTGCCAAGTGCTTGACAGCAGGTGAGCAAAGCCGAACATGCTGCCATGCTGCCAATACATGCAGGCAACAGCACAAGGGACAAATGCATGCCTCTGCCTCAGAGGCACATGAGTCTAAGCTGGACAGCTGTTCTGGCGCACACTCCCAGACAGAAATCACATGCTCAACTTGACAGGTCACATGGGCCACTGACCTGCTTGAAGGTCTCTGCATTGTCATCACTGGTGTACATGGTGACAGCGCCACGGTCATCCGCCCCTGTTGGCACACTGCGCTTGCTGCCATCAGGCGCCACAGGGCAGGCTGATGGCATTGCCAGGAACACCTGTGGCAGTGCACAACAGACCATGAGCTGAGGCAAAACTTGTTGTACGCGTGACAGGCAAGAAGACTTGTGATGCAAGAGTATCATAATGACACCCTACAGTCTAGCCATTCTCCAGCAGCCTGAACAGGCCTCTGCCTGAACTTATGGGCAGGAGTGAATGAAAGACGTGCTGCAATGAAATGCATCAGGTAGGTATGTGGTATCACAGATGCATGAAGGAGATGCTGTGAGCAAGGCCAGCAGTTGCCATTTGTCGCAATATGCAGCACACAATGCTGTGCCAGTTCAGCGCGGCACTGCTAGGATGGCAGGCGACGTACCCTCTGACCAATGACCTCAAACTGGTTGCCGCAGGCGACGAGCTTAGTATGGTCACTATCCCAAAGATCATCACTGCGTACGAAGTGCAGGTCCTTGTCCCAGCCTGGGTATGGTCCTTTCATGGCCGAGCTCTCCTCATAGACTGTGGCAAAGATGACTTCATCGTCAATTGTTTTGGAGGGGTCTGAGTGGGTCAGGGAGGCACCCCAGTCGAAATCCCAGAAGGCGGCTACTTTGCCGCCAGCCTTTTCTGTCAGGTTGGTCCACGCTGTGCCAAAGTCCTGCAGTGCAGTGCTTGCTTGCTTGCTTGCCTGCTTGATTGATTGATTGATTGATTGATTGATTGATTGATTGATTGATTGATTGATTGATTGATTGATTGAATGACTGACTGAGACAATCATACAGTTGACATGCAGGTTGTTGACTTGCTTAAGCATTTGACAGCATGGCATGCAAAGAATTGCTGCTCATGATTCACTGCAGCATGATCAGGCAGCTGAGGATCGCAGGCCTTCTGTGCAGGGCAGCTGCTCCAGATGCTGGCAGCAGCATTTCCTTGCTCCCATCTTTGGGAACAGTTGGCAACCTCAGTCTTACCGGTGTCATTATGAAACAGGAAGTGCAGAGCTGTGCAGTATCAGTACCACCGCCTGTCAGCCCTTACTTGTGATACTGCAGCATGACAGACTGCAGCCTGGTTTGCAGCCTGTGCTGCTATCCAGCTGCACCTCATTCAGCACACTGAGATGATGCGAATATGTCAAGAGGCAGACAACAGGATGTGTGACTTGCCTTTGAGATGAAGAGATCATGTGCACAAGCTGCACTTGAGAGGTCTGCCAAGCACTCCTTGCGCTTCACTTTGGCGAGCAGCCAGTCAGGAACATTGGGGTGGACTTTCAGCTCCATCCAGAACCCAAGTGTGGCCTCCCCAGGGGTGGGCAAGGCCTTGTAGGTCCTGCCATAATCCTCAGTGACCCAGAAGTAGAATCCTGGACCCTGGAAGAGTATCCTCTCGGGATGCCGCTGGTGGAAGTGCAGATCCAGAACGCCTAGCATGTCCTCCGATGTGGATGCCCCAGCTGGCAAAGCAGCTGCAGGAAGCAGACAAGCTATTCTAGGTATTTTGCAGCATGTATCTCAAACATGTACCATCAAACGGGTATGGTCTGGGAGGTGTGACATACATTGCAGAGCAGTTGGGCCTGCCTTCACACTTACATGTTAATGTGTCCCAGGCAATGCTTATGCCAGGAAGCAGGCCTTCAGCAATGCTTGCAACAGTACTCTGAGCTGATGTGAACAGAGATCAGAAGACACAGATGAGGCATGCAAATGCTGAATGAAATTTGTCTGTAGCTTGTGTCTTTGCCTGTGTCCAACAATGCCTGCGCTCACAGCAGTGGCCAATAGAAGCAGCTGACCTGTCAGCTTTGATGTGACATCTTGCCAATTCCCGTTTCCAAATTGGTCAGAACGCCATAGGTGACCTCCAACATAGAAGCCCTCGCCCCGTAGCAACACAAAGACATACTGCATGCAAAGTGCAGGTTGTTTGGTGCCTAAGCGGCACATCAGTATGAAAATGACAGCTATGCAAGACAGATGCATCACGCTACCTTATCGAACTCCTGTCGCTCCCCTGCCCAGCGCACATCCACAATCGGTGTGGGGAAGGTGACCTGTGCGTATTGGAAGCAAATACAGTGGGATAAGCTGACTTGGTCACAAATACACGACTTACTGCCACAAAAGGCGGCCTATAGGCTGCATCAAAGCCACTCATAGCCAGCAACAGGTAGCATAGCATAAGAGACCTACCGGCGTAAGCGTTCCAGACTGAGGATATGTTTTGGTACGACAGGTCGATGCTGATACGGTAGCACCCAAAAGACCCGCAGATGCTGCTTGCTCGTGTGCTTCTGGGCAACTGTTGCCAACGCAAGTCGAACTCACGACACTAAAGCTCACAAACGTTCTGAAGCTGAAGAGCAGTAAGCTGCTCCAAGCTTTCATGCTCTGCACAGTCACTTGCTCACCAGAGCAACAACGGTTCCTGGGTCATGTACATGGACACTGCCCAGCGATGCGCAGATCGGCGAAGTGTGGCACCTTCCTGCAAAGGGCATGCATGTGCCATTTGGCTTCGGAGCAGCGTGTCGATTGCTGAGAGCAAGTACACGTACTCCATGAGCTGAACAGCACGCGAAAGAATGTTTTGAATGCTGCTGCTAGCGACGCACATTTGCAGACCTTGAGTCAAGGTTCGCGGGCCTGCATGGGCCGATATACGGCTTTTACTGCGACGCATGCTTGCAAAGCTTAACGCACACCGCTTTTTGGCACAATGCCGCGCGCTTCATGCCTTCAACAGCACCGAATTCATCTGTCTGCATGCGCCGTGGTCGAGAGGGCGCTCTGAGCTAAGTCTTTTCCGGACCGTAGACATGGCATCGAGATCAGTCACACTATCAGCGCTGGACACACCCAGCTCTGCAGAGGGCATCGATCACGTCAGTGATCGTTTGTCAAGGCTTGCGGCAGAACCGTTTCCGCCTGTAAGTATGAGTTTGCCTGCCACAGCTCTGCTGGTGCAAATACAGTGCAGAGTGTAATGTGCAGCTGAAAATGCAACCATGACTGAAACCGCAACATGACCAGTGTTGTCAAGTATGTCATCACATAGGTAGCTCCCAAGGCAGCAGCAGTGTTGGTGCCCTTGTTTGAGGATACTGATGGGGTAGTGCGCGTATTGCTGACTCAGCGATCGGCTAATCTGTCATCTCATAAAGGTAGCCTCAGTCAGATGCACAAAGTTGTAGGTCATTGAAATGCTTGGACAGCAGCATAACGTTGATCATGCAAATACTTTGGCAGGTTAGACTGCGTGTACAGTCACTTGACGCTGGACTGAATGCTGCTACAGGAGAGGTCTGTTTGCCAGGTGGCAAAAGGGATCCAGAGGATGCAGACGATGTTCAATGTGCTTTGAGAGAAGCTCAGGAGGAACTGGGACTGGAGCCATCTTCAGTGCAGGTCATAGCACAGCTTCCACCCTTCATATCCAAGCACAAGCTATCGGTGAGACAGCTACAGGAGCGTGCAGAGACACACCGCTCATTTGTGTCTGCTTCTCAACAGTATCTATGCATGGTGTTTGATTTGGTTATCTGGCTATCATCTGTTGACTCAAATGGGCCCTGACCAGTTCATGAGCATGTCGGCATTGGGTGAGCAGTATTTTTGCATCAGTAGCGACATAGTAGTTGTTGCCTGTGTGCAGGTGACTCCTGTCATAGGCAAAATCAAGACCATGAAAGCATTGTCACCCAACCCCAGTGAGGTCAATGCTGTGTTTGACATGCCTTTAGCCGGATTCCTTGAAGATGTCCCCAGCCACACTTACAAAGATGCTGAGTGGCAGGGGATCAAGTATCGGCTGCACTACTTTGAGTACAATAACTTCCTAGTGTGGGGTTTGACTGCTGCCATCCTCATACAAGTTGCTCAGGACGCTTTTGGCAGGTCCACAGACTTCCTTGAATTGACCCCTGGAAGCAGACCATATCACCAATTGTTTTTCAACGGTGAACGCC
>JAABUK010005886.1_pt1 | contig 18689 bp, 24 predicted proteins | sample 5559141 | NCBI WGS metagenome assembly JAABUK01 (sample SAMN10711869, study PRJNA513367) | rock metagenome | isolation source: Antarctica rocks | place: Antarctica: Victoria Land, Pudding Butte nord | collected 2016-01-03 | reverse complement strand
AGTCCCACAGTCTGCATGGTCCATTCGCGCTCCGCGGGCGTGGGCGAGCGGAAGCGGTCGCGGAAGCGGACGGTGGGAGGGGGAAGGCGGTAGGCGGTTGCGGCGGGGGTGTTGAAGGTTGGGAGGGTGGGGGGCGTGGGGATGCGGGTTGGGGGGGGGAGGTAGGGTTCGAGGGGGTGGTAGGGGGAATGGGGGGAGGGTGGTGGTGAGGGGGTGGATCTGAGGTCTTTGGCGGTGGGGGGGAGGTCGGATGTTGAGAAGGATTTCTGTTTTTTGCCGTGGAGGCCTGGGGAGAGGGGGCGCGTTAGGGATGGCGATAGCGATGGGTGGGTTTTGAGCGTGGAGAGGGAGGCGCCGGGGCGGAGGGTGGCGAGGGAGTTTTGTTCTGTGATTGGGAAGAGTTTGTGCGGTGTGTGGGTTTTTGGTGAAGGCGTTGCTTGTAGGAATGAGGCGGGGACTGCGTTGCCTGAGGAGTCCAATACGGTGTTCTCCCATGATGTAGGCCCGTTGTTCGGCCATGATGAAGAGCCCTGTGCTGGTGCGGAAGAGATGGTCCAGTCCTTGGCGTTATGCCAGCTGACGTGCTCGGTGGTAGAATTGACGAGCGAAGCTTCGTAGATGGAGCTGTGGGGAGACGGATAGCTCTCTGATGAGTCGAGCCAAGGGTGGAGGGCTCGGTTGCTTGGTTTGCGGCGAAGGACCGGACCTGTTTTTGCTGTTGCGCCCCGTGGTGATGCATTCGGTCCATTAGTAGTGTTCTCGAGAGGGGAGCGAGCCTCTGGTGGTGAAGACATTCTGGGTTTTGCTAGTGGTGCCTGTCAATGTTGATGCTTGATGAGATATATGTCGAAGTCAGCTTGAGAAACGGAAAAGGGTGCGAGCATGATATGGATGGTGAATGCGCTTCACAAAGCGCAGGAGCGACTCATTCCAGGCTAAGTATTGGATCAAGTGAACGCCACATCTTTCGAAAAGAAAGTTTCCTATATCAAGAAATTTGTTAGGTTCCTTGGGCACGGTTGATTAGCCCCTCTCAGTGATATTTGGGTAATCCGAAGCTAGAAGCCCCAGAAGCGTCCGGTATCTTGGGTACATTGCGGTTATTGCTCTGTTGTTTCTGATAGTAAACCTGTAGCGATCCCGTTTCCTACCCAAGGGATTGCCATCAGCACGACCGAATACAACAAAGTACTCACCCATGGTCACAGGATTTTGAGAGAGCGGTTTGGCTGCAGATCAGAAATTTTGTTTTCTTCGCGAGAAATATATTTCCGTTTGTACCTTTTCTCTTAGTATTAGTTGTGTCATAAAGATTTTGTATCCCAGTGCCTCGACGTATCGGTTGGTCGACGCCTATATCCAACGTTCCCAAAATACAGATTCAATAGAGTCGAACCAATCGCTATGCTATTCCCATCGCTCACTGCGCCGTCATGCTTTGATTCAAGGAAGACTTTCCAGGGGTTTGCTCTCTCGCCAAGGTCCGTAACTGAGCCTCGAGCTTCCGCCGCTCGTTTTGCTCTAACTTGGAACCTGATTAGTGATATTGCAGAACCGTGCTCGGAAAACTCGACTCACTCTCAATGCTTTCATATTCTCCGACCTTGTCTCCCTCATCATCTTTTTAAATTCGTTCTTCAATACGGATGTGCTTGTACTATTTGCTCCCATCGACTCCCTACTACCGGGAGGTCCAGGACTCTTGACCCCGAGCCAATTGACCTTTTCGTCGCTCAACTGCATTTCGAGCGTCTCGCAGCGATCACGCAATCCGTCAATTGTAACCTCAAGGTGCTCCCGTTCCTTTTCGTACTCGATGCTCGATTTGGTCATGACTTCGTACTCACCGATCGTCTCCAAGAGCTCTTTCTGAAGGGTTTGCACGCGTTGATTCAGCTCCGCGTTGCCGCTACCGGCGGCTTCTAGCGATTTGTTGCGCTCTTTCAGATCGCCGATTTCTTGTAGTAAAGCAGGATGGGATGCCACTTCGGCTGCCCGCTGAGCCCGAGTCCCATACGCTCCGTCGAGCTCTGCTCTCGCCACGGTTAGCTCGGTCTGCAAGCGAACCATTTCCCCTTCAAAATCCTGCATCTCATTGCGCGCTCTGTCAGCTTCGGCGGATTTTGCTTGGATGGTTTCTTCTAAGCTCTTGGCATTGCCCGCATGATTTTGCTGATCCGCGATCACAGTCTGCAATTGGGTTTCGAGACCAGATATAATTTTGTGCTTGTCTTGAATCTCAGTCAAGAGCTGACATTTCGCTTCGTCGCTTGCAGCAAGTTGGACTTTGAGCGCATTACTTTCGCTTGCATGCTCTTTGCTTGTCGTTGCAAGATTATTCTTGAAATGTTCGAGCTCCTTGTCTTGCTCCGCTAGCCGCGCATCCTTTTCGGTATCTGATCTGCTATTTATTTCTCTTTGCTGCTGTATCTGGCGGCTTAGGATATCTTTTTGTTCCTGGAGACCTGCGGAGCGCTTGTGCAGCGACTGGACTTTCGAAGCAAAGGATTCAAGTGAAAAAGCCTCCTTCGGCGCAACAGATCTATCCTTCGGCCCTTGATCTTGTTGCCTCCACTCTTCTTCAATAGCAACGATATTGTGCCAAAGGCTTTGAATCGTATCCTCGTATTGAGCCGCCTTCTCTTCATGGACCATGGATCTTGAAGACAGATTCTGACCCTCATCCTTCATCTTCTGAACATTCTGTTCTACAGCATCCAGACCGCCTTCGAGGAACGCTATTTGTGATTCTGGGCTTTTCCCGGACACATCTGGAGGAAGTGGGTACTGTGGATTAAGTTCGTTGCTGCTTCGGATAATGATCCCGTGGAGTTGAGTATTCAAATCCTCAAGCCTTTCCTCTGCTGCATATGCGGACTGCTTAAATCCCTGCAGCGTGTCAACCTGACTTCTTTGCATAGTATCCAGACCCTTTTCCAGATATCCTATTTGCCCTTGTAGCAATGTTTCAGGCTGTGTATGATCTGCAGGATGTGGAGGTGGAGGCGGTGGCAGCATCTGACGTCCTGAGCTCGCTTGCGCGATAGAATCTCTCAGACGCCGATTGAGGTCCCATATTTTCCGTTCTGTTTCGAGAATGGATTGAGTCTGTTGCTCGAATGCTATAGCGACCTGACCATTCGCATGGCCATCATCAGGTTCTAGTAGTGTATCGAGAGTTCGATAGAAGCTAGTATCATCAAAATCGTTGGCAATGTTGAGTGCTGGCAGCTCACGAGCACCCTCAGTGTGGCCATTCGTACCTCCTGCATGTTGCGGTGGCGCATCATTTTCCAAAAAGCCTTTGTGCGTCATTTGTAGAACCCCAGCTGTATGTTCAAGCAGCCTTCGCTGCAAGATCTGTAATCGCTTTTCCAGGCTCCATAGCTCCTGCGCCAGGTCCTCGCACTTTATTGTACTAGCCGCCAACTCATCGTCTGTTTTGTTCAAAGCGTCGCTTCCGCTGCTTCTTCTCGGTATGCTGCGTCGATATCTTTTCGGCGAAGGCTGTCCAAGCCCATCCGCAATGCTATCTCGACTACTCGGACTGTCGAGTCGGTTGAGTGACATGGATGCATCCCGGATTTTATTTTCGATAGCCAATTTCCGTCTCGTTGCATCAATACGGCTCGACAGGACAGTGACCTCTTTCTTTAGTTCATCAGCCTCCTCGAAGGACATCACCCCGTATTGCTGGCTGTCACCAATAGCGGTATCCATCAAGAGGTGCATTGAGACTGGGTCGTCGGGATCCAGAAGCTCCGAACTTCGCGCATAGGTCCCATTGTTCTATACAGAGTGTAAGCTCTCTAAAATCTGATAGCTTATTCTACGTATACCTGATCCTGGCGCGCCTGGCCCGCTCTGCTGGAGTCCGTTCCACTGAGAGGGTCATTGTAGCCTTCAAGCAGCACTTTCGAGGAAGGTTGAGCATTCAGCCCCGAGCTGTAACGAGAGTCGTAATCCGAGGAGGAGGGAGTCCTTCCTACCCCCGTGCCATTCATGGTCGTGAATTGGGGGGTGAGGGCTGACGGCCCCCTTTGACCATAGCACGGTTTCTGGGCCCGAGTAAGAGGGATCGTCTATTTTATTGGCACCAAAACATGATTAAATGGGACGGCATGCAAAGCAAGGTGCGCAGACTACTATTCACAGTCCCCAGGTGCCCAGCAAAAAAGAATTGCCAAGATATAGATGAGTCAGCCGGCCTGGAGGCCGTACTCTGTTTTCATTGGTTCCTCCTAATCACCTACATCCCCCTCGTCCATTTACTCGACTTACACTCTCCTGCACAACGTGACGAAGTTTCTTAACCCATGGGAGGAGGGCTGAGGCATCAACCGTTGAGGCACCGATGCCTGCACCGTGCGCTTATGCTGTGTATGGAAACTAATCTCAAACGCTTTTCTCACATGCACCAGTACGGTCTTGCCTCTTGACCATTACAGCCGCCAGAATCATCATGTGAATCTTCTCATTGTCGTTGGCTTCGTGTGGCCAGTCCCTTTGTATCCTTTTCCTACACTGATTGGGGATCGTCCAGATCTTGAAACACTGTCGCGCCTTCAGCATGAAACACACACAGGCGCAAGCAAGGCGGATCCCAACTCTTCAGGAACGCTGGGGTGCATCTGCTTCAGGTCTATTTGTGAATGTCAAGCCTAGTCTCGTGATTCAGCCTGCGCCTCAATGTTTCAGCATGGTGTATATCATAACGATCACCAGCCCACGTAATCTCTGGGGTCCTTTGGCTCAAGAATTTTGAAGCTGCCCTTCCGCATTTCTCTTTTCCAGACTACATATATCAATCTATATCTTTCCAATAATCCCCACCATTTTCTGGGAATGCTGTCGTACAGTCTTTCCCACGCCCTGGTGGCGTCTATCACTTTTGCTACTGCCACAAGGGCTCAATCCATGAACAATACCGGCAACCGAACGGAAGACGAGATCAAGGCTTACTGCTATAATGTTGTGGACATGTATCAAAGTTCGAACGCGTCAAACACTTATACGATACCTGCGATCGTACAACCACTTACCCCTTCGACGAACATATCTACGGCTCCATTGACCGACAATACGGTCCTGGTCTGGCAAGTCAAGAATGTTGTTGGTCAACATGATAGCATCTATAATGTGTGGAACAGACCACAACTGTACTCATCGATCTACTTAAATACTCTGCAAGACGGACCTGTGCCTGTACCAGCACCACCAGCGCTCTCTACCTGCAGTTTCCTATTCAATCTGCCCGACAGTGCTGATGGAAAGGACCCTGATAACGGCGATTGCAGCAGCCTGCTCGGCGAACCCTGCGTCAAGGACATCCAAAGCAGCGTTCAAGAGCTGTCACAAAGTATCGCTTCCAGTGCCACCATTTCCCTGGAACAAGCCTGCAACTCCCTGGGCCAGAGCCTCTTCACACTGCCCAAATCATGTCCGCAAGGCACCTCATCAGATAAATCCAGTCTCATCAATATGCAGGGTGAGCATCCACAACGGCATCAGTCCCATAATTAACTAGACTGACACTAAGTCTCAATAGGACATAATCTTACGAAAGATAGTAACAATACCGATTGCCCGAACGGTCCGCCGCAACTCCCTGTCTCCCTCTTCGGAAACTACGAACCTTATCAGGAGGGGAATTTCACCATCTACGATCAGTGGGTCAATAAGACGACTCCAGTCCTCATGGCGTTCTTCACAAACGGAACCTTATTCACCGGTACCCCATTCGTCTCCACACAGCTACTGTGCACAAGTCCAAAGCACATCAGTGCCTATAGTCATATCCCCACTAGTGCTGCCGGACGTTCATCAAAGACAGATACGAATCTTTTGGTCGGAGCCGCGCTGGTGATGAACGCTTTGCTATTCTTCACGCTGTAGCCTGTGTCATGGCGAAACGGATGTATCTTTTTTGCATTAGCGATAGGAGCTGGGAGTTCATTACACTGCGCTACGTACATATGATACCAAAAGATGCTTCTGCGATTTTGATCTTTGCTTTGCACGAATTTGGTATATGATCTATTGATCTCATATGAAAGCAACTTCAACAATGCATATCCTGCGCCTAGCATGTGATGATTGATTGCTATCATACAACGGCCTTAGAAAGAGCCTCTGAACTGATCTAGTATCCCGCGCCCCAGCGTTCTTCTTCGAGCTTCCCCATCTGTCCTACCATCAATACCACTTCCACTCCCCTCGCCCTCCAACCTCCTCCGTAACCCATCAAACCCTTCCCCCGTTTCCGCCTTCTTCTCACCAACAACCCAGCCAGGAACCCTTAACCGACTCCAGGCGCCAGGGCCCCACTCGCCCCTCCAGGCCACACCGACCATCCACCCAACTACAGCTGCCAATGCCGAGCCTGGCAATGAGGATAGAGCAAGCTGGCCAGCGAGCAAATAGGTCAGGGATTTATCGCTGAAAACCAGACCATTGACTTCGCCAGAGTGGGATGTTGGTGAAGCCGCGTCGGAGGTGACGATGCGGTATTTGTAGACGGTGGGTATGGCGGCGTGGTATTGGGCTAAGAGGGCAAAGATGAGGGGGGTGGGGCCTGCGGGGAGGTGATTGAAAGCGCCGAAGGTGAGGGGACGTAGTATGGTGGTGAGGAGAGGTGGGAGTAGGAGGGTTGGTGGGAGGATGGTTGTGAGGAAAGACTGGAATGGGTCAGAATGCGTCGAGGAGGTGCCGTGGCACGGGCCAGAAGCATACGGCGAACTTCCGAGAACCCCAGAGCCTTTCAATGATGCGAACATGGTAGATTGTCATGGCGGCAAAGAGCAGCTCGGTGGAGTTTGTGTAGCATACCTACGTTCAATTCTTTAGTATTGTGATATAAATTGGGAAGGAGACTAATGCAAAGTCTGAAATTGAAAGACCTGGACAGACTTACCTGCCAGGTCAACAGCCTCCATAGCTGCTTGTACTTCCATATGTGCGGGACCACCTGTATGTAGAAGAGGTACTTCGTATCTGTGATACTTACAAGGATCGAGGAAGCAATGACTCCGAAGAAAAGACATTGGGAGACGGGTGCGCTGGTGAAGCCCGAGGCGAGCATGGTTGGGCGTCAAGCGAAAGGCGTGTACAACTCATGTACCGATGGATCTTTCGGTGCATAATTTCTATCGCCGGCCGAGTAAGAAGATATGCCAATTCGCAACCATCAGCAGAGCCTCTAATTTAGGCGCTAGCCGTTGAAAGACCCGGATATTTTGTGTACAGGTAACAACGCGCCCGATTCGCGATAGTCTGGAATCAACTACTTTGACTTATAAGGTCTTAAGGTTATTACTTCCTTTACTCTCTTCAGTAAATTAATTTTGAGTAACTTTCCTAGTAGACTCCTTAATAAAGGTATGTATAAAGTATTTAATAACCTCTTCCCTATTAGTAGTAGTCTTTTAAATGTAATAGTATTAGTAAATACTTAATTAATAGTTATTTATATTATTCAAATAATATCAAGTTTTGGAATCAATAACTAGATATATAATATTAAAAACCTAAAAGGATAAAGAAGAGAAGTAGATTCTAAGGGGCTAATCAATTTATACTACTTGAGTTCCCCTAATTCATAGCCTTCCCCTTATATTAACCCCGAGCTAAACTAGCTCGACATTATAGACTCTTACCAGCCTTATCGCTATCTAGTCAAGCAGCTAGGCAATTAGGTTAGTAGCACAACCCTTTACAATGTACAGTAGGACTCTCTGGTCCAAGTCATTTCAACGGCTAGACCTCAAGCCTGACTCTTAATCATTCTCATTGCAATGTAACGATCCATACCCTAGCTAATATCATTGCTGGAGGACCCATGATCGTGCCGTAATATTCACCATACTTCCACTTGCATTCCCAGAGTTTACTTTCTGTCACCTTTCATCCACTCTGTCCTGCAGACTTCCTAGATCTAACGCTTTTCAGATGAATTTGCCATAAAGCCAGGGTGCACAGATGATCTGAGTCGGAGGGCTCGAACGGAACCAAGCTCCAGGGCTACGATGATTGTATACACTGCTCCGACTCGATGTCTGGCAGACGCATTGGCAGCACGTAAGCCAGAAGCGAAGCGGTCACCTTCCTTCTTGGACGTATAGGCGACATACGAATTTTCGGTACCCTTGCCAAGCCGTGTAGGTAGTCAATTGAGCGTCACTGCCATGGCCATGTTGAGCGACGCCTTGAATACGCTCTGTTGTAGCTATCCTCGTCCATTGCGGTCAATATCATCTCCCGAGGAAAGCAACTTTAGAACTGCATTGTGTCCATTTACAGCTGCGTAGCTGATCGGATTTCGACCTTCGTAGTCTTCCAATGCTAGATTGGTATCGTCCCGTAACAATAGAATGCGTACTACGGCCTCGTGCCCACGTTCCGCCGCAAGGCTCAACGGGGTTCGACCAGCGTTGTCTCTTATATTAGGATCCAGATCCTCGCGCATTAATAGTGCCTCCACCATATCTGCATCTCCAGCAGAAGCAGGGCCGTGCAGTGCTGTTGCACCATCATGTTTCTGGACGTTGGGATTCACGTCCTTTCGTGCTAACATCACTGCGACCATCTGGGCCCTTTTAGTGAGTTTTTCAAGACGTAGTCCTGTAGAGCGCAAAGCGGCCCTGGGTCCAGGTTCATAGTCTTTTGCTGACGTCAGTAACGGGATGATATGTCGGTGTCCCTGGGCAGTTGCGTAATCAAGAGCTGTTTGGCCAAGCGGGCTTCGCACTCTGGTATTAATGTCATCGCGTGCCAGCAGCATCTCCACGACAATTACATTGTTGTTCGTGGTTGCGTGCATCAGTGGTGTTTTACCATTGTAGTCTGTCGCATTGATTGCAACATCTTCACGTTGGAGCAGGTATTGTATCATAGGCTTCTGGTCATTTGCTGCTGCGATGGTTAGCAACGTCGCTGCACCATCACCGAGACCTGCGTTAATGTCCTCCCTTTTCAGCAATAATTGCACGATGGCATTGTGGGCATCTTCGGCTGCGAACACTATTGGCGTTCGCCCATTGCTGTCTTGAATATTGACATCGATATAATCTCTTTCCAGAAGCAGATGAACAACTGATTTGTGACCCTGTGCAGCCGCAAATAATAGCGGTGTCATTCCATTACAGTCTTTCACATCAGGTTGAATATCCTGCCGACTGAGTAGCATTCGCACAATATTGGTATTGCCATTACTAGCTGCCAAGAATAGTGGGGTCTGCCCCAAGTAATTTTCTGTGTTGACTGCAATATCGTTCCGTTCTATGAGTAGCTCTATAACGTCCGTGTACCCGTACTCAGCAGCGACGGCAATTGGCGAGTGTCTTGCCCAGTCGCCCTCCGGTCCCGCATTCAGATCGATATCTGGTAATTCCAGAAGCAAGCGGATGACACGTACGCTCGGGGTTTCAGTTGCCCATAGAACGGTGTTCGACCGAGCTTGTCCTTAGCATTATGATCTGCTCCATTTCCTAGGAGCGTGGAAAAACAGAAGTCCAGATCAAAGTGAGCACAAAGGTGGATACCCTGGATGGCTGGCCGTGGATTGTCGAGATCCTCCATTATATTTCCTGAATGGCAGACTTCAACGTAGGCAAGAGTCTCGATTAGAGTGTCTGTCATTAAAAAGAACGTGAGTGCGAGATCTTGGATGTCATTCTGTACTTCGACGGCATGTCGACCCCAGTGCTCGGCAGCATATGGGAACAGAGGCATCCGCTGCGAAGTTTGGGACGGGTTTGGGTCACTTTTAGCATCTGCCACATCATCTTCGAGGTCTGTACATTCATCTGTCCCAGCAGATGTAAATGCTCCGTACCTATGTTCGACTAGATTTTCATACGATAAATAAGTCAAGCACGCGGTTGCGATCATTCCCTCTCCATGCTCCAGATACGGTCTGTTTGATTGCTCGAAGTACTCTTGTATTGTGTAATGCGAAAGACGGACCACCTCGCTCTCCTGATCGACAGACACGAGGCCTTTGCAGACTGAGACTAAGCTTTCTATGTCGGAAACGTTGTCTTCATCAAATACATCAGTATGAGGCTCAATAGCTAATGCATGTTGTAATTCTAAAGGGCTCAATGTAGCCCTAGCGAAAAAGAGCCAGGTCAATATCGTTAAAGCCTGATCACGCGAATAGTCGGTCTGGTCTTGGACCCGAGCCATCACTCCGTCGTACACCTGTGGTAAAGTCTGGAGACCTTTCGGCATCTCTTTGACAGCGGTTTTGATAGCTTTTGGGCTGGCCCTGTCAAGCAGAGAATCGAAATGAAGCCGAGCCAGGAGAAACCTAGAATAACTGTAAGCATGCATTAGTTGCAGGCTGGCAGCAGCTCACATTCCGTCTGACGCCTTGACGATTTCGTCTGTGACAATCGCTTGTATGTCAGGCCTTCTTTGAATACACTGCAAGCTGGGTAGCCGACATTCTACGTACTGCACTAAGTCATCCTCGTGAGCACGGACCTCCACGTGTACTACCTCGCGCAGGCGGTTGTCTATCGAGATACCGTGTCTTGATGTTATCAGTAGATTGGTACCGCAATGTTGTAGCCTGTTCAGCATGTTGATGATCGTCAAAGATTCGTGATACTCATCAAGCGCATCGATGATCAGGTAGGTTCTTACACCTTGCTTAAAGGTCTTGTGAATTATTGTTTCCAGCTCATCTAAGGTAGGCCTAGTCTTGTTCCTTGCATGCTGTTCGTATAAAGCGGCAAGATCCGGTGGGATTGGATTCCGCCTCCGCACGAATTGTTCAAGAATGCTGCCCACTATAGACTCTATGGTCTGGACTTGAGATTCTTGGAAATCGCAATAGACGCAGGCTACTGCAGCGTTGTCACGATGCAAGCAGTCCCTGAGGTGCCGGACAATCCTGGAGGCCAGGTAAGTCTTGCCTGCGCCCGGGATACCTTGGCAGTGAAGTACGGCGCCAGCAGGCTGGATCCAAACGTTGAATTCGGTGCAATCTAAGAACCATTGGCCAGAGCCTGTCTGGCTCTTCGCAAATACATCATTCTGTCGGGTCTGGAAGTTGAGAGGTGAAAGCCAGTCAAGGATCGTTTGCCTTCTTTGAGCTTCGTGCTCGGTCTGTCGAGTCGCCTCTTGAGCCCGCTGGTCTGATCTACGTAAGCGGTCTCCTGCTGTAGCGCAGAGGCCAAGGCTTCACCTATTGAGATCTCAGAAAGCTTTTCACCAATATCTGCAACCTGCTCACTGACCACTGCAATATCAGACTTGATTGCTTGAGAAAGCTGACTAGACAGGCATTAGCAGGCCATCCTTATGGCTCAGCTGCCACACGTACATATGATCGCTGTGCAATGCGAGATTCAGCAGACTTTGTTGCCTTGCCAAAGCATCCAGAATGTCCTTAGCTTCTTCCTTCCGCAACGGCCATATAATTACTTTGAGACCCTGCCCGGGTGCCAGCTTCTTCTCTAAAAGAGCCATCAGACTCTTCAACTGCTCCAAGAGGCTATGTGGAGCATCGAGCATCTTTAATGACTGTAACGTATCTGGGTCGACTTGCGAGGACGTGGCTTGGTTCTTCAAGATGAAGAGCACACCGGTGATGTTGGAAAGCTCCTGCCGGATGCTGTCTCGATCCTTGTGCCTGTCCTTGATAGCTCCCAGGTACCCAGATATCTTGACCGCGCACTCAAGTAGAGCCGCGATACTAGCAACCACTCCCAATACCTCTGCCATACCTTGCAATCGGACTGTACACAGCTTCGACGAGCTTCACAAATCAATAAAATTAAGATTAACAGTATCTCGGGCAAGTTACGACTACGGCCTGAGAATATTATTAGTTTGTCGGCCTTGTCGGTGCTTGGACTTAATCACCTACTCTATACAAAGCGCTAGCTGCTTTACGTTTGTAATTTGTTAGTGTCCCTTGGCACGCTAGCATTTAACTATCTGAATACACCTCATGTAGCCTCCGGGCTGGGCGCCTTATGGCAGTGCATTGTGGCTGTGACACTGTCTGACATCCTCACATCTACTACTATATGATCCTCTCTCCTCTCCTCCTCACTCCCCTTCCTCTCAGACTCATCCTCTCCATCATCTCCCCGTACCATCAGAATGATCACGCTCCCCCCTTCCCAGAATTCCCCACCACCTCACCGCGACCTTCGCTCCTCCTCCCTCCCTCGCCTTCGTCACGCCTCCCGGCTTGCTAAATACGGCCGGCCACCTTCCGACGCAGTCGGCTATCCCCACACCATCGCAGTCTCTGGTCTCCATCTCTCCTACACCCCGGCCCTGGGTTTCCGCAACCTCGCCCCCACCCCCACGCCTCCCATCCCTTCCAAACCCATACATGTCCTGACGAAAGCGCAACGATACCGTCTCGCGCAGGTGTCTGTGGGGTCGCTAGTCGGGAAACGAGTTAACAGGCATAACCAGCGGACGGGGGAGAGAGATCCGTGGCGGTATTGGGGCCCGGGCAGGAAGCGGGAGCGGCTTGCGGCCGGGGGGAGGGATGTGAGCACAGGTGTTGGGGTGGAGAGGTATTGGGATGAAGAGGGCGAGGAGTCTTATATTGATGATGCGTATATGTTGGGTTGGTTGCCGGTGGATGGAGTGTGGGAGGAGGATATGGAGGCGGGAGAGGTGTGGGGTGAAAGGGATGTTAGTGGGGTCACGGTGAGGGTCACGGCTGCGAGGAGGAAGAGCAGGTTGAATGGGTCGTTGAGTGGTTGGGAGCTTGTAAAGAAGCCCGGTGCTTCGTGGGCGGAGAGAGATGGGAAGGGAATTGATGACACGATGGCGGATACACGCGATGACGATGGCTGGGAGGTCCTCTCCATCAGCTCGGCACCTGGTTGAGTGGCCTACACTGTGCTTTTGAGCGCTTTCCAGACACTTCCGCAGTGTGCTCGATTCCATACCGTGCTCGATCCACGCTTGCATCTCCAAGGATGTATGAGCATCGCCTACCTCTGTCAGGCTATGGTGCCTTCAATCTGCCACAATTGTACTCGTTTTGGAGCAACATGGGCGTCCGAAGTAAATCTTCGAGTGGATTGCAGATGGTACAACTTAGGCCATTCTGTGCGTTGTCTGCCATCAATGCTTGGGATTTTCGATAACCTCCTTGGCTTGTGTCTAGGGTCGACAATCGAGGAGGACATAGTTGGTGTCGAATTCAAACATCCTATCAACAATATTGGACGACATAAATGGCCTGTCGGAGGCTACCAGATGGAGCTCATCCATGCCGCGTATGTAAGATCATGGCTGAGATGCGATTCGCAAGCTCGCATCTCAAATCCCTCAGGAATACGTCCTGAGCCACAATTCGAGCTATATACTGGTAGGAGGGCTCTCTGCCTTACGACAGCCCAACACCATGGACTACCACAAGAGATATAGCATATTTCCGTTGCAAGAAAGAAACTCAGTCTCGTCTTCTCTCATTTGCCGCGATCCACATCTTTGGGCATCTAACCTTTCCAATCTTCATCTATTGAATTGAGCAGAATTTAAGTAGACTATTTGCCGCATTTCATGTCCTATGCTACCCAGCTTGACAGTTACTAGCAAGATTGACATGTACGAGGTAGATCTCTATGCGTGAGGTGCAGGTCAAGGATTGGGATATCCGGCGTTCTCTGCTTGATTGAAAGATAGTCTGATACGGTCAATCTCGCCCAAAGCTTCAGACTACGTGGATTCTGGCTATGAACGACATATGCTTCAGCAAGATGTACCTACTTCCAATTGCCGTTACGCCGGACAAGGCTGCTGTCAGGTGCTGAAGTCAATATTGTCTTGGAACAGACGTGAGAAAGGGTTTATGAGAAGGTCGTAAGACAGATCCTACTGTTGAATATTCAAAAAAGGAATGAACCTACAATGAATCATACAACAGTGCGAAACCCCACCTGATCACTCGATGACAGCAGTCCACAACCGCTCTGAGAAAGCAGCAGCGGATCAGACATGCGCTTCGATTGGAGTGGCTCTTGAAAGTGTCAATTCTCTCGCTGTTTGTTTGCAAATGCTGCTCGAGGTGTTCGGAAGCTGCTGCCATGGATCTTTAAGGCCAGTAATATAACACTCCTCGCAAGGATTCACTTCTAAAAATAGGATCAATGTAGATCAGACTACCAATCATGTCACGTTCCAATCGAATAAGACACTGTAACCCAGTGTCGCCGTGGGATTTCAATTGCGACGCGCGTGTACCGTACCTTCGGATTCGGCTTCTTGCGCAATTATTGCAGACCGCGAGCTCGGTCTCTCGTTCAAAGCGCATTAAACAACATATGGCCCGAGTTGATATCAGGCAGTGTAAGTGTGGCATTTTTGAGTTTGAAACTTATTTTCGAAAAGTAGGTCTAAGGAGGGAAGCTGTGTTCACGGAATGCTAGTAGGGAAGACCTTCTCGTTTGCTATCATTCTTGGACTAGTCAAATCTACCTTGACGCCAAATCCCTCAGCGACTGTCGAGTCAAGTCAAGGAAAGAGTCGCCTCATCAATACTACGTCAGCGTTGCAGATTCCGGCGCGCAATGGCCTGCATAACTTGACGATACCGTAAGTGTAAAGCCCCTAAGATAGCCCAGACAACAGCACTGCTAAGCTCGCTGACCTCCAATCTCATAGAAGTCTCTCAGACTATCCAATAGACCCTTACCAAATGCGAGTCCCTGGCACCACCACATCCCTCATCTTCAGCAAATACGGGCCCCCAATCTACCATGAAACATTCCTCATCCTTATTGCCAAAGCGCAATACGATATCATCCGGACCGTCATGGCGGCTCATGGGGACGGACCTGTATTGCAGGCCAATCTCGAATGGTCCGAAAAGATGCTGTATCTCAGGATCAGTCGACCGCTTGCCCAGGACGACTTGACATGGTTGATGGTAGCGGACACGTTGGACGGGATCAGGGGGTTCTTTGATGGCTTGCGCGGGTGGTTTGAGACTGAGATTACCATTCTGGATGATACGGCGGGGCCTGTGGGAAGAGGGAGCCTTTTCTTTTGGTGATGGCTGCTCTTTTGACAACCATGAATTCACATTGATAGGTGTCATCTTTAAGCATTCACTTTATGCCGGAGAACCGCCTTGAGGTTTGAAGCTCCGGCTCGGGCCACAATCAATAACTGCCAGCCAATACCTGCGGCAAATCAGCAGCCTCTCATGAGAGCCCAAGAGCTGTTGATATCTAGTTCATAATTTGAACGTTGCTTGAGCCTATGTAAAAATAGTATCATGTCAACGCGGAGCCGGAGCGCTTGTCCACAAGACATTCTGCGGCGCCATCAGGCTACCGTGATCTTAATGGATACACACGGAAGCTTCATTCGACGCCATTGCCAACTTGGGGGGGTGACTTACTTCCGAGGGTTCACATAGAAACGAGAAGCTCAGTTTTCACTATTTAGCTTTCAACGCTAGTCCGGTCTCGGCCACGGCAAAAGCGTAGATTTCCACCACTTTGACTCATCTCCATGACGCCTCTCCACCTCTTATTTCTTTAGCACCCGTTACACCATACGAAGCCAAATCTCAGAGGTCATGCCTACTCGCACACCATATTTATGGTCGCTCAGCGCTCGGAGGTCTTCCTCATTTAGAGCACATCGGCCCCATGGCGCGACAGAACGATGGTCAGAAGAGATCATAAAACCTCAATAATCGCCCTCCCTACATCCCTATAGCGCCTGTCCCACCAGATGCTCTTATACATATATATAATGTCATCTCCTCTCAAGCGCCTGTTCAAAAGCCTCAAGCATGACCAAGCCACTAGGGATGGATCTTTCCTTGCTCAGCGCAAGAGGTCTCTCACTCTACCTCTGCTCCCAGGAGCGCAACAAACGACTGCAGACCAGCTCCAGTCGGCATTATTCACAGTGCTACCTCCCGAGATTCGGGACATGATATACCAAGAAGTCTTGAATGGCGGGACAGACGTTGTTCATGTCACGAAGAAGGAGCGAAAGCCACTCCAGCTCGTCAGATGTAGGGAGAAGTGCTCGATGGAATACAACTACAAGTGCTCGGCTGGGGAATGGCTGAATGTCATCCGATCACCATTGGAGAGAGAAGATGATTCCGAACAAGGGGTCTTGCCTTTGCTTCTGACATGCCGAAGGGTGTAAGTAAAAGCTGGACACTACATCAACGATGTCGATTAACGACAAACTAGCTATTCTGAATTGATCGACACTCTCTACGGATACTACCTGTTTGACTTCAGGTCCTTCGATGCCTTCCTTGTCCTCGCCTCAACACTACTATCACAGCGATGGAATTCGATACAAAAGATACACCTCAAATGGCATTTTGGATACGGCCTATGGCCAGGGCATGGCGAAGATCGACGCAAAGAAGATTCGACATGGAACAGAGTCTGGAAGTCAATGTCGCTGATGCAAGGCCTCCGCGAGATCGATGTCGACTTAGACGCTTACCTGATGGGCGAAACCTTGACTCCCTCCGATGAAGCAGAGGTCTTTGAGCCACTGATGGCAGTGACCGTAGCGCCGCAATTCGTGGTCAAGGTGTCTTGGCGTCCCAGCCTCAAAACATCGGCCTCGATGCCATTCCGATTGGACCGTCCCGCAAATAGGGACGAAGCCATTGCGAGAATACAACCGCGATTGAGACCTAGTGACCACCTGGGTCCTTGCAACCTCTAGGTGACCTGAACGGTGGTCAGATACGGCGTTTTTCTCAAGGGGTTTACGGAGCGCTTTGTCCGCATCTGGAATGATCGTGCTTTAAGTTGACCATACTATGCATTGTGCATTCCGGTAGCTATGCTGTTGATATTGAAAGCCATGATCTACGCACGCTATGGAAGAATTGCGTCCACATGCCTACAAGCTCAGACTCGGCGCGGATCGTAGCTCAATGCCGAGTGTTGGGACAAGATATAAGCTTGTTGGACCTTGAGGAATGGACCATTTGGGGTACAATCGATGCTCCTCTTGCAAATACCCCCTATGAGTATTTGCCTTATCGAAAGCTTCTATATAATGCTCTCGTTGCCCCATGTTCTCCCATGCTTACGGTCTTCCTTAAAACCACGTCCAATACTGCTTTTCTCATCATTTGGTTGAAAACCCGTCATCATTCTATTCTTGCTAAACCAGTATGCCCCCTACAATAGAGGCTGATCGACCTATCTACCTCATCATTCAGTGGCCCGACAGAAGCAGTAATACTAGAGAGTCACATAGCGTTTCATAAACTGAACACCTGTCTCCAACCTGCTTTCAGATCCCGCCTCAGGACTTTTCTCAAAATCCGCATACCCACAAGACCTCCCTTCGCGGAACGGCGAGGCAGACTCATATCCAACCTACTACCATTTCCCTAGCACACGATTCTGAAAACGACCACTCCCCCATACCAAGCACAAACCCTTACCTATGTTACATCTCAAACCCCCAAACCTTAGGCACCTACCTCCATCTCTTCGGCGTGAGCACTACCTTTCATAAACCAACAACCTTTGTTGCCCAAGGCATATCGCACGCTTCTAGATCGAAGAACTAGTGAAGCTGTGCTAGATAGATGCGGACATGGAAACAAGGAAGGGTAAGCAAGAATTAACACCACACCTGTGCACACAGACAGTGAGTTAAATGCTGTCTCCAATACCAATTTTATTCTTTATCAGATATGCCATTGGAGGAGAAAGTATTCTCAGAGGACTTTGAAAGAGATTTCGAGTCCAGGGAGCAGGAAGCCAATGGGGATGTTGGAGGGTGTAATGAGGGAATGCTCGAGAGATCGGGGATGCTAGGGGATGCTGCCTCGAATATGATGGGGGTATTGGTGGGAGGCTTGCATGTGAGAGGAAAGGGAGTAGTATGTTGGCGAGTTGGTTTGCGGATGTCTGGGGGGGTGGTTGGAACATGGAGTTTGGGTTGATGGGGGAGGTGTTGGTTGCGGTGTTTGTGTGAGAGGGGGGTTATTGGATTGTGGTCTGGGGTGGTCTGGTGTGGAGTGTGGAGTAGTTAGGGGTTGATGGATTGATGGGAAGGTGGTGTTTGTAGTATTGTTTTTTATGGTTTTGTATAGTTTTGCGTATGTGCTTTCACGCTGTCTGCAAGTGGGATTTATACTTCTCTTCTACAAGACTTGGATAATTAAACGGAGTTTTCGTCTTTGGTTGTCGTACACTGAAGTAGCGAGGATATGGACACTTATTTCGCTCTTACGCGGACGATTCCCGAAATTTTCTATGATTTCGCGAAATGCATACTTCTTATTGGAAATGTCATCTAGCGCGGATGCTGATAGCAAGCACGATGCTGTGATGATAGATTTCAGTTGCCTGGTTTGACAGGAAAAAATGTGGGGAGAGTGATCTGGTTTCGATGAGGTTTGAGTGGAGGTGGGATTGGATTGATATGGGAAGTTTCATACAGGTATCTACTTTCTAGGATATTCCTATTAGGATATAATCTTTATCAACATCATATACTATTTCCCTTCCATGGCGCCGGGCCGCGAGAGGTCAATAGATAATGGTATTTGTGTTGATGTTGACATTACCAGCGAGTGAACTGGTTTGTAACGGATATCTAGGATTGCCTTCCCGTCCAAGTCCATTCACCATCACCATCATACCCCCTCATAAACCCCAATCCCCAAACCAAACCCAAACCTAACCCCCCATCCCCGC